>Ga0326727_10012166_pt1 | contig 19691 bp, 15 predicted proteins | sample MB2enrmetagenome_FD_207643 | JGI IMG/M metagenome (GOLD analysis project Ga0326727, IMG submission 207643) | Lab enriched peat soil microbial communities from McLean, Ithaca, NY, United States - MB29MY | ecosystem: Environmental > Terrestrial > Soil > Wetlands > Peat | place: USA: New York...
TTAAGGTGGGTCTTGAGCTCTTCACCGCCGTCGGTCCGGATGTCGTGAAGCTCGTGAAGGACAGCGGTATCAAATGCTTCCTCGACCTCAAGCTCCATGACATTCCGAACACCGTTGCCGGTGCCGTTAAGTCGGCTGTAAGAACGGGAGCGGACATGATGACAATCCATCTCTCCGGCGGAAGGGCCATGGTAACTGCCGCACTGACGGCTGCACAAGAAGAGTCAGAGGCCTTGGGCGCCGGCAGACCCAAGATTGCGGGGGTAAGTGTCCTCACCTCATTAAGCGCTGAGGATCTCAAAGAGATCGGAATAGACAAGGCTCCTTCCGAGCAGGTTTTACATCTTGCACGGTTTGCAGCCTCCTGCGGTGCTGACGGCATGGTCTGCTCTGCAGAGGATCTCGCCCATATCCGCCCGAACGTCCCAAGGACACTCATGCTCATTACCCCGGGGATAAGGCCCGGCTGGTCGCAAAAAGGGGATCAGAAGCGTATCGCCACGCCAAGCTCCGCCCTGCAGGCAGGGGCTGATCTTCTCGTGATAGGCAGACCGATCAGCGATGCCGAGGATCCTGTCCTGGCTGTGCAGCAGATAACCTCGGAAATGGAATCGGTTTCGTAACAATCTTGCTTTGCCCTTGCACCATTGCCGCATTTCAGGCAGTTCCCTTTCTTCACCGAGCTTCAGGAGCCTCTTTAGGCGGACAATAATTCGGCCTCAAATCCGAAACCGCTGCCTACGAGCACTTTTGCCTATCGGACCCAAGCTGCAACCAGATTTGACCAGGGTGGCTCATCGATACTTGATTTCTATTCGCAAGCACCTATCAAACTACTATCAAGTCGGCAAGGAGGTGCTCTATGAGCAGCGCTGAAGTCTTCAATCGTGCGTGGTTTTCACGGTTCATCAATAGCCAGGCAGGTCGCGTTTTCCGGCTTGTAGTCGGTACGGGATTTCTCATAATCGGTTACCTCTTTAGGGATCTCACGCTTGGTGTTGTCTTAATGGTTTTCAGCATCCTTCCGTTGAGCGCCGGGGCGTTCGACCTTTGCTATATCAGTGCGGTCCTGGGCGGCCCATTGTCTGGGGCAAAGATCCGAAGGATACAACATCAGGAGCCCCGCATGGCTTCATAGAACACGAAATAATCCCATTTATCACATGCTCGTTCGACAGCCGTATTGACCTCCCGGCGATTCTCCCCTATCGTTCATCCATGTCTATCAGGGTATGCGGCGGCAGATACCGTTCGATCCGTCTTGATTGTCCTGCTTCCCGCGTGCGGCCCACGACCGATCGCGTAAAGGAAGCGATATTCTCTACTCTGGTCCATGACCTTGAGGATTCCGTCGTCCTGGATCTTTTTGCAGGAAGCGGCAGCCTCGGGATTGAGGCCATAAGCAGAGGTGCATCCCAGGTCACCTTTGTCGAGAAATCAGGCGAATGCATCAAGGTCATCGGGCGAAACATCGAGACTATAGGGGCGCAGCAGCGCTCGATCATCGTCAAGTCGGATGTGAGAACCTATATCAATACATGCCCCGCATCCTTTGACCTGATATTCATGGATCCTCCTTACCATAAAGATCTTGCCTCACAATTGGCGCCTCATGTATATAAACTCCTCAACATTGGAGGGATATTGGTGGTGGAACACTCAATCAGAGAGGAGGTCCCCTTGGCTGTATGGAAATCGAAGCGATATGGGGACACTGCAATCTCATATTTTATCAGGAGTGTGCAATGAAGAGGGAAAAGATCGCTGTCTGCCCCGGCTCCTTTGACCCCATCACCCATGGCCACCTTGATATCGTGCGCCGGGGCCTGTGTGTGTTCGACAAGGTGATCATCGCAGTGGGCCATAACCCTCTGAAGCAGGATCTGTTCACCACGGATGAAAAAATCGAGATGATTACAAAATCCGTAGAGGGAAACCCCCGGATAGAGGTAGATTCATTCGAAGGCCTGCTTGTCGACTACCTCAAGAAGGTTGGTGGCTGTGCCATCCTGCGCGGCCTGCGGGTCATATCGGATTTCGAACTGGAGATGCAGCTCGCCCTCATGAATAGGAAGCTCTGCAAAGAAGCAGAGACGTTTTTCTTGATGACAGACTACAATCACCTCTTTGTGAGCTCCACTATCGTCAAGGCAACAGTCGCGGCAGGCGGATCGGTCGAGGGCCTGGTTCCGCAGCCCGCCCTGGAGAAACTCCTTGAGAAGTTCCCCCATATACATAATAAACAGCATCCGTAGGGAGGTTTTTCTATGAAGATATCGAGGCTCGTATCCAAGATCCCGGGATCACCGACTCTGGCCCTGACCGCCAAGGTCAATGAGCTCAAGGCTTTAGGCAAAGATGTCATCGGATTTACCGCAGGTGAACCGGATTTCGATACCCCTGAGAATATAAAGAATTCAGCTGTTGAAGCCTTGGCCCGGGGAAGCACGAAGTACACACCGGTGGGCGGCATGCCCAAGCTCAAGGAGGCGGTCTGCGCAAAGATCAATGAGGATTACGGGCTTAGCGTGTCTCCCGAGAATGTCATCGTGTCTTGCGGTGCAAAGCACAGCCTGTACAACCTCTTTCTTACCCTGTTTGAAGGTGGGGATGAGGTGATCTGTCCCGGCCCGTACTGGGTATCGTACCCACCCATGGTTGAGATGACCGGCGCAACCCCTGTGATAATCGACACCAGGCCCACCGGCATGAAACTCCATGCCGACATGGTGGCAGAGGCGATCACCAAGCGCACGAAAGGCATCATCATCAATTCACCCGCGAACCCTACCGGCATGGTCATTGAAAAGAACGAGCTTGTTAAGATTGCCGAGCTGTGTGTAAAGCATGATATCATAATCATCTCTGATGATATTTATCGCAAGATCATCTTCAACGGGCTCTCATTCTTCAGCCCAGCCATGATATCACCCGAGGTCGCTGCAAGGACCTTCATCATCGATGGGTCTTCCAAGACCTATGCCATGACCGGGTGGCGCATAGGTTACTGTATAGGTGACAGCAAGGTTATCAAGGCCATGGAAAGACTTCAGAGCCAGAGCACATCGAATCCGACCAGCTTCGCCCAGGATGGTGCCATTACTTCTTTAACCAACGGCCAGGTCAACTCGATCGTGGCCGAGAGAAGGCGGATATTCGAAAAACGAAGAGACCTTATTGTTACCAAGCTCCAAGAGATCCCCGGGATTGATGTTATACCTCCGAACGGGACCTTCTATGCCTTCCCCTCAATAAACGGTTATATGGACCGGTTCGGCAACTCAACCGCCTTCTCGGAATACCTGATCGAAAAGGCGTTAGTGGCGCTCGTTCCGGGCGGTGAATTCGGGGCCCCGAACCATGTGAGATTTTCATTCGCCACATCTGAAGGAAATATTATCAAGGGAATGGATAGGATAAAGGAGGCCCTCGCATCGCTTAAATAATGCTTTAGAGATTTTTTATCCAGCCGGAAAGATGCCGTCATTTGCATGTATGCATCTGACGGGCAGACCATAAATCCTAAAACATCCTATATTTTGCACCTAACCTCCTTGCTGCTGAAGGGGCAGATGAACACTATCTCGCAGGCCGTGAGCCTCATGGGCCGGCCGTCTTTATTGCCCTTGCCGTAGAGCGGGTCGCCCATGACCGGGTGGCCGGCGGCCGCGAGATGGCGGCGGATCTGGTGGAGCCTGCCGGTCTCGATCTCTACCAACAGGCTAGAGGTGTTCGTATCCGGATCGTAGGAGAGCACGCTATACTTCGTGACTGCCGGCTTGTAGTCAAGGGGCATCTCGATAGTCCCCTGCCCTTTTCCCATCTTGCCGAGCGCCTCCACCCGGTAGCGCTTGATCACATCACGGCCCTTAAAGAGGTTCGATAAACCGGACGCCGCCTGCTTTGTATGGGCGACTATCACCAGGCCTTGAGCCTCTCGGTCGAGCCGGTGTACAGGGAATGCCCCGCGCCTCGGGGTGAAGTGTGTCTCCGCCTGCCTTAAAAGCGAGCAGTGGTCGCCGAATTCCGTGCCCTGGGTAAGCAGGCCTGCCGGCTTGTGCCAGATGCTGTAGTGCTGCTTGTCCATCACGCACCGGGCTTGAGGCGGTTCGATGGAAAGAAGGGCTTTATCGTAGAAGAGCTCGACACAGTCTCCGGGCTTTAACAGGGCGGTGGCCCTGCGCATGCGCTCACGGCCGTTTGCCTTCCTGTGAATCCAGGCAGCACCTTTGTTCATGGCGTCCTTGATGCGTGCCTTGGGAAGGCCTGTATTGGCGGCAAGAAAATCACTGGCTTGAAAAGGGCCGCCGGAGCCGACTGCCTTTTTGAAAATGATCTTTTCATCCGAGGTCATGGATATTCATTACCCCTGTTCCAATTTGATTAAACGTGAAGATTAAAACGCCCCCTCCCCTTGATCCCCTCCCACCAGGGGAGGGGAAATCAAACTTTTGCAAGATCATTCATTTATATGGATGGGCGCCTTCATTTCGAGCGATGCGAGAATTACTTGTCCATGGCGAGGGGATAGACAGTCCCAACGTGTCCTAATGGTACGAGAAGAGATCCGAAGGGAAGAGTGCAAAAAACTCACGCCCCTTCCATCAATGACTTGATGTCGTCGTGGTCGATCTTTTCCTTGTCCAGCAGCAGACTCGCACCTTTGACAAGCACGTCCCGCCTCTGTTTGAGGATGTCCAGGGCGACCTTATACTGGGCAAAGATGATCTGCCGGATCTCTTTGTCAATGGCCTGTGCCGTTGATTCGCTGTAATCGCCGCGATTATCCATGCCGAGGTCCATGAGCTGCGAGCGTCTGTCATGGGCGAGGTAGACCTGGCCTAATGAATCGCTCATGCCGTATTCCTTGACCATGCTCCTGGCGATATCCGTGGCGCGGGACAGGTCGTTGTGCGCGCCCGTGGATATATCGCTGAAGATAATCTCCTCTGCCGCCCTGCCCCCGAGCAGGGATGCGATCTTGTTTAAAAGCTCGGTCCTGTTCATGAGGAACCGGTCCTCCGTGGGCACCTGCATGGTGTAGCCGAGCGCAGCAATGCCCCGGGGGATGATGGAGATCTTCTGGACCGGGTCCGTGCCGGGCAGGCTCATGGCGACGATGGCGTGGCCCATCTCATGGTGCGCCACCACTTCCCTTTCGTGCCGATTGATGAGCCGGTTCTTCTTCTCGAGCCCGCCGATGATACGTTCCACCGCCTCCTGGAACTCGCTCATGCCCACGAGCTTCTTGTTCCGCCTGACCGCGAGCAGCGCCGCCTCGTTCGCGAGGTTCGCCAGGTCGGCGCCCACCATGCCGGGTGTCATGGCAGCGAGCTTCTCAACATCGACATCGGGTTCGGTCTTGACATTCCTCAAGTGAACCTTGAGGATATCCGCCCTGCCGACCTTGTCCGGACGATCCACGAGGATGTGGCGGTCGAACCTTCCCGGCCTGAGCAATGCAGGGTCCAGGATCTCGGGCCGGTTGGTGGCCGCCATGAGGATGACCCCCACCTTTGAGTCGAAGCCGTCCATCTCCACCAGGAGCTGATTCAGCGTCTGCTCGCGCTCGTCATGCCCTCCCATGACGCCGCCGATCCCCCGCGCCTTGCCCAAGGCATCGAGCTCGTCGATGAAGATGATGCAGGGGGCCTTCTCCTTGGCCTGGACGAAAAGGTCTCTCACCCGGGCCGCGCCAAGGCCCACGAACATCTCTACGAAGTCGGACCCGCTCATGCTGAAAAACGGCACGCCGCTTTCCCCGGCCACGGCCTTTGCCAGCAGGGTCTTGCCGGTGCCCGGAGGCCCCACTAAAAGGATGCCCTTGGGGATCTTGCCCCCGAGCTCGCCGAACTTGGCAGGGTTCTTGAGAAAGTCGATCACCTCCACGAGCTCCTGCTCCGCCTCATCCACGCCCGCTACGTCGGTGAACCTCACATTGAGCTCGTTTTCCATATAGATCTTGGCCTTGTTCTTTCCGAGAGACATGAAACCCGGCTGCTGGCCCGCCATGCGCTTCATGAGGAGGTACCAGATTCCGATGAACAGGAAGATGGGCAGCACCCAGGAGATGATGTCCCTCAGGAAGGTGGACTCGATCTCGCCCTTGAATGTGACGCCATACTGTTCCAGGGTCTTCGAGAGCTCCTGGTCGACCCGCACGGTTTTAAATTCTTCCACCTTTCCCTGAGAGTCCTTCATTTTCCCCTGGATCTTGTCCTGAGAGACGGCGATCTCGGTGACCTTGCCTGCCTTGAGCAGCGTCATGAACTGGCTGTAGGGGATGGTCTTCACTGCGAACATCGATGCTATGTAGCTCTGGACGATGAGCACCACCCAAACCCCGATCAGGATGTAAAAAACGGAAAACTTGTGCTGTTTCTCCAAGTAGGGTCCTCCCCTTCATCTATGGCTTATGCCGAAGTGGATATTACTATAGTTAAGTTCGCGGCTATTGTACTGCAAGAGGGCTTGATCTGCAAACATTTGAGAACCGGACAATCTGTGATCAGTGATCAGGAAAGAAGTGAATAGATCAAGGGCTAAGAGCCATGGCTGAACCATTATCATTCATGGAATCATCTAACCATAATTCAGGAGGATTAAAATATGTTTAAGAAAATCATGAAAGGATTGATCGCCATGCTGTTTGTTCTGCCACTATCGACCGGGATTTCGGCTGCTACAAAATATGAGTTGGCCACCTTCGCAGGGGGTTGTTTCTGGTGTATGGTGCATCCCTTCGATCAGCTCCCGGGGGTGAAAGAGGTTATATCGGGCTATACCGGAGGCCATACCGTCAACCCTACCTATGAAGAGAACTCGTCCGGGACAACGGGCCATGCCGAGGCCATAGAGATAACCTATGACCCGGCGAAGATATCATATGCGGATTTGCTTGAGGTGTTCTGGCGGCAAATAGATCCGACCGATGCCGGAGGGCAGTTTGTGGACAGGGGAAACCAGTATAGAAGCGCCATCTTCTATCACAACGATGAGCAGAAGCGGCTCGCAGAGGAGTCCAGGGATCGGCTCGCGAAGTCCGGCAGATTCAAAAAGCCCATCGTCACCGAGATCGTGAAGGCAAGCACGTTCTATAAGGCAGAGGAATACCACCAATATTACTACAAGAAGAATCCCATCCGGTATAAGTACTACCGGTTCAACTCGGGCCGTGACCGGTTCCTTGACAAGGTCTGGGGGAAAGACAGGTATTATGTGCCGGGGAAGACCGGGTCGGGTTCGTACATTAAGCCGAGTGCGGAGGTCCTGAAAAAGAAGCTCACGCCGATGCAGTTCAAAGTCACCCAGGAAGAGGGGACGGAACCGCCTTTTGACAATGCCTACTGGAACAACAAGCACGAGGGCATCTATGTGGACATCGTTTCCGGCGAACCTCTGTTCAGCTCCACGGACAAGTATGATTCGGGCACGGGCTGGCCGAGCTTCACCAAGCCTCTGGAGCCTGGTAATATCGTGGAGAAGCAGGACAGGCATCTGTTTACGACAAGGACAGAGGTCAGGAGCAAGCATGCCGATTCTCATCTCGGGCATGTCTTTGATGACGGGCCGCCGCCTACGGGGCTGCGCTACTGCATGAACTCGGCCGCCCTGCGCTTCATCCCCAAGGAGGACTTGGAAAAAAAAGGCTACGGTCAGTATATCAAGCTGTTCGAGAAGTGATTTCCTGCGAGAAAGGACCATCCTGTCCCTGAGAGAGGGCCTTTCTTTTTATGATGCAATAGGCTATTCCCATTACAGGCGTTGAGATTATGGGTATGTACTTTCAAGACTTTCGTGGGCAGAAATGGGCGAGACTGCATTAAACATCCTTGTCGTCGACGATGAGCTGAACATCCGCAAGACCCTGACGGTCTTTCTCGAGACCGAGGGGCATAAGGTCGTTGCCGTCAGTAATTTCCAGGATGCCGTTTCAGAGAACTCACGGCATTCTTTTGATCTGGCCTTTGTGGACCTGAGACTCGGTACCCAAAGCGGTCTTGACCTCATCCCCGTTCTGCTGGCTTCTTCACCCTGGATCAAGATCGTGGTGATAACGGCCTATGCATCCATCGACACGGCCGTGGAGGCGATAAAGCGGGGTGCAACGGACTATATCCCCAAACCGTTCACCCCCGCCCAGGTAAAATTGGCCGTTCAAAAGACAGCCGAGGTACGTTCTCTTGAGCAGCATGTTGATGCCCTCCGGACGGATCTTAATCGAATCAATCCGGAAGTTGAATTCACCAGCTCAAGCCCTGTCATGCAGCGCACCCTCGATCTCGCCAGGCAGGTGGCATCGACCGACTCGATCATCCTCTTGACCGGTGAAAACGGCACCGGTAAGAGCGTGCTCGCGCGTGCGATTCATGCCTGGAGCAGCCACTCCAACAAGCCGTTTGCCGAGATCTCATGCCCGAGCCTCTCACCGGAGCTTCTGGAGAGCGAGCTCTTCGGCCATGTCAAGGGGGCCTTTACCGGGGCAGTCAGGGACAATCCCGGGCGAATCGCCTCATGTGAAGGCGGGACCCTTTTTCTCGATGAGATCGGCGATCTCCCCTTGTCCGTGCAGCCCAAGCTCTTGAGGTTTATCCAGGAAAGACAGTATGAACGCCTGGGCGACCATGCCACCCGAAAGGCGGACGTGAGACTGGTTGCGGCCACAAACGCCAACCTGGAGCAGGCCGTTAAAGACCACAGGTTTCGCGAAGACCTCTACTACCGGCTCAATGTGATCCCCATCGAGATCCCTCCGCTTCGTGAACGGCCTGAGGATATAGCCGCCCTTGCCGTAGCGATGCTCTCCTTTTTTGCCCGCAACAACCACCGCCCCGTGCAGCGCTTCACAGACAAAGCAATGAATGCCCTGAAAAGGCATGTCTGGCCGGGGAATGTCCGCGAGCTCCGCAATGTCGTGGAAAGGGCTTCCATCCTGTGCCCTCACGAGCTCGTAGGGATCGAGTTCCTTCCGGAGGCACTTGAGCCCGAAGGAGAATCCATAAAGCCCGGAGATCTCGTTTCCATCGAGAGGCTTGAAGAGATGCACATCCGCCGCGTTCTGGCTTCGACAAAATCCTTGCAGGAGGCCGCCGACATCCTCGGGATCGATCAGGCAACACTCTGGAGGCGGCGGAAACGATACAATATCTGATATTACGCCTTGAAAATTGCAAGGCAACCATTATCCATATCCTTGCAAAATGCAACGAAGGTTTGTGCTCTCTGCAACTAACCCTCTGATATCTTATGACCTTAGTCATGGCACACAGATTGCCTAAGATAAAGAGAGAGGAGTGGACGGATGCTGAGCTTACGACAGAAGTTGCTGGTGGGGTTCGGAGGACTTCTGTTCATTATCATTTTTCTCGGCGTGAAGAGCATCATCCAGGTCACGGACCTGGGCGGTGCCATCGATTCCATCCTCAGAGAGAATTACCGGAGCGTGATCGCATGCCAGGATATGAAAGAGTCATTGGAGAAGATCGACGACGGCGCGCTGCTCGTGATTCTGGGGTTTAGAAAGGAAGGCATTGATGACATCAATAAAAATACCCCGGATTTCGAGAAGGCGCTCGGCATAGAACTGCACAACATAACCCTGCCCGGGGAGGGACAAAAGGCGAACCACCTCCGGGAACTCTATATCCAACATAAATCCATCATACAGAACCTGGAGGATCAGTCTCTATCCCCCGGCACCCTGCGCCGGATGTATCTGACGGATCTTAAGCGGCTCTACGGGGAGATCAGCGACACTGCGGATGAGATCCTTACCATGAACCAAAAGAACATGTACGATGAGAGCCTGAAGGCACGGCACAAGGCTGCAACGTCACGGCATGAGATGTATGTCCTTCTGCTCATGGGGGCTGTGGTTGCTGTGGGCTACATATTCCTGATCGGCAAATGGATTCTCTGGCCGATCAAAAGACTTACCCAATCCGTGGATGAGATCAGGCGAGGAAACCTTGACCTCGTGGTGGAAAAGGGCGCCCGTGACGAGATCGGCCATCTCTCGGATGCATTCAATGAAATGACGGCCGGTCTCAGGGAGGTCCGCCGGAAAGATGAAGACAAGCTGGTCAGGATCCAGCAGTCCACGCAGCAGACCTTCAACAGCCTCCCCAATGCGGTGGCCATGGTCGATCTTGACGGCAGGGTTGAGATAGCCACGGAGACGGCCTCAAAGATCTTCGGGCTCAAGCGCGGTGTGCAGATTCAGGGCCTGCATTTCAAATGGATGAACGACCTTTTCAAGGAAGCCCTGGCAGGCGATTATACACAGGCGCTCAAGAGAAGCATCCCTATCATACAGCACTTTGTCAATGCCGAGGAACACTACTTCCAGCCCACTGCCGTACCCATCCTGAACAAATGGAAGCAGATGACGGGTGTCATCGTGGTCCTGAACGACGTCACCTTCCAACTGGAACAGGATGAGATGAAAAGGGAGTTCATCTCCACGGTCTCGCATCAGTTGAAGACACCGCTCACCTCGGTCCGCATGGCGTTGCACATCCTGCTCGAAGAGAAAATAGGTTCCCTGACACCCAAGCAGGCCGACCTCCTGATCGCCGCCCGTGAAGACTCGGATCGGCTGCATGGGATGATCGAGAATCTGCTGGACATCAGCCGCATCGAATCCGGCAAGATAGAGATGAATATACAGCCGGTCTCTCCCGCTCAGCTCGTCCTCAAGGCCGCCGAGTCTTTCCGGAGCACGGCCCATGACCACGGTGTGGACCTGGCCGCAGAACTGCCGGACGATTTGCCGCATGTCTCTGCGGATACGACCCAGATCTCTCATGTCTTTGCCAACCTCATTTCGAATGCCCTCAAGTACACAGCATCCGGCGGTAAAATCATTGTCTCTGCCCATGCCGAGAGGGAGCAGGTCCGCTTCGGGGTGTCCGACACCGGGCAAGGCATTGAGGTCCTATACCTTCCCCGGGTGTTCGACCGGTTTTTCCGGGTACCCGGCCAGGAAATGGAAACAGGCACCGGCCTGGGCCTTGCGATAGTCAAGGAGATCGTCGAGGCACATGGGGGAACCGTGGGTGTTGAAAGTACCGTCGGCATGGGAAGCACCTTCTCCTTTACCCTTCCGAGATCGGATAGAATCAAGGTTCTCACGAGCGAAAAAGAGGAACAGACATGGTTGATGTAATCTTGATTGTATCCGCATTCTTTCAGGGATGGGTATTATCCTGATCTGAAAAAACAGATCCGAACGGGAACATAAAATAAATGACCCCAGATAGAACCGATGCATTCTTACGAATGATCCGCCGGTCCCAACGCGGACGGTTGAAGATATACCTTGGATATGCCGCAGGTGTCGGGAAGACCTATGAGATGCTCCAGGAGGCGCACCGGCTGAAGGCGGAGGGCATCGATGTGGTGGTCGGGCTGGTCGAAACGCACGGCCGGGCGGGTACCGCCCAGCTCCTGGAAGGCCTTGAAATAATCCCCAGGCGAAAGCAGGAATATCAAGGGATCATCCTGGAGGAAATGGATCTCGATGCCATTCTGAAACGTAAACCTCAGATCGTTCTCGTAGACGAACTTGCCCATACAAACGCCCCGGGCAGCCCGAACCCGAAACGATATCAGGACGTGCAGGATATCCTTGCCCAAGGGATCCATGTCATCACGACCTTAAATATTCAACACCTGGAGAGCCTCTATGATATCGTTGAGAGGGCTTCCGGGGTCAAAGTGCATGAGCGTCTTCCCGACTCTATCCTGACCGAAGCGGACCAGATCGTGAACGTCGACGTAACCACCGAAGACTTAAACGACCGGCTGAAGGAGGGGAAGATATATCCCAAGGAAAGGGCCGAAACCGCACTGGCGAATTTCTTCAAAAAATCGAATCTGACTCAGCTCCGCGAGCTAACGCTTCGAGAGCTCGCTTCACAACTCGACGTGCGCTCCCGGGACGACCAGGGAAAAGACATGAGTGCAACCCCTGACCAGATCATGGTTTGCCTCAGCAGCAGGGGACCCAACAGCGAAAGGCTCCTCAGGTATGCGTCACGGGTGGCCGGCAGGCTCAACCGCAACTGGTACGCCGTGTATGTCCAGACACCCTCCGAAGATCCGACGGTCATTGACGCCAAGATCCAGCGCCTCATTTCGAATACACTCACCCTTGCCAAGCAGCTCGGTGCAATCGTCTTCACGTTCAAGGGCGAAGACATCGTGAGCACCATCCTGCAGTTTGCAAAGGAGTACCGGGTCGGCCACATCGTCATCGGCAGCCCTGATAAGATCCCTTTCAGAAAACGGATATTCGGCAAACGGAGCATTGCCGAACGGCTTATCCAGGAGGCTGTGGGCGTCACGGTCGTTGTCCTGGATACCAAGACATCCGAGTCGGAGTATGCCCCTAAGGTGGAAGAAAAGGCTGTCCCAAAGAAACCGGGCCCCTCACGTGCCCCTTCGCCGGGAGAGGGCCCCGGAGGCTTAAGCCGGTTTCTCTCACCCAAGGGTATCCTCATCTGGAATGAGCCGGTAGCAAGTGATGTCCTGTTGCAAGGGCTTACGGAGGTTGCCGCACAGTGCGCGAACAACTCTCATCAAAGTCTGAAATACCTTTCGGCCATCCTGGAAAGAGAAAACCAGGGGTCTACTTTTTTCAACGAAGGGGTTGCCTTCCCCCATGCAAGGATCGAGGGACTTGAACAGGCATGTGTTGCGCTCGGACTTACCCATGGAGGTGTTTCCGACGTAACCACGGACACACCCATCGGGTATGTCTTCCTCATCTTGTCACCTTTGGAAAAACCGGATCAGCAGATCCAGATCCTGGGTCTTGCCAGCAAGCTGGCCCAGGACAGGCACCTCATGGGCACTCTCCAATCTGCCATGAGACCCGATGAAGCGTATGAAGCCATCCAAGACTGGGAATTTATCCAGAACAATAAGTCGGATGAATAGTGAACACCGAAAGGAGGACCTACCCTATGAACCTGATAATCTGGTTTCCGGCAATGTTTCTCTTGGGCCTGGTATCCATGGGCCTTTGTTTCCTGTTCTTGAAAGCATGCGAGAAAATCTAAGAAATGAGGTGATGCCAATGATCTATCTGACAGCAGTCGTAGCGGCCTTCTTGGTCGTTTACCTTTGTGTGGCACTGATACGGCCGGAATGGTTCTGAACAAGGATACCCAGATACTGAAAGGAGTTAAACAATGTTTGTAAAGACCTGGTTACTTCCATTCGCGCTTCTTGCAGCAGCGACCCTCATCGCATTCCCCCTGAGTCGCTATCTGGCGTGGATCATGGACGGAAAATATAAACCTCTGGGCATCTTCGGCTGGTTCGAAAATCGTTTGAACAGCGGGGGCCAGAACTGGAAGCAATATGCGGGCTCCCTGCTTCTTTTCAATACCCTGCTCTTCGTTTTCGGCTTCCTTGTCCTGGCACTGCAGCCATGGATGCCGTTGAATCCCGACGGCAAGGGCATGCTGGCCCCCAGCACCATCTTCCACAGCGTTTCATCGTTCATGACGAACACGGACCTCCAGCACTATTCAGGGGAAGTTCATTTTTCGAACTTCAGTCAGATTTTCTTCGGCATAGCCAATCTCTTCCTGTCGGCTGCCATCGGGTTGTGTTCACTGACCGCGATCATCCGGGCCTTCCGGGGTGAATCAAAGGTCGGCAACTTTTTTGTGGACATGTGGCGGGTGCTGGTTTACCTGTTCGTGCCCTTTGCATTCGTCATAAGCCTCATTTTCATGCAGCAAGGCAGTCCCATGACCCTTCACACTTCTTCCTACCATGTCTCCACCCTCGAACCTGCGGCCATGGGAACCACGGACAAAGGCGAAGCCAAGCAGCAGACCATTGTGGTCGGGCCGGTGGCCGCCTTTGAGTCCATCAAGATGCTCGGCACCAACGGCGGCGGGTTCTATGGTATGAATTCAGCCCACCCCTTTGAGAATCCCACTGCAGTATCCAACTTCGTGAACACCCTTTCCATGATGATCTTTCCATTCGCGCTGGTGCTCATGTACGGCCGGATGCTCGGCAGGTTCCGGCATGGCATGGTCATCTTCCTGGTCATGCTGGCATTGATGGCCGGCACTGTCGTCTGGTCGGTCTATTTTGACACGCTGAAACCGAATCCCGGGTTGACCGGCTATCCTGTGGCACGGACATTCGAAATACCCAGTGCATTGGCACCGGGCGGAAAACGGGTGGTGGCCCTGCCGGCCGTGGCGGGCCTGCCCGTGGAGCAGCACCTGGGCAACCTCGAGGGCAAAGAGATGCGCTTCGGGACTTCGGCAGGCGCTACCTTCGATGCACTGACGACCGATGTGACGTGCGGTGCGGTGAATGCGGAAGAAGACAGCCTCAACCCCATCGCCGCCCTGTCGCCCATGGTCGGTATGTGGCTGAACTGCATCTTCGGCGGCAAGGGCGTGGGCATGATCAACATGTTGCTCTACCTGATCCTCGGTATTTTCCTGGCTGGCATGATGGTAGGCCGTACGCCCGAGTATCTGGGCAAGAAGATCGGGGCCCGCGAGGTAAAGCTCGCAGTGATCGCCCTGCTGGTCCATCCCATCATGATCCTCACCTTTACCGGTCTTTTCTCGGCAACGAACTGGGGGCTTCAGGCCATCAGCAATCCGGGCGCGCATGGTTTTTCGCAGATACTCTACCAGTTCTCCTCCGCCTCGGCCAACAACGGCTCCGCCTTTGACGGACTGGGGGTTGTCTACGGTTTTGCGAATAATCCCAATCCCTCACCCATGGCTATTCCCTGGGACATTGCCGCAGGTCTGGTCATTATCATCAGCCGCTTTCTCCCCATCATCGCCCCGATAGCCATGGCGGCATATCTCGGCGCAAAGAAATCGAGCCCGTTCGGTCTTGGGACCCTGCGCGATGATACCCTCACCTTCGGCTTCCTCCTGCTCGGCACGGTTCTCATCATCGGGGCGCTGCTCTTCCTGCCGGTTGCCGCACTGGGACCGGTTGCAGAGCATTTCGGTCCTATCCCCTTCGGAGGATGACCGGGAACTATTTCGTATGAACAAAACAATACCCTTCAAGAGGAATTGCAAAATGAATTCAGTGCACAAAGGAGTACGACATGGATACTGCATTTGATAGCGGAGAAACCATAAGCGGGGCGCATCCGTCCCCTGAGCTGCCGCGGTCGCCGCGCCGCTTTAAACCAAAACGACTGCTGGAAAAGGAAACGGCTTATGCTGCCTTAAAGCAGGGGTTTATCATGCTGCGGCCGGACCTCCAGTGGAATAATCCCGTCATGTTCGTGGTTGAAATAGGGGCCTTTCTGACCCTGTTCTATATCATACAGACGGCATGGAGTAGGGAGGTGAGCGAAGTCCCGATAAGTTATTTTATATCGATTGATATATGGCTTTTCCTGACCGTGCTCTTCGCGAACTTTGCAACTGCCCTGGCTGAAGCACGCGGCAAGGCCCAGGCCCAATCGCTCAGGAAGACCCGTCTTGACACAATGGCCTATCGCCTCAATGAAGCCGGCGCCATCGAGGAGGTTTCCTCAGCGGAGTTGAAACCAGGCGACCGGGTGGTCGTGCAGGCAGGGCAGACGATCCCAGGCGACGGCGAGGTCATCGAAGGGATCGCCTCCGTCGACGAGGCTGCGATTACCGGCGAATCGGCCCCGGTCATCCGCGCTGCAGGCGGCGACCGGTCCGGGGTGACCGGGGGCACCATAGTCCTGTCCGACCGGATAGTCGTCCGTATCACCGCCGGCTCCGGTGAATCGTTCCTCGACAAGATGATCGCCCTGGTCGAAGGAGCCATCCGCCAGCGGACCCCGAACGAGATTGCGTTGACCCTGGTGTTATCGGCCTTTACGCTGATCTTCCTGATCGTGGTAATTCCGCTCTGGCCAATGGCATTAAACGCCGAGCAATACATGATGGGCTACCTGGGTATCCAACAACCCTTGAAGAGCCTCGGCACCGATGTCCCGACCCTCATTGCCCTGATCGTCTGCCTCATCCCCACCACCATCGGCGCCCTGCTTGCCGCCATCGGGATTGCAGGCATGGACCGGGCGCTTCAGGCCAACATTATTGCCAAGAGCGGCAAGGCGGTGGAACTGGCCGGTGACGTGGATGTCGTGATGCTGGATAAGACAGGCACGATCACCATAGGGAACCGGAAAGCGACATCATTCCTGCCGATCGGAACGTATTCCGCCGATGCCGTAGGCAGGCTGGCAGCCCTGGCTTCAGCCGCCGATGAGACTCCCGAGGGGAAGAGCATCGTAGAGCTGTTCGAGAACCAAAGCAAGATGCCTGTCAGCATGCCGGGAAACACGAAGTTCGTCCCTTTTACCGCGCAAACCCGCATGAGCGGTATCGATCTTCCTGATGGGAGGCGGATACGAAAAGGGGCGCCGGACGCGGTCATGAAGTTTGTGGAAATAAATAAGGGCAGCGTGCCGGGTGAGCTTAAATTATTGGTTAACGCCGTCGCAACCAAAGGCGCAACCCCCCTGGTCGTGGCTGATGACGCCACTATCGCCGGGGTCATCGTTCTTGAAGATATCTTGAAGCCCCACATGCAGGAGCGTTTCGAGCGTCTGAGGAAGATGGGGCTCAGGACCGTTATGATCACCGGAGACAACCCCCTGACTGCCGCAACCATCGCAAAACAGGCAGGGGTCGATGACTTTCTCGCCGAGGCCACACCTGAGACCAAGCTTGCCTACATCCGGAAAGAGCAGGCCGAAGGGAAGCTGGTAGCAATGATGGGCGACGGCACGAACGATGCCCCGGCCCTGGCCCAGGCGGACGTCGCCCTGGCCATGAACGCAGGTACGCAGGCAGCCAAAGAGGCGGCCAATATGGTCGATCTGGACAGTGACCCCACCAAGCTGATCGAGGTCGTGGAGGTCGGTAAGCAGCTCCTGATGACGCGAGGCTCCTTGACGACCTTCTCCATCGCCAATGACGTGGCGAAATACTTCGCGATTATCCCGGCGCTCTTTGCGGGTACTCTGCCGTGGCTCAAGGTGATCGACATCATGCATCTCCATTCACCGACCTCGGCCATACTCTCGGCCGTGATCTTCAATGCGATCATCATCCCCATGCTCATCCCGGTGGCGCTCAAGGGGGTGTCCTACAAGCCGCTCGGCGCTGATGCCCTGCTGCGCAGGAACATGCTCATCTGGGGTCTGGGGGGCGTGGTCATCCCCTTTATCGGGATCAAACTGATAGACCTCATCATGGTGGGGTTCCACCTGATAAACTGACATTTTAAAAACAAGGAGACTAGTCATGATGCGATATCTTTCGAAGAGCATATTACTGTTAATATTCGCGGTGTTCATCTGCTGCATCCTTTATCCGCTCGGATTATGGGTGATCGGACAGGCCATATTCCCCTTCCAGGCCGACGGCAGCATGCTGAAAGGCCCTAACGGCACTCTGGTCGGATCACGACTCATTGCGCAGCCGTTCACCAAGGATGAATACTTTCAGCCCCGTCCGTCCGCAGCCGCCTATGATGCCTCTGCCTCGGCCTCATCAAGTCTTGCAGCCTCCAACTATGCGCTACGCGATCGTGTTGCCCGCACACTCGGTCCGATGGTAAAATATCGTAGCGGCTCCAAGGCAGGGCAGCTTGTGGCCCCGGATATAGAACTCTGGTTCCAGAAAGATGTCTTTCAGGGCAAACCGCAGATCGTTGCCCAATGGGCCGATCTGCACAATTCCCTTGCCCAGGCCTGGGTCAATGCGGACCCGAAAAACGCCAAGTTCGTAGAAGACTGGGAAAAGACGCATCCCGCATTGGTGGCCAAATGGATCAAAGACAATCCGGGCACCCCTCAGCCGAAGGCGCCGGATCTGGCTGTTTTATTCTTCGAGAATTTTTCCAAAGAATACCCTGGCAAATTCCCTTCTTCCGTCACCCAACAAACAGCTCTCGGCAAGACGGAAACAATGATCGGACCCGTGAAAGAAGGCTCGGACATACAGTCGATCTTCTTTGATATGTGGCGGCAGGACCATCCTGATGTTGGCCTCCAGGACATCCCCGGCGACCTTGCCACCACTTCCGCTTCCGGGCTCGACCCCCACATCACGCTTCAAAATGCCGGGTATCAGCTCGATCGGGTCGCATCCAAATGGGCCTCCGATACGAAACGCGACCCGGCCTCAATCCGGAAAGAGATCGAGCAGATACTTGAGAAGGATGCCTCGGCGCCGTTTGACGGACTTGTAGGGGAGAAGATCGTCAACGTGCTTCAAGTCAATCTCGATCTTTGCAAAAAATATGGCCTGCCGCCGCTCCAATAATTTTAACAGGATGTTCACTCTTAAAAATATTCGAGGCTGTCATGATAAACATAAACGAATGCATGTCATACGCGGGTTTCTGTAAAGGCTGCGGTGCCCTGACCGCTGCCGTCGTGGATTTACCGGGATATGAAAAGGAAACAGCCGAAACCGTATCATCATTCATTACCGACGGACTGGAAGTAAAAAGAGTCTCGTCACAGGAGGTAAGTGAGAAATTAAGACGGTGCCGGTGTAAGAATGCCGGACAAAGGACCGGCCAGGGTAAATTAAATGCCTGTTAAATTATTTTAGCATGGACATCGTGCTCATCCACCCGCCCGTTTCAAGGCCGTGCGAGCCCCCTGCCGGTTTGGCGAGACTGGCCGGGGCCTTGAAGGCGCATGGCAGGCAGTACATGATCATCGATGCGAATATGGAAGGGTTCATGAGCCTCCTCGCCCGCAAGACGGCAGCAGAGGATACATGGACCAGGCGGGCGGCATTACACCTGGAGGAGAACCTTTCTTCCATCAGAGGCGGCAGAGCATTCAAAAACATCGGCAGCTACACAAAAGCGGTTACGGAGATAAACCGGATCCTTGAGGTCAACTCTCAGGCGTTTCCCGCACAGGTAAGCCTCAATAACTTCCGGCATGACACCCTCTCCCCCGTATGCAGCGCCGACCTGGCCCGCTCTTTTGAACATCCTGAGGAGAATGTGTTCTTTTCATATTTCGAGAATCGGCTTTCCTCGCTCATGAAAGAACATGCACCGCGCATTGTGGGGTTTTCGCTTAACTTCCTGAGCCAGGCGCTCACCACCTTTGCCATGATCGGTTTTCTCAAGCGATTGAGCAACGGGGTAAAGATCATCGTCGGCGGCTCCCTCGTCACCTCATGGATGAAGAGGCCGGGCCGGGGGAATCCCTTCTCGGGCCTCGTAGACGAGCTCGTGATAGGCCCCGGAGAAGGACGAATCCTGGCTTTGACCGGTGTTGCATGTTGCAATGAGCATACACTGCCCGATTACCAGCCTTTTTGGCATTATGATTATCTCTCCCCCGGCCGGGTCCTCCCCTTCAGTACCTCCTGGGGCTGCTACTGGAGCAAGTGCTCCTTCTGTCCTGAAAAAGCCGAGGGGAATAGGTATTCGGGTATTCCGGCCGGGCACGTTCCGGCAGATCTCTATGCGTTGACTGATATGAACTCACCGGACCTTATCCACGTGACCGACAACGCCATGAGCCCCGCCCTTCTCACAGCCATGGCCCGCCATGACCCTAAGGCACCGTGGTACGGGTTCGCCAGATTCACCCACCACCTGGCTGATCCGGACTTTTGTTCGGCCCTTAAGAAATCAGGATGCGTCATGCTCCAGCTCGGCCTGGA
>Ga0326727_10012168_pt1 | contig 19690 bp, 23 predicted proteins | sample MB2enrmetagenome_FD_207643 | JGI IMG/M metagenome (GOLD analysis project Ga0326727, IMG submission 207643) | Lab enriched peat soil microbial communities from McLean, Ithaca, NY, United States - MB29MY | ecosystem: Environmental > Terrestrial > Soil > Wetlands > Peat | place: USA: New York...
CCGCGTTGCCGGTGGTTCCGGCGGCCAACTCCGGCGACGACGTGAACGACAGCTGGTTGACCACGCCGCTCTGATAGAGGCTGACGCCGCTGTCGGTGTAGACCGACAGCGAGCCGTTGGCGTTGGCGGTGGTGGAGACGCCGACATACTTGGCGATCTGGGTGAGAAGCGAGTCGCGGGTGTCCTCGTCGCGGTTGACGTCGGCGCCGCTCGCCAGCCCAGAGACGATCTCCTGGTCGACGTCCGAAAACTGTTTGAGCAGCGAATTGACGGTCGAGACGTCCGCGGCCATCTGCGAGTCGGCCTGCTGGCGCACGTCCTGCACCGTGGAGGCGCCGGCGTTGAGCGACTTGGTCAGGTTGCTCGCGGCGGTGACGACCGCGTCGCCCGCCGCCGTGCTGCTCGGCGAATCCTCGTAGGTGGTCAGCGCGTCTTGCAGCTCGCTCAGCATCGCCGAGGGCGAGTCGCCGTTGACGGTCGACCCCGACGAGGAGGAGCTCGAGGAGCTGTCGCTGACCGTCGCCGCCAGCGTCGTCAGCCCGTCGGAGAGCGCCTGATCGGCCGCCGACTGCGACGTCGCGGCGTTGACCTGCTCCAACAGCGCGCTGGAGGCCTCGCGGGTGACCGAGGCGACCTCCGAGCCGCCATCGGCGGTGGTGACGACGTTGGCGATCTCACGCGAATAGCCGGGCGTGTTGACGTTCGAGATGTTGCCCGAAATGACCGCCGACTGCGCCGCGTTCGAGAGGAACGCGGAGCTGAGGATGGAGTACGCGGCGGACAGGCTCATCGCACGGCTTTCGAGATGCGGTCGAAGAGGTTACGACTTCAGGTTGTTGAGGATGTCGAGCAGGTCCGCTCCCGTCTGGAAGACCTTCGAGTTGGCTTGGTAGGCGCTCTGCGCCTCGATCATCTGCGTCAGCTCCGTGGCCAGGTCGACGGTCGAGTCCTCCAGCGAGGAGGATTGAATCGTGCCGAGGCCGTCGCTGCCGGCGGTGCCGACGCGGATCGTTCCCGAGTTCTGGTTGGCCTGGTAGGCGTCGCCGCTGATCGTGGTTAGGTTGTCCTCGCTCGCCACCGTCGCTAGTGGAATCTGGTAGCCGGCGCTGGTTTCGCCGTTGCTGTAGGAGAAGTCGAGGGTTCCGTCGGGGCTGATGGTGACGCCGGTGAGCGAGCTCGGCGCGTTGCCGTTGGCGGAGGAGGCGTTCACGGCGAAGGCCGAAGCGAGCTGCGTGGTGTCGCTGAGATCGAGGGACATCGTCTGGCCGCCGGGAACCGGAATGGACAACGTCGAGCCGCCGGTTAGCGCGCCGCTGGTCGCGCTGAAGGTCAAGGTCTGCGTCGCCAGGGGGCCGGCCGAATACGGGAACCCGCCGCCGGCGGCCGCGTCGGCGGCGTCGTAGACGTCGATCTCCCAGGTGTTGGCCGCGGTCTTGGTGGTGTAGATGTTGAGCGTCTCCGCGCCGCCGAGATCGTCGTAGACGGTCAGCGAAGTCTCGTCGGTGTATTGGGAGGTCGCCGAGTTGGTCGACGGCAGGTCGGCGGCGGCGACGGCGGTCGCGGTCGACGGCAGGTTCATGGACAGCGTGCCGGTGGTGGTCGGCGTCGCCTCCTCGCCCGCGGAGACCGTGTTGATCTTCACCATGCCGGAGAGCGAGTTCGAGGTGGCGGCGCTCGCCCCGTTTTTCAGATCGTAGCCCATCAGGTAGTAGCCGGCGGAGTTGACCAGGTCGCCGTTGGCGTCGGGCACGAACGAGCCGTTGCGGGTGAGATAGAGGGCGCCGCTGGAATCGGAGACGACGAAATAGCCGTCGCCCTGAACCGCCAGGTCGGTGGTGGTCGTGGTGCCGACCACGTTGCCTTGCAAGCTGTTGAGCGAGCGCACCGTTGTCGAGACGCCGCCGAGAGCGTCGGCGGAGGAGCCGACCTGGTCGACCACCGTCGCGAACTCGGTCTCCACGTTCTTGTAGCCGGTCGTGTTGGAGTTCGAGACGTTCTGCGAGATAGTCGAGAGCCAGTTCGTGTCCGCCAACATTCCAGAAACGGCGGTGCCCATCATGCTCATGGATCGGTCTCCTAATCAGTGCGCGCCCGCCCAGTAGACGACGGCTCCCTTGCGTGAAGCTGGCCGCCGCCGCCGTCCGGGGCCGGCCGCCGGGGCTCAGGCGACCGAGCGCACCAGGCTGCCGACCAGCAGGTTCCAGCCGTCGACCAAGACGAAGAACAGGATCTTCACCGGCAGCGAGATCACCGACGGCGGCAGCATCATCATGCCCATCGACATGGTGAGCGCCGCGACGATCATGTCGATCACCAGGAACGGCAGGACGATCAGGAAGCCGATTTCGAAGCCGCGCCTGAGCTCGGAGATCATGAAGGCGGGGATCAGGACCCTGAGGTCGACGGTTTGGCGGTCCTTGATCTCGATGCTGCCCTTGGCCAGGTCCTCGAACAGCGCGATGTCCTTCTCGCGCACCTGGGCGAGCATGAAGTCGCGGAACGGCTGGGTGATCGCGACATAGGCCTCCTGCTGCGAGATGGCGTTGTCCATCAGCGGCCTGAGCCCGTTCTGCCACGCCTTGTCGAACGTCGGCGCCATGACGAAGAAGGTCATGAACAGCGACAGGCTGATCAGCACCAGATTGGCCGGCGCATTCTGCAGCCCCAGCCCCGAGCGCAAGAAGGACAGCGCCACGGTGAAGCGGGTGAAGCTGGTGACCATGATGAGCAGGCCGGGGGCGACCGACAGCACCGTCAGGATCGCCACCATCTGGATGATGCGCGCGGTCGCCGTGGCGCCGCCGCTGGGGATCAGGGCGCCGAGGTCGACAGTCTGGGCGCCCGCGGCGGAGACGGTCAGGACCAGCGCCGCCGCGGCGAGGCACGCGCGTTTCATTGCACCACCAAGGTTCGAATGATCAGTTCGCTGACCTTGCCGCCCGAGCGGATCGCGGCGCGCTCATTGAGATCCTGGCGGATATTCTGCAGCCCGATCGGGCCCTCGAGCTGCGAGATGCTGACGCTGTGGAGATAGGCGAGCTCGTCGCCAGCGATCTCCGCCGCCATCACGTCGGGATGGGGCAGCGCCTTGGCGTCGTAGACGATCGAGGCCTCCAGGCGAATCCACACCTCGGCCGGCGAGCCGAGGTTGGTGACGATCGGCGGCATGTCGAACAGACCGGCGGCCGCCGGCACTTCCGGCGTCAACGCCGCCTTGTCGGCCGGGGGCCGCGGCGGCGGCTGGGGCGGCGTGGCGAACACCGCCCCCATCGCCGCGGCGATCGCCGTGACCACCAGCGTCGCCGCCAGCGTCTCCTTGATCGAGCCGATCGGCCGCCGCGGCGGCGGCGGCGCCGCCGTCGTTGGCTCGGCGTCGATCTCCTCGATCACTATCGGCAGTTCGTCGGCCATCGAGCCTGTCTCCGGCGCTTCAGAACGGCTTGAGCCAATCGCTGAGCTGCTGGCCCCACGACGGCTGCTGCACCTCGGTGAGCCGGCCCCGCCCGCCGTAGGAGATGCGCGCCTCGGCGATGCGGTCGTAAGAAATCGTGTTGGCGCGCGAGATGTCGGACGGGCGCACGATGCCGGCGACCGTGAGCTGGCGCAGCTCGTAGTTCACCCGCACCTCCTGCGAGCCGCTGATGACCAGGTTGCCGTTGGGCAGCACGTTGGTGACGATCGCGGCCACCGACACTTGGATCTGCTCCTGGCGGTCGATGTTGCCCTGGCCTTGCAAGGTCGACACCGAATTCGCCCCCGCCGTCAGCGTCGAGTTCTGCGACGAAGCGGTGCCGGAGGTGAGGCCCCAATCGAGGTTGAAGGTCGAGGTGGCGTTCTTCGTCCGGTCGGTGGCGTTGTCGAAGGTCGCCTTGTCGTTGATCGAGATGACGACGGTGACGATGTCGCCGACCTTGGCGATGCGCTGCTCGGTGTAGAGGTTGATCGGCGCGCCGGGCCGGGTCGGGCGCCGCGGGTCGACCGTGCTGGCGAGCGCGCCGGAGTCGGTGTCATCCTTGGTCGCGAGGCCGCTGCCGACCGGCGAAAGCTTCGGCTCGCGCATGAATTCGCTGACGCCGCTCGTGCACCCCGCCACGCCCGCGGCGATGAGCGCGACCAGAGCGACAGCGAGCGAGCGCGGCGGAATCACGACTTCTTTTCCGCGGCGGCCCCGGAGAGCAGGCTGGTCAACTTGCCCGCCGTCGCCGCGTCCATTTCGTCGAGGATGGCGCTCGCCGCGCGCGGGCTGAGCTTGCCGAGTATCGCCGCGGCCATCGGCTCGTCCATCGCGGCGAGCTGCGTGGCGGCCGCCTCGGGCTGCATCTTGCCGAAGATCGCGACGACGTCGTCGGACGCCGCATTCATCAAGGCTTCGCGTTTCGCCACCCACTCGCGCGCTTCCGCCTCCTTGTTGTCGAGCTCGGCGATGCGCTGCTTGATCTGTCCGTCCAGCTCGGCGAGCCGTTTTTCCTGCAGGGCGATGCGCGCCTCGGCCGCCAGCGGCCCGACGTTGGCGCAGTAGCGCGACACGCCGCTGTCGGCGCTCTTGTCCGCCGCGACCGGCGCGGGCTTGGGCTTGGCGTCGTTCTGCGCCGACGCCTGACCGGCGAAGGCGGCGGCGAGGGCGAACGCGCCGACGGCGACGAGACGGATGGCGGGGGGCATGGCGCGGCCCTGACGATTACGAACTCTCGAGCGCCGAACTTGACGCGCCCGGCTTGCGCCGGGCTGACCCGGCTACTGCACGACGAGGTCGGCCTGCAGCGCGCCGGCGGTCTTGATCGCCTGGAGAATGGCGATGATGCCGCTCGGCTTGACGCCGATGCGGTTGAGGCCGTCGACCAACGTGCGCAGGCTCGCGCCCTGCACGATCGCCACCTGGCCGCCTTCCTGCTCGGCGTCGATCTGGGTGCGCGGCTCGACGACGGTCTTCCCCGGCGAGCGCGGCCCGGGCTGGGAGGTCTGAGGCGTCTCGGTGACGCGCACCGACAGCGTGCCGTGGGTGACCGCGACCGTCGAGATCTGCACGTCCTGGCCGATGACCACGGTGCCGGTGCGCGCGTCGACCACCACCCGCGCCGCGGTGTCGGGCTCGACGGTCAGCTCGCCGATCTCCGCCATGTAGCGGGCGACGCTGACGTCGGGCGGGCGGAACAGCTCGACCGCGCGGCTGTCGACCTCGAACGCCGAGCGGCGGCGGAAGCGCTGCTGCGAATAGGCGTTGACCGCGTCGACGATGCGCACCGCCGTGTTGTAGTCGGGGTTCTTCAGCTCGAGCTGCATCCTGAGCTCGTCGGGCGGCGCCGGCGTCTCTTTCTCGACGATCGCCCCGTTGGCGATGCGGCCGGCGGTGGGCACGCCTTGCGACAGGGTCTGGGCCTGGCCGGCCGCGTCGAAGCCGGTGACCGAAACCGCCCCTTGCGCGCTCGCGTAGGGCGCGCCGTCGCTCGCCGTCATATCGGTCATGAGCAGCGTGCCGCCCATCAGCGACGTCGCGTCGCCGAGCGCCGACACCGTCACGTCGAAGCGCTGGCCGACCTCCATCCCCGCGGGGAGATCGGCGGTGACGATCACCGCCGCGACGTTGCGGTTGCGCAGCTCGGCGCCGCGCACGTTGAGCCCCATGTGGTCGAGCATCGACTGGATCGACTGCTGGGTGAACGGGGCGTTGCGCAAGGTGTCGCCGGTGCCTTGCAGCCCGACCACCAGGCCGTAGCCGATGAGCTGATTGTCCTCGGCGCCGCGCAGGGAGGCGATGTCCTTGATGCGCGCCGCCGCCACCGCCTGGCTCGCCAAGACGACGAGGATCAAACTGAGCAACCAGCGCCGCATCAGCCGCCGCTCACCCGCACCGTGCCGTCCGACTGGATCGTCCCCGTTACGGTCACGCCGCTGTCGCTGTTGCGCACTTTGATGACGTCGCCGGCCGCGCCGTCCTGCAGCGCCGAGCCGGCGGCGACGATCGTCAGCCCGCCCTGCGAGTAGACAAGCTCAACGTCGCCGCCGTTGACCACCAGGCGTTGATTGTCGATCGCGGCGTCGGGAACGGCGACGCCCGGCAGCAGGGTGCGCCGCGCCATCTTGCCGATCAGCCCGGCGCGCGTCCTGACGAACGGGCCGGGCCCGTCGGCCTTGTCGGCCGGCTGCTCGGCGAGCATGTTGTCATAGATGATGTCGCCTGGATAGATGATCCCCCGGGGGGTGGGCAGGCCGGCCTCCTGGGCGAGCGCGCTCGAAGCGAGCGCCAGGCCGGCGCCGAGCGACGCCAGGAGCGCGACGATCCGAATGACGCGCATGACGCCGGCTCCTCAGGTCCTCAGGTTGGCCGTCGTGCCCGACATCTGGTCGGCGGCCTGGATCACCTTCGAGTTCATCTCGTAGGCGCGCTGCGCGCTGATCAGATTGGTGATCTCCGACACCGCGTCGACGTTCGAAGCCTCCAGATAGCCCTGCTGGATGGTGCCGAAGGCGGTGTCGCCGGGCACGCCGACGGTCGGCTGGCCCGAGGCGGCGGTCTGCTGGAAGAGATTGTCCCCCAGCGCCTGCAGCCCCGCGTCGTTGACGAAGTTGGCGAGCGTCAGCTGGCCGAGCGTCTGCGCCGTCGTCTGGCCGGGAATGGTCGCCGTGACCATGCCCGACTGGCTGACGGTGACGCTGGTCGCGTTCGTCGGGATGTTGATCGTCGGGTTGACGGGGAAGCCGTCAGCGGTCACCAGTTGTCCCTGGGCGTTGGTGTTGAACGAGCCGTCGCGGGTGTAGACGGTGTCGCCCGCCGGGGTCGTCACCTGGAACCAGCCGCGCCCGTTGATCGCCAGATCGAGCGTGTTGCCGGTGTTGGTGAGCGCGCCTTGGAGGTTGAGGCTGCGAATCGCCGCGGTGCGGACGCCGAGGCCGATTTGCGCGCCTTCCGGCACGGTCGCGTCGCGGCCGCGGGTGCTGACGCCCATCAGCCGCTCCGTCTGGTAGATCAGATCGGTGAACTCCGCCCGCGAGCGCTTGAACCCGGTGGTGTTGATGTTGGCGATGTTGTTGGCGATCACCTCGAGGTTCTGTTCCTGGGCGTTCATGCCCGTCGCCGCTATCGCAAGCGCTCTCATGCTTCGACCTTCCTCTTATACGTGAACGCTCGAATGCGCGGGCCGTTCAGATCGGCATCCGCGAGACTTCCTGATAGGCGGAGACCAGCTTGTCGCGGATCGCCAGCGTCTGCTGCAAGGTGCGCTGCGCGGTCATCACCGCCTCCACCACCTTGAACGGCGCCATCGTGCCTTGCAGGCCCTGGATCGCCGCCGCCTCGCCGTTCTGCACCGCGCCGACCGCGTCGCTGACCGCCTGCCCCAGCGCTTGCGTGAACGACTGGGCGGGAGCCGCCGGCGAGGCGGCGCCCGTGGTCGAGCGCGGCTCGCTCATTTCGATCTGCGTCGCGGCGCGCAGCGCGCCGATTGCTTCAATCGCCATATGGTCGCAGCGCCCGCCCCGGCGTCGCCGCCGCGGCTCATGCGCCTCCCTTGCTCGAACGACGGAATCCGTCGGTTGCTTCGTCGCGGCGCCTCAAGCGTCCTTGAGCAGATTGACCGTCTGATTCATCAGATCCGCCGATTGCTTCGCCACTTGCAGGTTCGCCTCGTAGGTTCGATTCGCTTCGCGCATGTCGGCGAGCTCGGTGAGCACGTCGACGTTCGGCATCTTGACGAACCCGTTGTCGTCGGCCGCCGGATTGCCCGGATCGCGCTCGACCTTGAACGGGGTCGGGTCGTAGCCGATGCTTCTCACCCGCACCAGGTTCAGCCCGGCGGCGCGGTCGAGCTCGCCGCCGAAAGTAACCGTCTCGCGGGTGTAGGGATCGGCGCCGGGCGTCGCGCCGGTCGATTGCGAATTGGCGATGTTCTCCGAGATGACGCGCAGCCGCACCGACTGCGCCTCGAGCCCGGCGCCGGCGATTTTCAGCGAGGATTCCAGGGGATCAGGCATAGCCGCTCACTTCAGCGCCGCCGACATCATCTGATGAATGGCGCGCTTGAGGTTGTTGCTCAAGGTGGAATCGCGACTGACTTCGCCGAGCTTGATCATCTCCTGTTCGAGGTCGACGGTATTGCCGGACAGCGTCTCCTCGATCGCGTCGCTGTCGACCGGGCGGGCGTTGGCGAAGGAGTCCTCCTCGGGGACCATGTGCGCCGGGTTGGTCGTCGCCATCGTCACCTGGGTGGAGTCGAGCACGGCGGAGAACGGCTGCAGATCGACGGCGCGATACCCCGGCGTGTTGGCGTTGGCGACGTTGCCGGCGATGAGGGCCTCGCGCGCCGACAGCCATTGCGTCCTCTGCGAGGCGAGCTGAAGAACATAGGGTTGCGACACGCGTCCCGTCCCCTGCGATGGATCGTGTCGCGACCTTAGGCGTTTGGCCTTGCTCCAGGCTTGCGCCGCGCCGGCGGCCGCCGCGGCGGCGGCGGCGCGGCGGTGACGGCCGCCGGCGGCCGCAGCCGCGCCGCCGCGAACGCCGCCGACAGCTGCTCCTGCTTGGCGGCGGCGTCGAGCGTGTCGTCGTCGAACAGCACCTCGACGACGTCGACCGCCGCCCGCTTGCGACCGATCATCAGCCGGAAGAAGGCGCACACCGGCGCGTAGCGGAACTCCATGTCCAGGCGGATGATCGGCGTCGAATCCCACTGCACGTCGCAGCCGGCGTTGAGCGCGTAGCGCAGCGTGCCGCTTTTGAAGAACAGCTCGCTCGACGAGCTGACGAGATCGCCGATGTTGGCCGCCTGCTCGTTGCGGATCATCAGCATCAGCTCCGACGGATCGGCGAGCCTGAGCTCGCTGGCGACGTCGACCATCGCGTCGGCGATGGTCCGTTCCTGGATCAGGCGCTCCGCTTCGACGCTGGGCTCGCTCATCACGTCAGCGATTCCTTACCAAGGGCCAGGAACTCTTCTTGTCCTGGATCAGATGGACGATTTCCGCGACGGCGCGATAGAATTCCGGCGGGATCGCGCTGTCGACTGGAACCGCGTCGTAGAGCGCGCGCGCGAGCGGCTTGTCCTCGACGATCGGGATCTCGTGCTGCGTGGCGATCTCGCGGATCTTGAGGGCGATCAGGTCGACGCCCTTGGCGAGCACGACCGGCGCGCCGCCCTCGGCGCGGACGTAGCGCATCGCCACGGCGTAGTGGGTGGGGTTGGCGACCACCATCGTCGCCTTCGGCACCGCCGCAAGCATGCGCTTGCGCGCGCGGTCAAGCCGGATCGAGCGCTGGCGCGCCTTCAGCAGCCGATCGCCCTCGGTCTGCTTGATCTCTTCCTTCAGCTCGTAGCGGGTCATGCGCTGGTCGCGCCGCCAGTGGAAGCGCGCCCAGGCGAGGTCGGCCGCGGCGAGCGTCAGCGTGGCGACCAGCACCGCCGCCACCACCGCGACGCACAGCTGGGCGATGCGTTGCGGCAGGTCGCCGATGTCGAGAAACATGGCGTTGACGATGAGGTATCGTTGGCCGCCGAGCACCATGGCGACGACGATCCCGACCGCGACGAGCTTCGCCAGGCTTTTTGCGAACTCCGTCCAGCCGCGCAGGCCGAACACTCGCGCCAGGCCGGCCATCAGCGAGATGCGCGACAGGTCGGGGATGATCCGATCGGGCACGACGCGCGGCGGATTCTGCGCCACCGAGGCGACGACGCCGCAGATCATCAGCAGCGCCAGGACGGGCAGGAGAAAGTCGGCGGCGGCGAAGACCATCGTCTCGCCGAGCGCGACCACGTCATCGGCGCGCTCGAGCCGCCAGCCCGCCGGGTCGTCGAGAAAGCGCGCCAGCGTCGCCGCCAGCCGTTCGCCGCGCGACGGCATCACGTAGATCGCCGCGATCAGAATGCCCGTCAGCGAGGCCAGTATCGGCACTTCGCGCGAAACCGGCACCACGCCGCGCTCGATCGCGTCGTGAAGCTTCTTCTCGGTCGCTTCCTCGGTTTTGCTGTCCGAGTCCTGCTCGTCGCTCATCGCCGCGTCCGCCTCGGATTAGGCCGCTTCAGCTTCTTCGGACGGGGCGATCTCGATTTCGTTGCGCTGCGCCATCTTGAGCACGAGCTCGACCACCTGCCGGCGCGCCTTGGCGATGTCGCGCGGCAGCGCGGTGGCTGAGCTGTTGAGCTCGGACTCGACCAGGCGGCGGGTGCGCGACGCCATCGCCGAGAGCGCGACGCTGCGGAATTCGGAGTCGGTGCCGCGCAGCGCCAGCACCACCACGTCGGTTTGCAGCTTGTCGAACACCAGGGCGCGCGCGCGCTCCGACAGGTGCGGCAGGTCGTCGAAGGAAAACAGCATCTTCTTGACGAGCTTGGCTTCGTTCGGCCGCGCCGCGGCGAGGTTCTGCATCACCTCGCGGGCGTCCAGCGGCTCGAGATTGTTGATGATGTCGGCGACCCGAGCGTGATTGTCGAGGCCCGCCGCGCGGGCGGTGAGAACCGAGAGGTCCTTGCGCAGCGCCTCCTCGACGACGCTCTGCGCCTCCGCCGAGATCGTCGGCCGGGAGACCATCGCGCACAGCACCTCGTTGCGCGCGTCGCGCGGCAGGCGCGAGATGATCTGCGCCGCCAGCGCCGAATCGAGCTTGGAGAGGACGTAGGTCGACGTCAGCGGATGCTCGCCGGCCAGATGCGCGGTCAGCACCGGCTCGGCGACCGCATTGAGCGCGGTCCAGATATGCTTCTCCGCGGCGGCGAGCACGTCCGACATGATGTCCGCGAGCTGGTCGGGCGGCACCGCGTCGGCCAGCATTTCCCGCGCCTGTCCGGCGTCGCCGAGCAGGTTGGCCCCGTTGGAGAACTGGCTGGTGAACTCCTCGACCAGCATTTCGATGGTCGTCGGCGGCACCGCGCCGAGCTCGGCCGCGGCGCGCGTCACCGCGCGCAGCTCGTGGGGCTCGAGATGCTTCAGAAGACGCGTCGCCGGCGGCTTGCCCATCGCCAGCAGAATCGCCGCGGCCTTCTGGGCGCCGCCCAGCGCGAGCGCCTCGTCAACCGGGCCGATCGACGTTTCGGTGTTGGTCACGCTGGGCGCTCCTTTAGGCGGCGCGTTCGGCGCGCGAAGCGGAGATGATCTCGGTGAGCGAGACGCCGTAGCGCGCGCTTTCCTCGTCGACCACCACCACCTCGCCGCGCGCGATCACCCGGCCGTTGACCACCACGTTGACGGGGTCGCCGACCTTCTGGTCCAGCGTGACGATCGCGCCGCGGCCAAGCTTCATCAGATTGGCGACCGGCATCGTCGTTCCCCCCAGCACCACCTGAACGGTGACGGGAATCGACAGGATGGCGTCGAATTTCGGCGGAGTGGCCGCGGGCGCGGTCGCCGGGGCGTCCGGCTCCGGGGGCGCGCTCTGGGGTTCAAAATTGTCATCCATGGTCGGACGCTCTTTCCTCGGTTGCTCGCCTGACCGCGCCGGTCAGCGGAGCGCGGCCGCTTCGACCGCCTCCGCCTCCGGTTCGATCGGCTCCTCGATCTCCAACGAGTAGCGTTCCTCGCCCTGCGCCAGCCGGCACCAGAACATCTCGCGCCCGGCGCATTCGAGGCGGACGCGGCCGGTGCCGACGCCTTGCAGGCTCAGCACCTTCCCGACCGTCAGCTCGGCGACGTCGCCGAGCGTCATCTCCACCTCGTCGAGCACCGCCGTCACCGCCACCCGCGCCTTCGACAGGCCGACCTCGAGCTGCCGCGTCCAGCGCGGATCGGTGGTCGCGACGTCGCCGTTCGGGTCTAGCGACAGCGCCTTGCGCATCGGCGCGAGCACGCTCTGCGGCATCAGCACGGTGACCGGCATCGGCCCCGCCGCGGTTTCGATCGTCACGCGCGCGGCGACCGCCGGCATGTCCCGGCGCCCCAGCGCGTAGACGTCGGCGATGGTTTGCAGGCGCTCGAAGCTCAATCCCAAAGCCGCCGCCGGCGCGAATCCCTTGTCGAGCGCCGTCGTCAGGTGGCGGCAGAGCTGGGCGATGAGCGCTGTCTCGATCCCGGTCGGCGGGCGCTCGAGCTGCCGCCGTTCGGCGCCCTGGGCGTCGCCGCCGAACACCGCGCAAACGACGGTGTCGACCATCGACCGCTCGAACACCAGCAGCAGGCGCGCGTCGAATTGCTCGCAGCGCAGCGCGGCGGCGATCAGGCCCTCGCGCTTGCCGAGAAGGTCGAACAAGCTTGACGACTCCACCGCGTCGACTTGCCCGCTCGCGTGGGCCTTGAACAGCGGCGCCATCTCCTCGGGCGCGTTGAGGGCGAACTGCTCGAGGGCGTAGGCGAGCCCCGGCATGCGCTCGATCGCCAGGCCGCCATGGTCGGCTTGCGCGTTGCGCGCCCAGGGCGCGCTCGCCGCGCCGTCGCGGTCTTCGAGCGCCATGGGTCAGGCCGCCTCCTTGACTGCGACGTCGGCCGCCGGCGCCGGTCCGGCGATGGTCTCGTTCTCGACGGTGTCGATCGTCGGCCGGTCTCTTGAGGGAATGGTCTTGCGCCCGAACTCCACCGCCACCTGCGGCATCGCGCCGTTCATGAACGCCAGCAGGCTCTGCTTGACCAGGGTGAACAGGCGAAGCTGGCGCTGCCGGACCGTCTTGATCTTCGCCGCGATCGGGGCGACGACGGCGTAGGAGAGGAAGATGCCGCTGAAGGTGCCGACCAGCGCGGCGCCGATCAGGCCGCCGAGGATGTCCGGCGACTGGTCGAGGGCGCCCATCGCGTGAATGACGCCGAGCACCGCGGCGATGATGCCGAGCGCGGGAAGGGCGTCGGCGACCTGCTCGAGCGCGTGAACCGGCTTGTAGCGGTCGTAAGCGAGCGTTTCGATTTCTTCGTCCATCAGCCCTTCGATCTCGTGGGTCTTGGCGTTGCCGATGATGATCAGCCGGCCGTAGTCGCAGATGAAGGCGAGCAGGTCCTTGTCGGCCAGCAGCCGCGGAAAGCCTTTAAAGATGTGGGACTCGGCGGGGTTGTCGAAATTCGACTCGACTTCGGCGCGCGACTTGCCGCGCACCTCGCGCATCATCGCGTGCAGCGCGCTGAGCACGTCGAGGAAGTCGCGCGGCTTGGGCACCTTGTCGGTCACCGCCTCGCCGATCGCCTTGCCGGCGTCCCTGATGGTCGGCATCGGGTTGGAGACGATGAAGATGCCGACGGCGGCGCCGGCGATGATGACGAACTCGAAGGGCTGAAACAGCACCTCGACGTGCCCGCCCAGCGCGCCGTATCCGCCGAGGATGCTGCCCACCGCGACGATCAGTCCGATGATGAAGTTCAACGCGCGCTCCTGTCGTCGGTTGCGGCTGAAAGTGCCGCGGCAAACTTACGCCAGGCTGTTTTTGCCGAGGTCAGCCCCATGCAAGCCGCCGCGCCGATCTTAGCCGGAAAAGCCGGCCGCGGACCGCCTGATGCGAAACAGCCTTTACGTCGCCTTGTCGGCGCAGATCTCATTAGAGCGGCGATTGGAGACAATCGCCAACAACGTGGCGAACATGAACACCGCCGGCTATCGCGCCGAGGGCGTGTCGTTCGCCGCCGAGGTCGCGCGCGCCGGCGACGCCAGCCTGTCCTACGTCTCGCCGGGGACGCCGTTCGTCTCGCGGCAGACCGGCGCGACGGTCAAGACCGGCGACCCGCTCGACGTCGCGGTGCAGGGCGAGGGCTGGATCGCGATCCAGACGCCGAGCGGGATCGCCTACACTCGCGACGGCCGCATGCGCATGGCCGAGACCGGGGCGCTCGAGACCTTGAACGGCGACGCGGTTCTCGACGCCGGCGGCGCGCCGATCATGCTCAATCCAGCCGCCAGCGCGCCGAACATCTCGAGCGACGGCATGATCACCCAGAATGGCGCGCAAGTCGGCGCCATCGGGCTCTACGCCATCGACGCCGACGCCAAGCTGACGCGCGCCGAGGGCTCCAGCGTCATCCCCGACAAGCCGGCGACGCCGATCCTCGACTTCACGCGCAACGGCCTGCTGCAGGGCTTCGTCGAGAACGCCAACGTCGATCCGATCGAGGAGATGACCAAGCTGATCGCCGTCACCCGCGCGTTCGACAGCGTCAGCTCGCAGGTGGCGCAGACGGAGTCGTCGCTCCAGGACGCCATCAAGACGCTCGGCGCGGTGGCCTAGGCGTGGGCGGCGCGAGGGAGGCCAGCCTTGGATTGGGCCCATGAACGAGGTTGAGCAAGCTTCCGGCGGCCGGCGTCCGACCGCGCTCGATCGGCTCGAAGCCAGGCTCTCGTGGGCCGTCAAGGCCTTGCCGCGCACCCAGGTCGGCGGCGTGGTGACGGAAATCGCGATGTCGCACTATCGCGTCGCCGGCCTGTCGCGCTTTCTTCGGCTCGGCGAATGCGTCAGCGTCGACGTCGGCGACCGCGTTCAGCTCGGCGAGGTGGTCCGCATCGAGGACGCCGTCGTCACGCTCAAGCCCTTCGATTCGCGCTGCGACGCCGCGATTGGGGCGCGCGCCTACCGCGCCGACGCGCTGTCGCTCGCGCCGCATCCGAGCTGGAAAGGGCGGGTGATCGACGCGCTCGGGCGCCCGATCGACGGCGCCGGCGAGCTCGAGCCCGGCGACCGCGCCATGCCTTTCGACAACGAGCCGCCGCCCGCGCTCCTGCGCGCGCGCGTCAAGAAGCCGATCCGATCGGGGATCCGCGTCATCGACTTCTTCACGCCGCTGTGCGCCGGCCAGCGCATCGGCGTGTTCTCCGGCTCGGGCGTCGGCAAGTCGACGCTGCTGGCGATGCTGGCCCGCGCCCCCGATTTCGACACCGTGGTGATCGCGCTGGTCGGCGAGCGCGGCCGTGAGGTGCGCGAGTTTCTCGACGACGCGCTCGCCGCCAACCGCCAGTCGGCGATCGCGGTGGTCTCCACCGGCGACGAAAGCCCGATGATGCGCCGCCTCGCGCCGCGCACGGCGATGGCGGTCGCCGAATATTTCCGCGACCGCGGCGAGTCGGTGCTGCTGATCGTCGATTCGGTCACGCGTTTCGCCCACGCGGCGCGCGACGTCGCGCTCGCCGCCGGCGAGCCTGCGGTGGCGCGCGGCTACGCGCCGAGCGTCTTCAGCGACCTGCCGCGGCTGCTGGAGCGCGCCGGCCCCGGCGTCGAGGGCTCGGGGTCGATCACCGGCATCTTCTCCGTCCTGGTCGACGGCGACGACCACAACGATCCCGTCGCCGACAGCATCCGCGGCACCCTCGACGGCCACATCGTGCTCGACCGCGCCATCGCCGACCAGGGGCGCTTCCCCGCGGTCAACATCCTCTCCTCGGTGTCGCGCCTCGCCAATCCGACCTGGAGCCCGGAGCAGCGCAAGCTAGTCTCCCGGCTGCGCTCGCTGATCGCGCGCTACGAGGAGACCCGCGACCTTAGGCTGATGGGCGGCTTCACCCCCGGCGCCGACGCGCTGCTCGACCAAGCGGTGAAGTCGGTGCCGCGCATCTACGAGGCGATGACCCAGACCCTGTCCTCGCCGCCTTGCAAGGACCCGTTCATCGAGCTGGCGGCGGCGCTGCGCAACGAGGGCAAGGACGGGGAAGCCGCCGACCGACCGCCTGAGCCCCAGCGAAAAGGCTGACGAAGACCGAGCGCATGAAACCTCCCGCCTCCTCCGTCCCGCGTCGCGACCCGGCGCCGCCCCGCGTCGACCGCCGCACGTCCCTGGCGCGGCGGCTCGATGACGTCGCGCTGTTCGCCGCCGGCGCGACGATGGCGATCGCCACCGTCGTCTTCGCCTACGCGATGCTGACCCAGAACGATCCCCGGCCGCATATCAACGGCATGCAGTATCTGGCGATCTTCTCCCAGCCGCGCGGCGCGCCGCGCCCCGTCGGCACGGCCGCGCCGTCGGCACCGGAGTCGACGCGCGTCGCCGCGAACGGCCTCGACCAGACGCCGACGGGGGCGATCGGCCGCGACGCGCCGGACAAGACGCCGACCGGCGCGATCGCGCGCCTCGCCGCCGACAAAACGCCGACCGCGGCGGCCGCCGCCCCGATTGTCGACGAATCGGCGACCGGCGCGATTGGCCCGCGCAACGACGTCGCCCTCGCCACGCCGAGCTACCGCATCGTCGCCGCGGAGCCAGGCATGGCGTGGCTGAGCGACGGGACGCAGATCCGCGCGCTAAAGCCCGGCGACGTCGCGCCCGGCCTGCCGCGCATCGGCGCGATCACGCGACGCGACGGCCGGTGGGCGCTGACCGACGAATCGGGCGCGGTCGTGCTGATGAGCGACGGATCGCAACGGAACGGCCCCGGGTCGCGCGACGATCCGTTCGCGCGTCGGATGATCTTCAGCTCCGGCGACTGAAGCCGCCGATCGACGGGCCGCCCGGCCGCGCGAGAGCGCGATCGATTAGCATGTTGGCGATCGCCACGCGCCGGTTGGCGAGTTCGCGCGACAGGTCGGGGCGGCGGTCGGGATGGTTCTCCCACATGAACCGGCGGCGCGCCCGGTTGAGCGCCTCCGGCGAAAGCGCGTCGCTGAGGTTGAGCTCGGCGGCGATCGCCGCGGGGTCGTCGCTCGGCGGCTTGCCCGGCTTCGCCGCGCGCGCCGGCTCCGCCGATTCGGCGAGCCAGTCGAGCGCCCCGTCCCAGCGCTTGGCCGGGTCAGACGCCTCGTCCAAATCAGGCCGCATCGTCGGGGCGACGGTCGCGAATGAGCGTTCGAGCGGCCGGTCGTAGCCGCGCGGCGCGCCGTCGACGCCCGCGAGCGTGTCGACGATCCTGTCGAACGTCGAATCGATGCGTCGCGCGACGGTTTCCGTCGCCGCAGAATCGCGCCTCAACCCTCGACCCCGCGCGGATTCTCGCGCTCGGGATCGACGAGAACCCGATTTCTCCCGGCCGCCTTGGCTTCGTAGAGCTTGGCGTCGACGCGCCGGATCAGGTCGTCCGCGCTCTCGTCGACCTTCAATTGCGCCACGCCGAACGAAGCGGTGATCGCGCCGATCCGGTCGCCGCTGGCGGCGACCACCCATCGCTTGCTTTCGAGCTGTCTCTGGATCTGGTCGATGGTCGCGACCGCCTTGGCGAGCGGCGTGTCGGGGAAGAGGAAGGCGAACTCCTCGCCGCCGTAGCGCGCCACCTTGGCCCGCGGGCCGACGCTCCCCGCCAGCAGCTCGGCGAACAGCTTCAGCGTCATGTCGCCGGCGACGTGCCCGAACGAGTCGTTGATCTTCTTGAAGTGGTCGATGTCGGCGAGCGCGACGCACAAGTCGGCGCCGTCGACGCGCGCCTTCTCGGCCTCTTCGGCCAGCGCGGCGTCGAAGAAGCGCCGGTTGCCGAGCGAGGTCAGCGGATCGCGATTGCCGATCTCCTGCGCTCGCACCAGATTCGACTGCAGCCGCGTGATCTGGCCGCGCGCGAACTCGAGCTTCTCCGACAAACCGTTCACCTTGACCTGCATGGCGCGGTTGTCTTCGATCAGCTTGAGGACGATCTGGTGGATCGTGTCGTAAGAACGGTCGCGCGCCAGCCGACGGTTGGCGCCGACCAGCGCTTCCGAATACTTCGCGCCGTCGGCGAGATGGTCGTGGACCAGATTCAGCACCTGGGCGAGCGCCGCGTCGACTTTCTGCTCGAACTCGCGACGGTTGTCCGCGGCGGCGCGAATCTGCTCGGCCGCCGTGGGCTCGCCGCGCGCCGTCGCCGCGACGCCGGTCGCCAGACCGAGCGCGCCGACGCAGATCAGGGCGAGCACGTAGGTTTCGGCCAGCGGGTCGCCGCGCGACTGCGCCGCGCTGAGCGCGCCGAGAACGATGAAGGCGAGCGCGCCGCCCCATTGCAGCCACTGCTTGTAATCGAAAGTGGAGGTCATTTCGTCCTCGCGGCGCGTCGACGCGCGGAAACGCGAAACGGCTTCGCGCATCGGAAGGCGATCAACGACGGCATAGCGACGCGATCCTTCGCTTCGGCGTTCGGCGGGCCGTCATGACCCCGACGCGGCTTCGCGTCGCGGCGGAATCGCGACGCGCGGAAGGCAGCCGATTCATTCGGACCGATGAAAGCTCGCGTAAATTACTTACTAAATTCTTAGTCGACCGCCCGCCGGCGCGGCGAAGCGCGGTCGGCGGCGCATTTCACTTGCAGAACTCGCGGGCGTTCGGCGTCCATTCGCCCATGCCGCTGGCCACCATCTTGCCGATCACCGAGCAGACGTAGAGCTTCTGCGCCCTGGGATTGTCGGGGCCGGCGTTATAGCGCGCCACCGCCAGCGTCCAGCTGCCTTCCCGCGCTTTCAGCTCCTTCAAGAAGTTAGCGGCGTATTCAACGTTGCGCGCGGGATCGAACATCTCGCGCAACGAGCCGAAATGGGCGGCGTGCCAATGGTGGTTGATCTGCATGCAGCCGATGTCGATGAGCTTGGCGCCGCGCGCGGTCTCCAGCGCGAAGCGGGCCAGCGCCTCATCAAGGCTGTCGGAGTGAACCGGGCGGCCATCGACGTTCATGTCGTAGGGGCTCAGCGTTCCCCGCCGGCCGGTCTCGGTGAGGCCGACCGAATAGAGAATGCTGAGCGGGACGCCGTTGAGCCGCGCCGCTTCCGTCATCTCACGCTCGCACAGCTCGGGCGACGCGCCCTCGGCGCGCGCGCCGCTAAACCAAGAGATCGCTAAAGCCGCCGCCAGACCGATACGACGAAGGCTGGCGGCCCGAGGACGTCGAGCCGTCGTCGCGACGCGCCGACTGTCGCCCGCTTTCCTGGAACGATCCGTTCGAACCGCTCTGCAAATCGCCCTGGCTGTCGGAATTGGCGTCCTGCGCATAGGTGTTCCCTGTCGTAGTTTGGTCGTTCGCCGCGGATTTGATGATCAGGCTTTCCAGCGGTTGCGAATCCGCGTCGAGCCGATCGGCGATCGCGTCGCGGTCGCCTTGGATCGCTTTCAGCGCGTTCGAGTTCGCGACCTCCACCACGACCGAGAGCTTGCCCTGCGCCAGGCGCATCTTCACCGACACCGAGCCGAGGTCGGGCGGGTCGAGCTCGATCTGGAGCTCCTTGACCGCGTCGCCGCCGCTCGTCGCGGCGGACGCGGAGGCGGAGGCGGCGCCGTTCGTCTGCGCCGTCAGATCGCTCGCGGCGGCGGCGAGAGCGTCGGCCAGTTGATCGGTCGCGATCGGACCGATGCGGGTCGCGCCCGCGCCGATCGCCGCGGCGATGTCGGAGGAGGCGACGGTCGTCGCCGTAGCGCTCGACTGCCGAGCGAACGACGACGAATCGTCGCCTCGGGCGTCGCCGTGCTTGGAGGCCGCGGATTCGCTGGAGATCGAAGCGGCGGCGACGGCGGCGGTCGAGGCGGTCGAGGAAACGGCGGACGACGCGGAGGCGCTGGCGGTCGCGGCGGCGCGGGCCGCCGATCGCGCCGTCGGGCTCTTAGCCTCGGCCTGGCCGGCGTTGTCGACCGCCAGGAACGTCCGCGACAGCGTCGCGATGACGCCGAGGGGGGCGTCGCTTCCGTTCTCGGAAGGTTCGGAGACGGCGAGGCTCGTCGCGGAGGCGGCGGAGGCGGCGGCGAGGTCGGTCGCGGCGCGCGGACTCGTCGCCCGCGCGGCGCCGGAGACGGCGGCGGAGGCCGCCGTCGTCGCGCTGTCGCTCGCCGAGGCGCTCGACGCGGCGCTGGCCGACGACGCGGCGACCGCGGCGAGGCCGACCGCCGCCGGCGATCCCGTCCATCCCGATAGCGTCAGATTCGT
>Ga0326727_10012169_pt1 | contig 19690 bp, 19 predicted proteins | sample MB2enrmetagenome_FD_207643 | JGI IMG/M metagenome (GOLD analysis project Ga0326727, IMG submission 207643) | Lab enriched peat soil microbial communities from McLean, Ithaca, NY, United States - MB29MY | ecosystem: Environmental > Terrestrial > Soil > Wetlands > Peat | place: USA: New York...
ATGCCGGGCACAGCCCCAACATGCCACATTCCAGGATAGAAGTACATTGACATTGGCGGGACGAGGCGGGTATGGCCTACACATCAGGGACTGTTTTCGCGATTTGCATTCATGTTGCCAATATGAATTCCCGTAGGCCAAAATATTCGCCCATTTCGAATCTTGCTAAAAGCTCCCTGCAAATTGACATAATTTAATCGCCTGGACAAGTATCCCCAGTATAGTCCGGAAGGTCATGTGATCGACAATGTAGCCTGAATGACTGATCTATTAGACACGATCGCTGGCAACCAAGGAACCTCTTAAGGCACGGCGTAGTTTTTCCACCCAACGGGATTTTTAGCTTCGCCAGGGACAGGATAGCAAGGAAATCAAAACGCTGGACATGGATGGGAAGGCTATCAGCTCGATCCCGCAAGTGCAATGTCTTCAATTTAAACAGAGTTTTTATTAGGAGCCAGGTTCTTTGGGAAATTCCCTCGCCCGGCACACGAACGGATAGTCGCAATCAAGTCTTCAGTCGGCCCGCCCTTTGTCAGATAGGCAATAGCTCCAGCCTCGAGCATCGATGCAGCCATATCAGTTTCTTCGTGCATCGATAGGGCAATCACCCGAACGCGCGGCCATTCAGATACGATCTGTCGAGTTGCCTCAAGCCCGCTGACGATTGGCATGCTGACATCCATGAGCACCACGTCTGGTTTTAACTCACGCGTCAGATCGACCGCCGCCTGGCCGTCACCGGCCTCCCCGACGACATGTATATCCGGCTGCTCCTGGAGAAGCCTCGCCAGGCCCTGGCGCATAACCGGGTGGTCATCAGCCACAATGATGCGGGTTTTTTGACTCGTCGCAAACAGAAGACCCTCGATTTTGGGCGCTTCTCTACCCGCCGCAGGCAATTTGAAGATGATCGGTTGTGTGTCGACCAAGGCAGGCAAAAGACGTGTCGGTGCAGTCAGCGTAAACCGGCTCCCCTTACCCGGTTCTGTATCAATTGCCATACGGCCCCCCAAATAGTTGAGCCGCTCCCTGATACTAAACAGACCGAATCCACCGGTTGCGGAAGCTGCAGTCCCGAGTTGCGCAGGATCAAACCCAACTCCTGCATCGGCAACAGTGACCTGAATTTCACCGCTTTCGAGGCCTCTCATTGCTACATGCACGCTATCCACCTTTGCGTGCTTGACTGCATTCAGCAGGAGTTCCCGAACAGCCTCAAATAGAAAGATACGGACCTGTTCGGCCTCGGGCTCAGCCATAGCATTGGCTTCAACCTTTACAGTGAGGCCGTGTTTCTCATGCACCTGTCGGCGCAGCCATTCCAATCCGGCAACTAGTCCCTTTTCGTGAAGAACCGGCGGGCTCAGATCAGCGCTCAATGAACGTGACGCTCGAATGGCCTCATCCAGAGTTTTGGTAAGCTCGTTGACGGTCTGTTGGACCTCTTTGCTGTTTGTCTTCGACCGGATGAAGCTGATGCCGAATTTGGCTCCGACGAGCAATTGCTGAAGATGGTCATGCAGGATTTGAGCGAGACGCCTTCGTTCCTTCTGCTCGGCATTCACAAGTTCTGCAGCGAGAGCCCGAAGCTGATCCACCAAGTGTTTGATTTCAGCCGTACGCTCCGCCACGCGGTCTTCCAGAGTCGAATTCAATTGCTGAAGCTGTTGCTCGGCGTGTTTTCGCGAAGTGATGTCGCGTGTGACTTTGGCATACCCGCGCAGCAGACCTTCTGCGTCGTAAAGGGCAGTAATTGCAATTTCGGCCCAAAAATGGGAGCCGTCCTTGCGCACACGCCATCCTTCTATGTTCATCTGGCCTAGTTCTTTTGCTTGAGACAATTGCTGTGTGGGTTTGTTTTGGGCCAAATCCTCGGATGTATAAAAACAAGAGAATGGTTTACCCATAATCTCATCCGCTGAGTAGCCTTTCAGTTGCTGTGCACCGAAGTTCCAGCTGGCAACCCTGCCCTCCGGGTCCAGCATAAAAATAGCGCAGTCCTTTACTCCCTCAAGCAATAGTCGAAACCGCTCTTCGCTGTCCCGCAGTGCTTCCTCCGCCCGTTCGCGCATAAATGCCTCAACAATCGCGGGCGCCAACGCTTCTAAGGCTTGTTGTTCCAGCGGACTGTAACCACCCGGGCGGTTTCCTACGGCGATCATGCCGATGGTGTGTCCTTCACGCGTCAGAGGGACTCCGAGGAATGATTCAAGGGGAGGATGACCTTGGGGTAACCCGATGCGGTCTGGATGGTGGGCCGGGTCATTTGTGAAGAATCCTTTACCGCCAGAAAGTACACGGCCATAGATGCCATGAATTACAAAATTTCCTGGAGGCTTTCGATCTCTGGTGACATTGGCAATTCTGCAGGCATCCCAGCCGGGATCGCTTATCGCGATATCGTGAAGCACATTGTCTTTGATTTCTCCAATAAACCCGAATTTGCTCTGAGTGAGTTCCTCGGCAACTTTCAGGCAGGCGGCACCCAGGTCTTCTCCTGTGCGGCAAGCGAGAGCGGCCTCCAATGCATGGTTGATGCCTTGTAAAATTGCATTATGCCGATTTATTTTTTCTTCTGCCCCGTGGCGCTCAGCAATCTCCACACGTAATGCTTGGTTAGCCTGGGCTAGTTCCGCCGTCCGCTGTTGAACTCGCTCGTCCAACTCCATGTTCAGTGCAACCAGCCCCCGGTTGCTTTCAGCCAGCTCGTCTTGCAGCGCACGGATGGTTGCTTCGGCCTCGGCTAGTTGTTTGGCCAATTCCAGTGCTCTCATGGGATGACATTCCTGACCACAATTACTGTGGCATCATCTTCAGCCTTGGCCTTTGCTTGCAGGAGTTCCTGTGCTATTGCCGCGGCCGGCTTGTCTTCCCAGTCGTGAAATTCCTGCCAGTCCCAGCGTGTGGATATACCATCAGAGTGTAGTACGAGCATCTGATCAGGCTGCCAGGGATGTTCGCTAACAACCGCGCCGGGTGCACTCAGGCCAATTACGCCGCGACGAACGATGAAGTGAAATGGGTCGGATCTAGGGAAAACCCGGACCGCGATATTCCCCACGGAAGCAAAAGACAGGCGGCTATTTCCCCAGTCAAACCGTGCCAATGCCATTACCACACCACGAGTCGCGCAACAGGCGCGGCCTGTTCCACGAAAAATTTGGTCAAGCGGTAGATCAAAATGACTTTCCACGTAATGACGAGCGCTTTGAGCGGCACGATGCGCAAACTGGCCGTGGCCGAGGCCGTCAATGATACCCACAAGCGAGCTTTCAAACCAATGGACGACTACAAAAGCATCACCATTCAATTGGTAGGGTGGACGCGGTCTGGTCGAAACTCCAAAAGTCAGCGGACACTTCTTGATACTAACGTCGTATTTGCGGAGCCATTTGCGGCATATGATTCGTGTGCCGCTGGCGTGCCGCGACGTGATTTCCAGCTCATCCGTTAGGCGATTTACCGCTCCCAAACCGGTACCCCGGGTGCCCGTCGTGGAGTAATGGTCGCCGATCGACTGCTCCACATCGGCGATACCCGGGCCATTATCCTGGGATACAATCTCCACCCCAACGTGTTCTCCATTGGTCACAGACGACAGTAGTAGAGTCCCTCCCCGTGCGTGCTTGATGAGATTGGTGGCGAGTTCCGTTATAGTTAGCGCGATCTCCTCACAGGCTTGTGGTGGAAAGCCTATTGTGGCAGCCATGGTCCGCGCGGCTCGCCTCGCTTCTCCTACGCCACTTTCATGTCGGACTTCCACCGTTTGAGGCTGCGGCAACATCTTATCTCCTCAGCCATTTGCGGGTTTGCACCTTGGTACCCTTGCCGACCTCGGATTGAATGGTCATTTCGTCCATTAGCCGTTTAGCTCCCGGCAAACCCAGCCCGAAGCCTTTGCCAGTGCTGAAGCCCGACTCCATCGCCTTTACGATGTCGGGTATTCCCGGCCCGCTGTCCTCGAACGTCAGTTCGAGCCCAACCTCGACGCCTTCGGTCAAACAATGCCAGCGCATCAATCCTGACCCCGCATACTGGTAAATGTTCCGGGTCAGCTCCGAGGCGGCGGTCACGATACGAGTCACATCGGTGATGCCAAAGCCCAAAGACGTGGCTGCGTTGCGAATCAGCCTTCGGGCGGCCACAATGTCACTTTCAGACCCGATACGAAACTCGCCTTGGTGTGTATCGCTCATAGATTGCTGCCCCTGGGTAGCGCGGTTTTTAGTAGGTCGAGTGCCCTGTCGACATCGAGAGCAGTCAGTGCCTTTCCCATCGTTAATCCTAATTGTGTAGCGGTAACGGCAACACTTGCGCGCATACCCGCCAGCACTGTACGACCACCCATCAGCGCCACCATTTGTACGGTTTCCGCAATGGTCCGGGCAAAAAAGGAGTCCAAGGTCTGGACTGTCGATATATCGAGCACCAAGCCCCTGGATTCATATCGTTCCATAGCCTCCAACACTTGATCCTGGAGCGCCGAAATGGTCCGGTCATCTGGATCGGGAGGTACTGTTATTAACAAAATATCGCGCAATTTGAGGACGGAGATGTTTTCGATAGCCATGGCAGTTCCTTATTGACCGGCATTCTTGGCGACAACTTGAAGATTCAACATATCCAGCGCCACCCGTAGTCCGGCCGCCAGGGACGAACGCGTGGTAATGTTCGACAGGTCAATGCCCAAATGAACGAGGGTTTGGGCGATAGCTGGCCGCACGCCGGTCAGTACCACTTGTGCCCCCAGCAGGCGGACCGCACTGATAGTTTCAATGAGGTGCTGTGCGGTTTGGGTGTCAATCGTCGGTACGCCCATGATGTCCACCAGAGCCATAGGCGAATTGGTCTCCACAATCCGATTCAGAAGCCGCTCCATGAACTGCTGTGTGCGCTGGCTGTCCAACGAGCCGATCAGCGGTGCAACCACCACCCCTTGCCATACCTGCATCACGGGAGTCGAGAGTTCCATGATCTCCGTAGCCTGCTGTCGGATCCGCTCTTCGGTTTGCTTGCGCTCGGTCAAATCGCGAGTCACTTTTCCAAAACCTCTCAGCCTGCCGTCCTTCTCGCGCAAGGAGGTAATGACAACGCTCGCCCAGAACCGTTTCCCGTCCTTGGTCACGCGCCAGCCTTCGTCCTCGAATCGTCCCTCCTTGGCTGCCACCTCGAGTTCATGTTCAGGCAAGCCACGCTGAATGCCTTCCGGAGTATAAAAGCAGGAGAAGTGCCTGCCCATGATCTCCTCTTGGCTATAGCCCTTGATGCGTTCCGCTCCGGGATTCCAACTGACGACGTGCCCGGCTGGATCGAGCATGACAATGGCATATTCTCTAACGCTGTCTACGAAAAGGCGGAAACTATCGTCGGTACCCAGTATGGTTTCCGGCGACTTCGATGATGAGTTCGTTTGCTCCGGCATAAATCCTCCGTTCGTTGGTTGTTCAGCATGGCGATGGTGCACACTTGCATCGAAATCGACGTGGTCAGACTGTCCTGAGACTGTGAAGACTGTTCAGTATACTGCCTCTTATTATATGATGCAGCTTAAAGCCTCAAGATATTTTTCGAAAAGCATGCGATCCAGGCGTCGCTTTGTTTTTGTGGGCGGCGAAAGGATCAAGCAGGCATCTGAGCTTGTCGGGGCGAGAGGATTCGAACCTCCGACCTTGCGCTCCAGAACTATCGAAAGTTCTATTTCCTGCCATTGCTACCGAGTGCTACCCTGGCACCACAAGCCGCTGCCGACGCGCCTTCCGAATGTTTTTCCGCTCATCGTATCCTGCCACCAATTTCTAGTGAAATTGTGGGTCTTTTGACTGAGAGTACCCACAAAAGTCCCACAGCAATTGCAACCGGAATTCAGTACCTTTGTCGGAATCCGGGAGGCCGTCCCCGGTGTGTGTTCTCGCCAGCAAGTTCTCCGTCTCATAAAAACAAGTTTATAAATTGAGGCAACATGGCTGGATACCGACTGACCAAGAAAGAAATGGAAACCATCATCGGGAGTAGCCGTGGTGAACCCGGCGTCCACAGGATTCCGTCTTGATACGGCGGGCGGAGAGAGCGTATAAAAAGCTCATGGACACGACGGATCCTGGACGGATGATGCTGCGCCATACGCTGGCCCGTGCTACGCAAACCCGCCCTTTCTTCGTACGCGGCCTTATATCGACTTTCAGCGGCAACGTACTCTAGGAATATGGCTGCGATGCTTTTTTCGCGGAGAGCGTTCTCATTCAACATCTCGCAATATTGAAGCAGTTAAACTGGAGAATTGTATGCGTGGTTCGAGAGCAATTATCCCGTGCTTGGCAGCACTGGCCATCACATTGGCTGCGCAATTGGAAATTGCGCGGCCCGCGGCGGTTTTCAGTGGCCAGGTATCGAACACACAGCCGAAGTCGGTGGGAGACCGGACGGTGCTCTACGCTGGCGTCGGTGATGAACTCATGCACTATGACGTCGACACACAGATCGGCTCGCTAACACGGCGAGGCTCCATCACCGTTCCAGGAGTGATACAGGAGGCATGGCCGCATCCGTCCAAGAAATTCCTATACGTGGCCTGGAGCAACCCATCGGAGAACAGGTACGGTGTGAGCGCGTACCGGGTCAATCCGGCGACCGGAGCACTGACGGTCCACGGACAACCAGCAGTATTGCCATCACGACCAATTTACATAACCACTGATGTTGATGGCACCCACGTGATCACGGCTCACAATTATCCGAGCGGACTAACAGTTCACCGTATTTTGCCGGACGGAACAGTTGGGGAAGAAGTCAAGCAGACCAGCGAGCTGGACTTTGGTTCCTATGGCCACCAAGTGAGGATGGATCCGTCGGACCAGATTGTAGTTCTGGTGACTCGCGGCAATGCTCCCACCGCGACAACGCCCGAGGATCCCGGCGCGATCAAGCTCTTCAGCTACAAGAATGGGATATTGGCAAACCGACAAACGGTCGCTCCGAATGGTGGCTTCGGCTACCAGGTCCGGCATCTGGAGTTTCATCCCTCCGGCAAATGGGACTTCGCGACGCTGGAGCGCCAGAACAAGCTGCACGTCTACCGCAGATCGGCCAATGGGATGCTGAGCGAGGCGCCCATATTCTGCAAGGACACGGTGGCCGATCCAAGCAAAGCGCTAAATCAGGCTGCATCCTCGATTCATGTTCATCCGAACGGTCGGTTCATTTATGTGGCCAACCGAGCCAGCGGAACCGTGGAATTCCAGGGAAGCCGCGTGTTTGCGGGAGGCGAAAACAGCATCGCGGTTTTCTCGATCAATCAGGAGACCGGAGAACCTACGCTGATTCAGAACGCCGATACGCGGGGTTTCCAACCGCGCACGTTCGCTCTGGACGAAAGCGGCAGCATCCTGGCTGTGGCCAACCAGTCTCCGGGCTTGGTCCGCGAAGAATCGGAGGTAAAGACGATTCCGGCCAGCCTGACGCTGTTTCGCATTCGCTCTGATGGCAAGCTGGAGTTCACGCACCAGTACGACATCGAGACCGGCGGCGGCACAAGTTTGTTCTGGGCCGGTATTGTTTCGCTACCGTGATCCTTCGGCCATGGCCGCGGATGGCCGTTTCGTCGGGAGGTGGAAACAGTCCTGTCAAGAACACGACTGTCGCTAAAATGGTGCGCGTCGAGTAGCGACGACGTATGATTTTGGTTTGTGTGGGCCAGCAACCTTCGGCATGTGCTCTTGCGCGGGTTTGGCAAGAGTCGCCGTTTCAGCCAGTTGCGGATCGGTTGAGTTTCTTTACGGGGTTTTATGGATTTTACCGGATTTTGCCGGACGCTCAGTAGAATCCTGCTTCCTCCGCCACTCCCTTAGGGTTCAAAGCGCCATTCGTTCAGCCGCTCGATAGCGGATTTCCCCCTTACGAGCGCCGGTACCGTCGTGGGTTCGGCAAAACTGAAGCGCGCAAGCCTGTTTGAGTTCGGATACGTGAGTTCCGCCGGAAAAAATCGAAAGTGGCCGCAGTTTGCTGCCCTTGGAAAAGCCGCCGCCCGGGCGGCGGCTTGTGTCAAATCCTTTCTCGCCGTCAGCCCATTTTTTTTAATTTCATGTCTCTCGCGGTCGCCGGGCAGGTGTAATATCGGGTGGATGCGGCTTCCGCCGTGCGGGACAAAGGATAAACCAACGATGATCCACCACACTAGGGAATGGACGACGACTGATGGAACAGGAATCTAGGCAGATCAATTTTGCATTCATCGGATTTGGTCACGTTGGCCGGGCTTTTGCGCGTTTTTTGATCGATCGCCGAAAATGGCTTCTCAAAGAGTTCGGGCTCGAATGGAAGATTACGGGCATCGCAACCAGGAACCACGGGACGTCCATAGACCACGAGGGACTCCCAATCAAGAAAATCCTCGGCTCCTGGAAACACCATTCGAATTTGGATCGTTTTAACAGTGGGCCTGCCTGTGGTTCGACCACCGATTTTATCCGTCAGTGCGGCGCCGACGTTCTCTTCGAGATGAGCGTCTTGGACCTTAGCGGAGAGCCGGCGGCGACCTACATTCGAGAGGCTCTTGGCGCAGGCCTGCACGTCATCACGACCAACAAGGGACCTGTGGCGACCCATTTCCGCCAACTCACTAGCCTAGCCCGGCTTCGCGGCGTCCGATTCCTCTACGAAGGTACCGTGATGGATGGCGCGCCGGTTTTCAATCTGGTCCGCCAGACCCTTCCGGCAACACGCATCCGGTCCCTGAGGGGCATTCTCAACAGCACGACGAACTACATCCTGACCCAGATGGAACAAGGGACATCCTTTGACTCGGCCTTGGACTACGCCAAGAACGTGGGACTTGCCGAGGCCGACCCAAGCCTCGATCTCGACGGATGGGATTGTGCAGCCAAACTCTCGGTTCTGATTCAGGCGATGATGGGCGGCCACGTGAAGCCCAAAGACATCGAGAGGCACAGCATTTCGGAGGAGACCGGCCGGATCGTGCGCGCAGCGGTGCGCCGTGACCGGAGACTCCGCCTGGTCGCCAGGGCGTACCGACAGGGAGGCAGGGTCGTCGGGAAGGTCGAACTGCAGGAACTCGAAGTTTTCGACCCGCTGGCCGCCGTGAGAGGGTTGAGCAATATCCTGATCCTCAACACCGACACCATGCGGGAACTGGCCCTTCTGGAGAATCATCCGTCCGTAGACCAGACGGCATTCGCTCTTTTTTCCGATCTCATTTCCGTGTTGTAGGAACCGTTTCTCCGCTTCTGCGTATTGAATGACGCCGGGCCGGCTCGTAAGCCGGCCGCAGGCAGCCGGCAGCTGGAATTTGTGTCTATCCCTGCCGACCGACAACTGCCGACGGATCCCATGGACGATATCGAGATTCTAAAACGCGTTCAGGCGGGTGATACCGAGTCTTTCTCTCTCATCGTCGAGAAATACCACAAGCAACTTCTGAATTTCATATTCCGCCTCATCCGCGACGAACAGATGGTCGAAGATCTCGGCCAGGAGATCTTGGTCAGCATCTACAAATCCATACGAACTTTTGACGTTCAGCGCGGAATCCCTTTCTCCGCCTGGCTGTTCATTACCGCGAGAAACCGCTGCATCAGCGAATTGAGAAAAAGGAATTGGCCGGCAGTCTCGCTGGAGGAGATGCCCGATCATCTGCAGGCGCATGGGAAAACACCTGAACAGAACGCCAGTGAGGAAGAACGCCTCCTGGCGATCCGTGCCGCGCTGGAGCAACTCCCGGAACCGTACAGGCGAACCATCGTGCAGAGTCTTCGGGGGGACTCGCCCGAAGAGATCGCCATCAGCAACCGGATTTCCCGTGGCACGGTTAAATCGAGACTGTCCCGCGCCAGGGAAAAGCTGCGGCTGATCCTGCACACGCATTATGGAGGAAAAAGCTATGGCCAATTTTGAGCCCTCCGAGCATTTCGTGGCCAGGATAATGAGTGAGGTCCGAGAATACGAAGTTGAGGCAAATTCTCAACCAGAGGGCGTGAGCTCGTTCTTCCTTTCACGGACGGTGTTCTCTGTGCTGTCCGCGGGCGGAATCCTGCTCGGAATCTTCAACATCATCCGAATGGCACTCATTCTGCTTTCCCCGGCTGTGTGCTTTTAGGGGCGCACTGGGAACCGCTCCTCCGGGCACGCGTATCTATCGCCAGACAAAAGGAGGCAGGAATGGATCAGCCTGAAGGCAATTCGAAAAGGAACAAATGGCTCTCAGCCCTGATGGGACTGGCAATGCCGGGCCTTGGTCAGATCTACAACAGAGAACCAGTCAAAGGCGCAAGTCTCTTTATCATGCTCATGGTCGTGTGCATTCTCGGAATTCGATGGGCGGTTCTGCTGCCGGACTGGTTGCTGCTCCTCGGTGTCCTCTCTGCCGTTGCGGCAGCCATCGCTATTTACTTCGTCGCCATCATCGATTCTTATCGAAAGTCCGCAAGGACCGGTCAGCCTGCGCCGTACAATCGCTGGTATTTCTATGTGGCAGTCTGGCTGCTCGGGTGGGTCCTCGTTGCGGGTGCCGTCTTCGGCTATGTCAGGGATAATGTTGCCGAAGCCTACAAGATTGTCGGCGAAAGCATGGAGCCCGCGGTCTTGAAAGGAGACCGGGTGCTGGCGGATAAAACCGCTTACAAACGGATGGCGCCTAAAAAGGGGGATGTCGTGGTTCTGGTTTATCCCGATGACCGGAGCAAGAGATATGTGAAGCGGATTGAGGCGCTCCCCGGGGAGACGGTCACCGGCGCTGATGGGATGAAGAAAGAGGTACCTCACGGGTTTGTCTATCTGCTCGGCGACAACCGGGAGCACAGTGTCGACAGCAGGCAATTCGGCTTGGTCCCGCTGACCGACGTGATTGCGAAAGTTCGCCAGGTCTATTTTTCTTCCGGAACGGATGGGATTCGCTGGGGCAGAATCGGGAAAGTGGTTAGTGAGTAGCGGCTGGTCATTTGTGTCCGACCAAGCCATGCGAACGACTAACCCATGGGATCACACTCCCCAGGCGCCGCTCAGGTGGATATTCGTGCCGTTGACGTAGCGCGCCTGGTCCGAGAGCAGGTAAAGCACGGCCCCCACGGCATCGTCCGGAGTGCCCATGTACCCGGCGGGGATGCTCTGAAATGAACGAGAGAGCTCCTCTTGCGGCACGCCCCCGGTTTCTATGAATCCGGGAGAAATCGTATTGGCTGTAATCCCGTGGGGTGCGAGTATTTTTGCCAACGAACGCGTGAGCACAATCACTCCGAGTTTCGCGATGAAATGCGCCGTGATGTAAGGCTGCCCGACGTGCTGGTCAGCGTTTGCCATACTGAAGTTGACCATCCGTCCCCAATGGCGCTGGATCATTCCCGGAGCGACGGCACGACTCAAGTAGAAGACCGGGTGGAGATTGTTGTCGAACATCGAGTGCCAGCCCTCAAGGCTCTCCTCCATCAGGTGCACTCGCCGGTAGGAGCCGGCGCAGTTGATGAGCGCATCGATCCGGCCGTATTCATTTTCGACCTGCCGAACCAGAGATTCCGCATTCCTGGGGGCAGAAACGTCCGATTCGATGACGAGGCTCGTCGCCCCGATCGCCCGCAAAGCCGTTTGAAGTTCTGCCGCTGCGCTTGCGTTGCTCCGGTAACAGGCCGCGACGATCCATCCACGTCTTGCGAGCTCCAGCGCAACCGCCCGGCCGATCCCGCGGACTCCCCCGGGGATCAGCGCGACACGCTTGAGTGCCGGGTTTTCACGCTCTCCTGCTTCAATGTCCACCACGCTTCACCTTCAGGATTCCTGATCACCGGCAGCCTGGTTGCCGCTGTAGAGATAGCGCTTTATCTTCTTGGTCGTAGTCTTTTCGAGTTCCTCGTGGCGCACCGTGATTCTCGTGACGCGTTTGAAGGAAGCCAGTTTCTGGCAACGTTCCTTGACTTCCCTCTGCAGGAATTTCTCGATCGAGCCCTCATCCTTCCCCCGGAACTCGGGGTGTTCCCTGTCCGGCACCACGATGGCCTCGACCACATTTTCGTCCCCGGAGGCATCCTCCTCCCGTCCGCAGACAAGGCACTCCGATATGTATGGCGATTTAAGCAACTCCGCCTCGACTTCTTCAGGATAGATCTTCTTCCCGGCCGGCGTGACGATGACCGATTTCTTTCGACCGTGGATATACAGGAAGCCCTCGGCATCGATAGAACCCAGATCGCCCGTGTGAAGCCAACCATCCTCCAGCGCTTCCCGGGTCGCATCCGGATTATTGTAATATCCCCTCATGATATTGGGGCCGCGAGCCAGGATTTCACCATCTTCCGCAATCCTGACCTCCACACTAGGGAGCGGAAGTCCTGCGGAATAATCCCTGAAAGCCGCGTTTCTGTTGACCGTGATGATGGGCGCGGATTCCGTAAGGCCATATCCCTGGAGAAAGGTGATCCCCAGCTCACGGAATCCTCTCGCAACGGCGGGGTCGACCGCCGCCCCGCCGGAAATGAGGATGCGCAGGCAGCCCCCAAATTTCGCGTGCACTTTTGAAAACAGCAGGCGTCGGATATTCAACCCCAGAAAATGCTCGGCAAACGTCGCCAGCTTTTTGGCCGCGTTCGCTTTCCACATCCCCTTTTCCACCATTCCCGCTTCTATCTTTTTATAAATGGCGTGCCAGAGGAGCGGGACGCCGAGCATGGCGGTGGAGCGCGTCTCGGCTATATTTTCGGCAATGCGGCGAAGGCTCTCGGCGTAGGAAATCGTGGCGCCCAGATGGAGCGCCAACAGGAATCCATCCGTGCATTCGTAGCTGTGATGGATCGGGAGAACGGAAAGGAACCTGTCTTCGCCCCGCAGATCGACCCACTTCATCGCATCCACAAGGTTGGAGGCGACATTCCCGTGGGTCAGCATTACGCCTTTGGGGTTCCCCATGGTCCCCGAGGTGAAGAGAATTGAAAGCAGATGATCCTCCGACACATTTCGTTCGTCGAAATCGTTCTTGCCGGCCTTGATCCGTTCACTACCCCGGCTCTTGAGTTCCGAAAAGCCCATGACTTTACCGATTGCACGTGTGTCGTCCATGTTGACGACAGCCATCAGTTCGGGAAGCCTGGGTCTCATTGCCAGGATCAGATCCATGTGCTTTTCGTCGCCGATCAGGACCTGCGCACCGGAGAGAAACAGGATGTTGTAAACTTCTGTCTCCTTCAGATCCTTGTCGATCGGGACACAGACGATGCCGGTGCAGGCAGCCGCCAGAAATCCGATGGCCCATTCAGGGCGGTTGTCCCCGACAATCGCGAGCTTGCCCGCCGCTGGCTGAAGCCCGAGAGCCGCGAGCCCGCACGAAGTCAACTCGACTTCGGCCCGCAGTTGCTCGTAGGAGATCGGAATCCAGCGTCCGTCTTTCTTGTATTGCAGGGCGGTTCCCCCCGCATTTTTTCTCGTGCTCTTCAGGAACATCTCCCGGATATCGGAAATGGGTTCCGAAGGGTAAGCAGGATAAATCCCTTTGATTGTTGCGGATCTGCGCGCCATCCGGTTTGGGGATCCCTTCAATTCAAGTTCGGATTCTCGGGCTTGATGTGTTCAAACTGGCGCACCAGCGTAAGCGTTTCCAGTTGCTGCTGCAAGATCGGGATCAGCACATCGCATCTTTGGAGTGCATCATGAATTTCCAGCAAGTCCTGCTTTTGCTCAACGGCAAGGTTGAGGGTCATAGCCACCATATTGACCAGGGATTCAAAATCCAGTTGCGGCATGAGGTCCAACGCGTGTTGATTCACTCCCGTGGCAAGCTCGGTAAATCTAGCAAAAAGCCCCCCTAAATGATTCTGGCGCTTCAAAACGTCAGGGGAGCGCTCATCATGGGCGACGTCTTCGACCTTTTCGACCTCCACCAGCCGGTAGGGAGAACGCTGGACTTCGCGGATGATCCGCACCCGATGAATGCCGACGACAACAATATTATACTTGCCGTCCTCGAGTTCTTCATAGGTCTCGATTTTGCCAAGGCAGGCGATCTCATGCACCGCGGAGATGCTCGAATAATTCGACTCGGACCCGGCACGCAGCAGCCCGATCACCAGCTGACCCGCCCCCGCGACGGATTCCCGGATCATCGTCCGGTACCTTTCCTCGAAAATGTAGAGAGGCACTGGTGTTTTGGGGAACAGGACAACATTGGGCAAAGGAAATAGTGGGACGATCATCTCGTTTCGATATTATGCCGTGATTGCCTCCACGTCAACGTAGCAGTCGGCTGCCTTTACGTCAAAATCATAGTTCCAATTTCCTCCTTCTTTACTGCCTGCTAACGACCGCCGACTGTGTTCTGGTACAATCAAGCGTGCGGAGGGTACACCAGTGCGGGCTTTCCTTCTATTCCTTGCCCGGAGAGAAAGCTTTAAGAATTTTGCTTTGAAATTCAAGTTCTTCCGCGACACGGCTTCCAGATTCGTCGCTGGGGAAACCCTTGACGACGCCATCAGAACCGTGCGCCAGGCCAACCAGCAACAGATCTCCGGCACCCTGGATTTGCTTGGAGAGAATACTCTAACCCGGGATGATGCGCAGGGTGCTTGCCGGGACATTCTCGGTGTTCTCGACAGAGTTCATGCTGAAAATGTGAGGTGCAATGTTTCGGTCAAGCTGACCCAACTCGGGCTAGCGCTGGACACCGATCTGGCCTACCAGAATTTGCTGCGGATCGTCGAATGTGCGAGGGGAAAGGGCAATTTCATCCGGGTGGACATGGAAGACAGTCCCTATACCCAACGGACACTCGATATCGTCACGCGTGTGCACGAACAGCTGGATAATGTCGGTACGGTGATCCAATCCTACCTTCACCGGAGCGAACAGGACACGCTCGAACTGCTGAAACGGAACATCGGGATCCGGCTGGTCAAGGGTGCGTACCTGGAACCCGAAACCGTGGCTTTCCGGAAGAAAAGGGACACGGACGCGAATTTTATCAAACTGATGCAGACGCTGCTCAAGGGCGCGACCTACAACGCCATCGCAACACATGATGAAGCCATCATAAGCGCCACAACCGAATTCGCCCGTTCAGAGAATATTTCGAAGAGCCGTTTCGAATTCCAGATGCTGTACGGAGTGCGCCGGGACCTTCAAGCCCGGCTCGCGCGGGAGGGGTATGGAGTGCGCATCTACATTCCTTATGGAATGCGCTGGTACCCTTATTTTATGAGGAGACTTGCCGAACGCCCGGCGAACGTTCTGTTCATACTGCGCAATCTTGTTAAGGACTGAAGGACGTTCACGGAGTCGCGGGTTTACGCGTTGGCACGGGTGAGGGAACGTCACCCCAACCCGCAAAAGCGTGAACGGGAAACGGAAAGAGGAAAACGATGGAAGATTCGGTCGCAACCTGCCCTCAATGTGGCGCCAAAAACCGGCTCAAAGCCGCGCCGCCGGATCACGTCCCCATCTGTGGAAAGTGCAAGAGTTCTCTGCCCTGGGTGGTCTCCGGCACCGATATCAGTTTTCGCAGGGAACTGGAAACCTCGACCCCTGTTCTTGTGGATTTCTGGGCCGAATGGTGCGCGCCGTGCCGCATGACGGCCCCGGTTTTGGAGGACTTTGCTCGGGACAAAGCGGGACAGATCAAAATACTAAAAATCAATGTGGACCAGAATCCCACGACGGCCGCTCAATACAATATCCGGAGCATTCCGACCATGATCCTCTTCAAAGAGGGCCGGCCGGTCCAGACCCTTGTGGGCGCCATGTCAAAAGACGCCCTTCTCGAGCGGCTCGGTTCTCACCTCGTGTAGGACAAGACACGGGATGCGGGATAAAGGCTTAAGCCGGAGCCTGCATCTGCGACTGGATCGTGTCGGGCCAGAGGTCCGCTTCATACACAACCCTGGCTTCCCCTTGAAGAAAAACCTCCCTGAACTCCGCGGTGTCGGAGGGCGGAATTCGGGACAACTCGAAATGGATGGTCAGCGACTCTCCGCTGCGTGTCCTTACCTCCACGGGAGACACGACCCGGTCTCTGGCGGCTGAAATGAGAGTCGACGCCATCGCCCCAGTGCCGCAGGCAAGCGTCTCGTCTTCGACTCCGCGCTCGTAAGTACGCACGACGATGTGACGCGGGTCCTGGATATACACGAAATTGACATTCGTTCCTGCGGGCTGGAATTGCGGATGGAAGCGCAGAGCTTTTCCCCAGCGCTGCACGTCCACGGATTCCAGTTCACTCTCGTCCGCCGCAAACGAGACCGCGTGAGGCACGCCGGTATTGATGAAATCCAACCGGAAGGAACGCCCTTCGGCTTCAACGACCAAATCCAGGTGCAATCCGTACGGAGGCGTCATCTGGACTTTGACCGTGTTGTCCAGCAGTTCCGCCCGAATGATGCCTGCGAGCGTGCGAAAACTCATCTGAGGCTTGCTGACAATGCCCGTGAGATAGGCAAATCGGGCAGCGCAACGCGAGCCGTTGCCGCACATTTCCGCCTCGCTGGCATCGGCGTTGAAGAAGCGCCACCTAAAGTCCACCTCGGGATCGTTCTCAATGAGAATCATTCCGTCCGCCCCCACGGAGAGCTTGCGGCGACACGCACGCCGCACGAGATCCTGGCAGTGGTCCGCATCGAGAGATCCGCTCCGGTTGTCGATCAGAATGAAATCATTGCCGGTCCCGGTCATTTTAAAAAAATGAATCCCCGGCAGGGATGGCGGGTTCATAATGTCGCCGCCTGCTTTACAAATTCGGGGATCGATTCATTGCGGACCAAGTCCGCCCAGGATTCCCGTTCCCGCGTGACGTAAAAACGGCCGCCTCCGACGAGCACTTCGGCCGCCCGGCTTCTCATATTATAGTTGGAGGACATCGAGAAACCGTAAGCGCCGGCGCTCATGACCGCCAGCAATTCTCCCTGCCGCATTTCCGGAAGGCTGCGTTCCCGCGCGATAAAATCCGAAGACTCGCAGATCGGACCAACGACATCCACGATGCGCGGTTCCCGGTCTTTCTGTTCCACCGGCTGGATAGTGTGGTAGGAACCGTACAGGCTCGGACGCACCAGATCATTCATCCCTGCATCCACGATGATGAACTCCTTGCTTTGCGTCGTCTTGGTATAGAGGACTCTGGTCAAAAGCAATCCGGCATTGCCGACAATGACCCGGCCAGGTTCCAGAATCAGAGTACAAGGCAGATCGCGCAATTCCTCTACAACGGCCTGCGCATACTCTCGTGGATGCGGCGGCTCTTCCTCGTGATAGGAAATGCCCAAGCCTCCTCCCAAGTCCAGATATTGGACCCCGATCCCTATCTTTTCCAGGCGGCCGACCAGCAATTTGAGCCGGTTTAAGGCCTCGACAAAGGGAGCGATTTCGGTCAACTGGCTGCCGATGTGGCAGTCGATTCCAAGAATCTCGATATGCTCGAGCTCCCGGGCCCGCTGATAGGCAGACAGAGCCGTTTCGATGTCAATGCCGAATTTATTCTTCTTCAGCCCCGTTGAAATGTAGGGGTGAGTTTTGGGATCGACGTCCGGGTTGACGCGGAGCGCGATTCTGGCCCTGCAACCCAGGGCGGCGGCACGAGCATTGATCGTCTCAAGCTCCTGGGCAGATTCGATGTTGAACATGAGGATATCTTCGCGCAACGCGTAATCGATCTCGGCGACCGTTTTGCCGACACCCGAGTAGACGATCCGCTCTGCAGGAATCCCCGCTTGCCGCGCCTTGTATAGTTCGCCCCCCGAAACGATATCGGCACCTCCCCCCAAGGCGGAAAAAAGCCCGAGGATGGCGAGATTCGCGTTGGCCTTCACTGAATAGCAGGTCAAGTGCGGCATGCCTTTGAACGCACGGTCGAAAACCGTAAAGTGCTGCTTCAGGGTTGCACTGCTGTAAATATAGGACGGGGTGCCCACTTTCGAGGCGATTTCCCGAAGCGGAACGTCTTCACAATAGAGTTCATCACCCTGGTACTGAAAATGGTGCATTCTGCCGCTCTCCCTCAAGCTCGATTATAAAATTTGCGCTTCCATGGAGCCGAACCTTTTACTTATAGGCCAATCCCCATACGGCGCACAAGTGAAAATCCATTTTGAGGCAGCATCGCGAGTTGTATCCCGCATCTTGTGTCCTTCATCCTGTTCTGCCTTCTTTCCCCGGGTGATATAGTAGTCCGGAGCTCATTGCCGGACTCCGCTCGAGCGCCAAAGCAGAGGCAGCCTTGAGTCGATGAGATATAATGCAGAAATGACAGCCAATCTTGAAAATGACTTCAGCAAATCCGACCTCCACGATCTGATCATCGCAAAATCGAGGCTGGAGCATCCCGGACTGGCCGCCCGGCTTGCCGACCTGGTCGGGAAACCGATCAATCGGGGACTGAAAGCGCTTCCTCCGGGATGGAACGAAAAGGCAATCCAAATCGCCCGCAAAGCGCTGCTCAAAGCTCTGGACATCGCTATCGGAACTTTGGGATCCGGGAATCGGGGCAGATCCAGGGACAGGCTGCACAGGGTTTTGGTGGCCGGTTCGGGTTTTGCCGGAGGCGCGGTAGGAATGGCGGCCATTCCCCTCGAGATTCCGATTTCGACCACCATCATGCTCCGCTCCATCGCGGACATTGCGCGCGACGAGGGACAGGACATTTCTCTAATCGAAACCAGATTATCATGCCTGGAGGTATTCGCGCTTGGCGGTCGAAGCTCCTGGGATGATTCGGTCGAAGAGGGGTATTGGGTCGTCAGGACGGCCTTGGCGAGATCTGTCTCTCAGGCAGCCGCCTACATCGGGAAAAGAGGGCTCGCCGAGGAAAGCGCGCCTCCCATTGTGCGCTTGATCACCACGATCGCCTCGAGGTTCAGCGCCGTGATCACGGATGAAATGGCGGCCAAGGCGGTCCCAATTATCGGAGCTTTTGCGGGGGGAGCCATCAATTTCGTTTTCATGCAGCACTTCCAGCAGATGGCGCGTGGCCATTTCGTGATCAAACGGCTGGAAGACAGATACGGCACGGCCCGCGTCGAAGAGATCTATCGCGAAATCCCCGTGGACGAGTTCAAATGAAATCGCGCCCGCGGGGCGCCCTGGTATTGGGCTGGATATATATCCGGATCTCCGAAGGCGCACTTCGGGCGCCGCTGCCGAAGAGCCCGACCCGAGCGGTTAGGGAAACGAATCCTGTTCCTTGGTGCCTTGGCTCGCACTCTTGGCGGAAGGGTGATGAATGCGACAGGTCAAACAGGCAGCGCTGGATACCCGGGCCGGGATTTGAGGTCATCAAGCCCCTCGAATGGGAGCAGGCGGCGGAAAAAATCTACGACCCTTCCTCTGCCCCAGCGACAAACGGCGACATTGTCATTGATTGCGCCGGTTACATCGGCCGCTTTACTCGCACGGCGCTTCTGGCGGGGGCAAGACGGGTTGAGCCGCCGACCCCGAAAAGTCGAATATCCTCGCTTTCTGACGCCATTTTCCGGAAGCGCTGAAAAACGGCAGGGTGATTCTGGCGAAAAAAGGATGTCCGGGACAAACAGGGGACTCAGGCAGCGTCGCCATCTTCCCAGAATTCAGGGAGAGGCCGAACCATCCGGTCAGAGAATTGAAGCCGCCCCGCGCTGACTTGGTCAAATTGGACATTGAGGGAGCAAAAACGGAATGCGCCGACGCGTGCCAGGACTGGCCGTGTCCAGTTCCGCAGTCCGGACACACTCCAAGCCAG
>Ga0326727_10012170_pt1 | contig 19690 bp, 11 predicted proteins | sample MB2enrmetagenome_FD_207643 | JGI IMG/M metagenome (GOLD analysis project Ga0326727, IMG submission 207643) | Lab enriched peat soil microbial communities from McLean, Ithaca, NY, United States - MB29MY | ecosystem: Environmental > Terrestrial > Soil > Wetlands > Peat | place: USA: New York...
GATGAAGATGGACAGCCTGGACGACTACCCAGCCGAGGCGGAAGAGGCATTCTGGAAACAACTGGTTGACTATGAGGAAGCTCCGTGGACCACTAACTTCCACCAGCTCGAGAGGGCGGGCGTGTCACTTCCTCCGCCGGATTCGCTTAAGGATCAGGAACTGACGGCAAAACTCTGGGAGGTGATCCACAAGCTCGCGTTACTTCGAGTATTTATCGAACAGACCGATCATCTCAGCGACCGCGAGCTCTATACGCATCTCTGGATAGATTCCCTGCGGGAGGAAACCAAGGCGCTGCCTCCGGCTGCAAATTCTGCGTACCACATCCAAATACTCGGCAGCGGCAGCGAGGAAGACAACGAGCTCTACCTCAAGTATTACGCGGGCGATGCCGAGCGCCGGCATTGGCATAAGGATTTCCCCGGCGATCCCATTCCCGCGCACGAAGACCCGCCTTACGATCGCGACCGTCTAATGCCCAAGCCGGATTACCGTCCGCCCATTAACCACGAGTCCAACTGAAGTTCGCGTCAAACGCAACCATGGCGTCGGCGGCGGCTATTTTTCCTGCCAGCCGCCGCCGAGCGCCTGGTAGAGCTGGACGAGCGCCAGCCGCTCGCTGAGTTGGGCTTGGACGAGGTTAAGTTGCGCCGCGAAATAGTTGGTTTCGCTGGTGAGCACCTGGAGGTAGCTGGCGCCGCCGTGGCGGTACAGCACTTGGGAGAGCTGGTCGGACTGTTGCGTCGCCTGGGTGAGCAGGTCCTGCTGCTCCCGGAACTGGCGGTCCTTTTGATAGGCGATGAGCGCATTGGAAACCTGTGCGAGCGCGTTCTGAACGCTCTGGCGGTACGAGAGCACCGCTTCCTGCCATTGTGCCTGGGTGAACCTGATTCCTGCGCGGAGCGCGCCGCCTTCGAAGACGGGCTGAGTCACGCCGAAAGCCGCGTACCAGGTCTGCGAAGGCTCGCTGATGAACCGGTTCAAGGCGTTGCTCTCCTGTCCTCCGGTCCCGGTGAGCGAGAAGCTGGGAAAGATGGAGGCTTTGGCCACGCCAATCTGGGCATTGGCGGCCATCACGGTCGCCTCGGCTTCGCTGACATCGGGCCGGCGCGTCAGCAGTTCCGAGGGCAGGCCGGCGGGGACGCTCTGGGGCACGGCTTGTTCGGTGAGCTGGCGGCCACGGGGGATGGGGCCGGGATTTACGCCCAGCAGTATGCTCAGCAGGTTTTCCTGCTGCTGGATTTGCCGTTCCAGGTCGGGAATCGTTTCCGAAGCGGTATAGACAAGCTGTTCCGCCTGGCTCACATCGAGGCCCGAGGCGGAGCCATGGGTCGCAAGCACCTGCGTCAACTGCAGGGATTGTTGCCGCGATGCCAGCGTCCGATGGGCGATCTCCAGCTCACTGTCGAGCGCGCGAAGCTGGAAATAGGCCGCCGCTACGTTCGCCACCAGGGAGGAAATCACCGCCCGCTGCCCCCATTCGCTGGCGAGCAATTGGGCGCGAGCCTGCTCGGTTTCCCGCCGGTACTTTCCCCAGAAGTCCAGGTTCCAGATCACCGACAGGTCCAGTTCACCTGCGTTGACCTCATAGGCCGGAACCGCGTTGGAAACTTTAGGGTTTCGCTGGCTGTAAATATCCGCGCCGATGGCGGCCGAGGGAAACTGATTGGCGCGGGTGATGCCGACTTGGGCCTGGGCCTCGAGCACGCGGGTGGCGGCGATGCGCGCGTCATAGTTCTGCGCCAAAGCCGTGTGGATCAGTTGCACCAGCACCGGGTCCTGGTACACCTGCCACCACTTCTCGTTGCCCAGCGACGATGCCGGGGCGGTCTGTGTGGGCACCGGCGGACGGTAATCTGGGGGAATACTCACTGCCGGTCGCTTGTAGTTGGGTCCTACCATGCAACCGGCCAGCAGGGCCAGCGGAACCATGATTCCCCAAAACGCAAGCTTTCTCATATCTGTCACCGTCTTAGTTACCGTCGCCGGAGGGTTCCGGAGTCAACTGCGGTGCGCCGCCGCCCCGCGCGGCCCCGGAGATGCGCTCGACCACATAGAAGATTGCCGGAACAAAGAATCGGCCGATGAAGGTCTCGGCGGCCATACCTCCGATCACCGTCGTTCCCATCACCTGGCGGGCTACCGCTCCGGCTCCGGAGGCTATCCAGAGCGGCACACAGCCGAGGATGAACGCGAAGGAGGTCATCAGCAGGGGCCGGAGGCGGACCCTGGCCGCGGTCAGCGCGGCATCAACCAGCGACATTCCGTGCTCGTAGTCGTCCTTGGCAAACGCGACGATCAAGATCGAATTTTTTGCGGCCAGGCCGATCAGCATCACCAGGCCGATCTGGGTGTACACATCGTTTTCGATTTGCACCATGTAGGCAGGCTCGAAGAAGCCAAGCACGACGCGGCGCAACCAAAGCGCGGCGAGCGCGCCGAAGACCGCCACCGGAGTGCTGAGCAGCACGCTGAAAGGCAGCGTCCAGCTTTCGTAGAGCGCGGCCAAGACCAGGAAAACGAACAGCAGGGAGAACGCGAAGATGGCCGCCGGTGGAACTCCTTGCTCGGCCTTGACCTCCTGAAAGGACATGCCCATCCAGTCGTAACCCATTTCGGGGGGCATGGTTTGCCTAAAAACATCTTCCAGGGCCGCCCGCGCCTGGTCGGAGCTATATCCTGGGGCGGCGCTGCCGACGATTTCCGCGGAGCGATACTCGTTGTAGCGCATGGTGAATTCCGGCCCGGAGTGGGTCTCAAATTGGGCTACGGCGGAAAGCGGCACCGTCTGGCCCTGATTGTTGCGCACATAGAACTGTCCGAGATTCCCGGTGGTCGCCCGGTAAGGCGCTTCCGCTTCCACGTACACCTGCCATTGACGGCCGAACTCGTTGAAGTAATTGACGAACAGGCCGCCCATGTACGCCTGAATGGTTTCGTAAACGTCGCTGATGGCTACGCCCTGCTTGAGGACCTTATCCCGGTCCACCTCGACGAATCTTTGCGGCACGCTGGGCAGCAGAGTGGTGAAAATCGAGCCGATCTCGGAGCGCTTGCGCGCCGCCGCCAGGAACTTGTTTGTATTGGCCGCCAGGAAGGGGATGCTGCGCCCGGAATGGTCCTCCAGAACGAAGGTAAATCCACCCGTGGTCCCGACCCCGGGTATGGCCGGCGGCGAGAAGCTGAATATGGTGCCTTGGGGCAGCCGGCCGAGTTCCCGGTTCAGGCGCGTCTTGATTTCCTGATACTGCTCCGCCCTGCTGGTGCGCTCGTTCCACGGCTTCAAGGTGACAAAAAAGAAGCCGTTGTAGCTGGCCCGAACGTAGCTGAGCAAGCTGAAGCCGACGACGCTGGTGGTGTACTCGACGCCGGGCGTGTTGGCGAGGACCTTCTCTACCGCCCGCGCCGCCTCGGCGGTACGCTGGAGCGAGGCGGCATTCGGAAGCTGCATGTTGACGAAGACATAGCCCTGGTCTTCATCGGGCAGAAAGCTCGAGGGGAGCCGGCGCTCCAGAAAGTACGCCGCCACCCCGCAAGCCGCGAGCAGCACCAGTACCAGTGCGCCCTTGCGGATCATGCCGCCCGACCAGCGGACAAAGTCGTCGGTGGAGCGCTCGAAATAACGATTGAACCCGTCAAAGAAGTTTCGCAGCGGACCCCGGCTCTCCCTTTTTGGCCGCAGCAGGAGCGCGGCCAGCGCCGGGCTCAGCGTGAGAGCATTAAAGGCCGACAGAACCACGGAAATGGCGATGGTGATGGCGAATTGCTGATAAAGCCTGCCCGTAATGCCCGGAATGAAGGAGGTGGGCACGAAAACTGCCGAGAGGACCAGCGCGATACCGACCACCGGACCGGAGAGCTCCTCCATGGCCTTGCGCGCCGCATCGCTGGCTGCAAGACCTTCCTCGATGTGGCGCTGCACGCCCTCGACCACCACAATGGCGTCGTCCACCACGAGGCCAATGGCGAGCACCAGCCCGAACAGGGAAAGCGTATTGATGGAGAAGCCGAACAGCGGGAAGAAAACGAAGGTGCCTACCAGCGAGACCGGCACGGCCAGCATGGGGATTAAGGTGGCGCGCCAGTCCTGGAGGAACAGATAGACCACCAGGATCACCAGCACAATGGCGATCGCCAGGGTCTTGATGATCTCCTTTATGCCTTCCGTCACCGGACGTGTCTGGTCCAGGGATATGGTGTAATCCATGTCCGGCGGGAAGCTAGGCTTCATCTGGGACATCAGCTTGCGGACCCCATTGGCCGTTTGGACCGCATTGGAGCCGGGCAACTGATAGACGGCGATAACCGCGGTGGGCTCGCCGTTCAAGCGGCTGATGATGCTGTAGTCCTGCCCCCCAAGTTCGGCCTGGGCGACATCTTTCACGCGAACGGTCCCGCCGTTCGGAGTCTCGCGCACGATGATGTCGCCGAACTGCTCGGGCGAAGTCAGGCGGCCTTGAGCCAGCACGGAATAGGTAAATTGCTGGTTGGCAGGAGCCGGCTGGCCGCCGACCTGGCCGACAGGGTTTACGGTGTTCTGCGCCTGGATGGCGTTGGCCACATCGGTGACGGTGATGCCCAGCTTCGCCAGTTGGTCGGGCTTCAGCCACAGCCGCATGGCATATTGTCCCGCGCCAAAAACCTGGGCCTGGCCGACGCCGGGCAAGCGGGAGATGGGATCGTTCAGGTTGATGTAGGCGTAGTTGGAGAGGAACTTCGCCTCGTGCGTGCCGTGCGGAGAATAGAGAGCGATCAGCATGAGCGGCGCGCTCAAGGATTTTCGGATCGTCACCCCGTAGTTGTTCACCGCGGCGGGCAGTTGCGAAGCGGCCAGGTTCTCGCGCGACTGGGTCAGGATCAGGTCCGTATTGGGATCCGTCTTCACGTCGAAGTCGGTGATCAGAGTGGTGGTGGAGTTCCCCGTCGCGTTCAGGGAGTACATGTAGTTCATGTTGTCCACGCCGTTGACCTGCTGCTCGATCGGCGTGGCGACCGCTTGCTCCAACGTCTGCGCGTCGGCGCCCACGTAGGTGGCCAGAATCTGAATCTCGGGTGGGACAATGCTGGGAAATTGCGCCACCGGCAACTCCGCAATCGCGACCGCGCCGACAATCACGGTGAGAATGGCAATCACCATCGCTACGATGGGGCGACGGATGAAAAAATTGGACATGGCTCAGTGGTTCTCCGTTCCCTGATACGGCGTGGGTTTCACCAATTCACCGTCCTTGACTTTCTCGGTCCCCACGGCCACCACGCGTTCTCCCGGCTTCAGGCCGGCGGTGACCACCCAGAGCGCACCCACTGTCGGCCCCACTTCGACCGTGCGGACTTGCGCCCGGTTATCCGGACCGACCACGACCACCTGATAGCTCCCTTGCAACTGGGTCACCGCCGCCTGCGGCACCAGCAGCGCCCCTTTCAGAATTTCCGTAAGCGCCTGAACACGCGCGTACTGGCCCGGTCGCAGCAGGTTCGTGGGGTTGGGGAAGGCGCCCACGATGGTGATGGTTCCCGTTTGAGAATCCACTTGACGGTTAGCGAAGATAATCCGGCCGTGATCGGGATACATGCGACTGTCCGCCAGCGTCATCTGCAATGGGATTCGCGAGGCCTGGGTCAGCCAGTCCACTCGGTTCGGAGTGCCCATGCGCAGATATTCCTGCTCGCTGATCGGGAAATAGACTTTGATCGGATTCACCTGGGAAACCGAGGTGAGCACGGTCGACGGCCCCACCAGGTTGCCCACCTGCACGGTGGTGATACCGGCGATGCCGCCGATCAGGGAACGGACCTTGGTATAGCCCAAATTCAGCGTAGCCTGTTCGACCACCGCCTGGTCCGCTTCGACGGTTGCCTTTGCCCCGCGCAGTGCCTGCGTATCGGTGTCGAGCTGGCTCTGGGGAATGGCGTGCGCTTTTGCCTCGGGAATGTCCCGCTGCACATTAAGCTCAGCATTGGCCATCTGCGCCTCGGCTTGGGCCAACTGTCCTTTCGCCTGATCGAGTGCCGCCTGAAACGGGCGGGGATCTATTTCGAAGAGAACCTGATCCTTGCGGACCAGTGCTCCTTCACGATAGTCCTGGCGAATGAGATAGCCGCTCACCTGGGGCTGAATCTGTGCGTTGACGTATCCATCGAGAGTTCCTACCCATTGCCCCTCAAGCGGCACGTCCTTCTGAACGACCGGTGCTACCTCGACGGCCGGCGCCGGGGGAGGCGCCGCTGCCGTGGCTTGGCGTCCGCATCCGGAGCTCACGGCCAACAGAGACACGGCCACGATCACGGCCGCCAGCCGGCTGACTCTCCAGCTTTCTTCGTCATTCACTATGCCTTCCTCCAAAATCAGCTCGCAGCCTGCCGATGCCGCTGCTCAGCACGGCTGGAGCAGCGTGAGTCCATCCGCTTACCTTTCAGATGTCCGCGGATAGCCTGCAGACGAGCTGCCCATGACGTGTTTGGTAAACATGCCGGACCACCAGAGCTGGACTCTTTCGTCTGTCCGCCAACTCTCGCGGCAGGTTTTCTCCCGCCGGGCCAATAGGAGTTAGGTTCCTCAGATGTAATGACCAGTTCGCCACCCCCAAGTCTCTGGCCTTGGCGCAAGCCGTCTTTAGTCCAACAGTCCAGGATAGTATAAGGAACTTGAAATGTTGGGTTGCAAGCGAGAAGCGGAGTCGCGCCTAGGTGGACTATGACCTGCCCCAACGCGAGCCTGAACCAGTTTTCCGCAAACCTAAGAGTTAACCCAGGAAGGCGCGCTCACAAGTCGTGCCGTCCGGCCCTTTCCACCGTCCTATGCTCCGAGACCCGCCCCCATATCTTCGGCCGGTGGCAAGGACCGAACCCGCACGGTGATTGATCATAGGAAACCCTAACTGTCCGGGCCGACATTAAGGTTCGGCCACCCGCCGGTCATAACCGTTCCTGAACCGTCAGACCCAAAACAGTGGGACCAGGCCAAGCGCAGCTAACCCAAGCAACCAGCAGAAGCTCTGACTTCCAGTCTTTCTATCCGCCAAACTATAAGCGTAGATCCCTTTAATGAGATTGTTGCTGGCCGCGGCAATGAGAACCGCGGCCGCTGCGACCGGCAGCGGCGTCAGCGTGCCGGCGGCTTGGGTCATTCCCATGATGAAGGGATCGACATCGGTGACCCCCATGATGACGGCCAAAGTGTCGACGCCGGCTCTTCCCAGGTAGGTGACCGCCAACTGCGTCGCGACGAGCATAGCCAGGAACAAAACGGCAAACAGAAAAGCGGTGGGCAGCTCGAAGGGATTCTTAGGTTCGAATTCCCGCTTGATTTCGGAAGCTGCCGCGTCCGGGCGGCGGGACCACAACCAGCCGGTTGCTATGGCGAGACCGGCAAGCAGTAAGAACGCGGGCACCAACCTAATCACCAAGTGCCGATTAAACAGGGCGAGCAGGGCGACCAGGCGGAGATACATCACGCCGGAGGCCATCAATATGCTGCCCGCGAAAAGGTGGGGATGCTGCTCGCGGGCTGCCCGGCGCGACATCACCACCGTGGTCATGGTAGACGAATAGGCTCCGCCCAGGATTGCCGCCAATACTATTCCTCCACGACGTTTCGTTCCCTTCTGTAAGACATAGCTACCATAGGAGATCGTGCTTACCGCAGCCACCACCAGCCAGGTCTTGAACGGATTGATGTGAAAGCGCCCAAACTCCCGGTTGGGCAGGATGGGCAGGATAACCGCCGTGAGTAACAGGAACTTGGCAAACGTGAGAACCTCATGAGGCGGAATACGGCAGGCAAGCTTTTCCAAAGCGGTCCTGAGTTCCAGCAAGAACAGGCTGGCTACGCCCAGGGCGGTGGCAATCCAAAAATGCCCATAGAAGACCAGGGCTCCGATCAGGAAAGTTGCCAAGCCGGACATCTCTGAGGTAACACCGGCAACGGCAGAGGTGGAAAGCTTGCGCCAATACGACAACAACAAAAAACTGCCGACTACCGAAAAGCCCAGCGCGAAAGGAACCAGTTGCGCCCCGGACAGCAGGGCAATGGAGTAGCCAATCAGGCCAATGAGCGGGAAGGTTCGCACGCCTCCGAAAGCGTAGTATCCCGCGGCTGCCTTGTGTTCCTCGCGCTCCAGCCCGATCAAAAAGGACAAGAAAAGAACGAGAAGGATTTTTACCGCGTCGGGCGGCAGCCACGAATAGATATTCACGGAACGGAATCTCCTGTCGCGCAGCTCGCATTTTGTCACAAGCACTTACAAATGGCCATAAGCGTACGGATCCGCGGGTTCGGCCACCAGACGGCCGTCCTGCATGCGACACCCGCAAACGTTAAGATACGCGTGGCACTAGCCCCTCGAATCTGGTCATGGGTTTTAGCGGCCGGCAGTCCATCAAGGCCTGAAGGCGAATCTCTCGCCGTAAAATCGTTAAGTTCTGACACAAGTTCTTAGACAGGCTAGTCGCGTCCTGCCCCAAGCTCTTGGGTTACACTAACGCGATGAAAAAGCTCGTTCTATTCCTTCTCATCTTGCTCTCTATCGTAGCTCTTCAGGCGGCCTCGCAGTCACCTGACCAAATCGACGTCACCACGATCATCCAGCGCTCCGTGGAAGCCAACGCAATAGATTGGAAAGCAGCCCCTGAGTACGATTATTTCGAACGTGACCAGCAACCGGGCGGAGGAACCCGGACCTACGAAGAACTCATGATTTTGGGTTCTCCCTATGAGCGCCTGGTGGGAATCAACGGCAAGCTGTTGTCGCCGGAACAGCAGGCCGCGGAGCAACAGAAGCTGGAAGCGGCCATTGTCCAACGGCAGAACGAATCGGGACGGGAAAGGACGCAGCGCATCGCAAAATACGAGCGGGACCGCAAGCGGGACGCGCTGTTCCTGGCGCAATTGACGAAGGCCTTTGACTTTACTTTGGTGGGCGAGCAGAAGCTGGATGGGTACGACGTCTACGTGCTAAGAGCCACGCCCCGCGCCAGTTACCGCCCCCCCAACCTGCAGACCGAGGTGCTGCCGGGAATGCAAGGTACTCTCTGGATTGACAAGAAAACCTTCCAGTGGGTGAAGGTTGAGGCGCAAGTCATACGCCCGGTCTCGATCGAAGGTTTTCTCGCGCAGGTGGAGCCGGGCACACGCTTCGCGCTGGAGAAAATGCCGGTGCAGGACGCAATCTGGCTGCCCAAACACTTTGCCATGAAGTCGCAGGCCAAGGTCCTTTTCTTTTTCAACCGCAAGTCCCAAGCGGACGAAACCTATTATGGCTATCACAAGGCTCCCTTGATTCAACGGTGAAGGAGTTGACAACTGCAGATCCCTCACTTCGTTCTTTCAATTACCCACAAATCTGGGTGTGAGTGATAATCGCGGGACTGACGTCTCGCACGATTTTCTGCCGCCCCTACGCTACGGGGCTGGGCTGTTCTTATTACCCTACCCGGGATTCCGGCGCTCGGCGCGCAAAGCAGGCGCCGAGCGCCTCCATCCCGGGCTATCGTCTCGTCGTGCCTTCGGCACTTATGCTTTCTGTGCGATTTCAACTTGCACATCACCGGGCACTTCGCCCAAATCAGCATCTTCAAACATCGACCGCACAATCCGGAAACCTGCGTGCACATGCCGGTATTTGTGGGTAATTGATAGCACTTCGTTCGGGATGACAAGGCGGGTTGCGGGTTTCCCGTTAACGCGCGAAGCAGCCCAGTTCCGGTAGACGGGGAACGGGAAACAGTTAGGTGCTACGGCAAGGAATCGAGCAGCATCAGGCCGGCCTTGCGTTCCAGCCGCGCCAGGCGATGCTCGAACTTAGCTTTGTTCTGCGCGTAGGCACCGGCTGCAATTAAGCCCAATCGATTAGCGCGGCGAAGTTCGGCCAGTGCCTGGCGCGCGATCTCGGCGGCGCGCTGCGGTTCGCGGGCACGGTGTTCGTAATAGATAGCCAACTGCTCATAGGCTTCCAGACCTTCCCGGGAAGTTCCTAGCGCGGTTTCCCAAAGCTCGCGCGCCGCGCGGAAATCGCCCTCGCGCTTGGCCAGCCGGGCGAGCGAGCTTCGCGCCACGCGGTCGGTTTCCGCGGGCAGCGACGAGGTGATCGACTGTTCGTAAAGTTTACGCGCCCGGTTGAGTTCGCCGCGCCGCTCGCACAGGCGCGAAACTCCGTATAGTTCCAGCGCATCCTGGCCGCAGGTTTCGGGGTCGGCCAGCAGCGCGAGCACGCGGCACGCAAGGGCGGCCAAGCCGCGCAGGTCCATCTGATTGTGCCGGAAGACGGGAAGCAGCGGCTCGGGAGAGCCGCCACGCAAAAACTCGTGATAGATCCGCGGAATCAGATCCGACATCAGATCTTCTCCACGATCCCATCCCAAGACCTGCCGCTCCAGTTCCGCCAGGCGCACCGAGCCCAGCCGGAGCCGCCAGAGATTGCGTGCCGGATGGAGCAAATCCAGATGGGCGCATGGCTCGGGAGCGGCAATGGTGCGGGTTATGCGATAGCGGGTTTCCAGCAGCGGCCAGTCGAACGATTTGCCGTTGAAGGTAACCAGCACGCTGCGTTTTTCCAGCCGCTCTGCCAGCGCAGCCAATACCGGCCACTCTTCGTTGAGGTCGCGCATAAAGAACTGCTCGACCTCCAGGCCGCCCGCTTCCCACCAGGCCAGGCCAACCAGAAAAGCGTAAGTACCCGTTCCGCCCGCCAGCCCGGTCGTCTCCGTGTCCAGAAAAAGCCATTGCCCCGGATCGGCCACCGCCGCCGGCGCCCCAGGTGAAAGCAGCCGCAAAGCCCGCGTGTCGCAGGCAATTTCGGCGGGCTCGGGAAAGGAGTGCCGCACCGCCAGGTACTCGCCAAAGCAATTGCGCTCTATGCGCGCGCCCAGAATCTGCGCCTGCCAGTCCGTAGATTCCGAAGCTTCCGGAACCAAGCCGCCCGGCTCCGGGACAGGCTCCAGCACGATGCGGCGCTGCGGGACCAACGGCCGGGTTGGACGCTGCAGGGCTTTCAGTCGCGCGAATCGGTCTGGTGGTGTCGGAGTCGTCTCAGGAGTCGCCATTCGTCTTGTAACCTCTGGGTTGCATTTGAAACCCCCACCCTAACCGCCTTGATCCTTCGTTCCGCTCGGTCGGGACCGGCTGTGCTGGCGGCTGTCCAAGCCGACAGCATGCTTATGCCTTGGCCTGGAGGCCGCTACCCAGGCGCGAAGCAGTCGCTTATGCACGTCTAACTCTTCTGCTATGGCTGCAACCCGCTCCCCGTTTAACACTCGCTGAACCGCCTTTGAGTGCAACTCCTCCGAATGACGCCATACCCTGCGCTTTCTTCTTCCCACTTGCAGCCCCTTTCGCTGCAATGTGGGCTTAGATTCTGTGTCTCACTTTTGGGGTCCAGTCCACAGCGGGGCTTTCAGCCCCGGCCACCGCGGCTAAAGCCGCTCTTGTGGCATTCCCCTACTCACCGGGCTCACGCCGGGCTGAAGCCCGGTGCTTCCACCGGCACGACTAAAAGTCGTGCCCAACACGTGTGGTCGCTCCCGTGAGTTCGCAAAGTAACCGACATTAGGCGTGGACGCCCCCACCACCGCTGGCCCCTCGGCTGGCTCGGGGCAGGCTCTGGAGGCCGGCGCTACCGCAAAGCCGATCCAAGATGGCCAGCGCGGCTTCTTTTGTGCGTTCGCTCTTTTCGCCGGCCGGGCCGACACACGATGGGCATCCCTGCTCGCACGGACATCCGGCAATCAACTCCCGCGTGCGCCGCAGGAGCACGTCGTGGGCGTGGTAGAGAGGTTCGCTGAAGCCAATGCCGCCGGGATAAGCGTCGTAGAGATACAGGTTGGGCGAGAAAAGCTCCGCCGTCCCATCAGGATCGTACGGCACCGGCGGCCCCCAGTCCCTGCCCGCGCCCGGCGCCGGCGGGCGCTCCCCGACGGCGGTGCCCAAATCGCGGCGATCGCACATCAGCAGCAGGGTTGCCATGGACTCCAGGGCATAGAGCAGGCCGATGAGGCCGCTCTGCCGTTCGGAAAGAGTGAACAGCAGGCTGGTGAGCAGTTCGTGCTCGAGATTTAGCCAGAATGCCGTCGTGTGCATCTCGTTCTCCGGCAACTCGAGCTTCCCGGAGCCGACGTTTTCGTTGGTGAAGAACTTGATCTTCTTGAAGCCCACCACCTGGGAGCGCACCAGCACATCGCCGTGCGCGCGGGCCGCCGGACCCGCGATGCGCGCCTCTCCCGCAATTTCCAGAATTCGCACCTGGGTGTAACGGATAGCGTCGGTAAAGTAGTCCACGTTTACGCGCCGCACATAAGCCTTTCGCTGGTCGAAGTCGAGCCGGTCAACGTGGTACTGCTGGGCCTGATGGAGGTAGATGGCTTTCGGGTGGACGGTGGTGAGAGCGGAAGAGAAGTCCACCTCCCCAATCACCTCCGGCTTGCCGTGCCGCTCACCGCCGGTGTTGATGATGACAAAGTTGTCGGAGGTGACCGAGCGCAGGCTGACCGTGTCCGCCGGGTACGCCTCCTGCACCCAGTGCCAGTGTCCGCCGCTGCGATGCAGGAAGCCCGCTTCCGTCAAACGGGCGCACAGATCGGGCAGGTCAACGTCGCCAAAGCGCTCGTCGGGAGAAATCGGCAGTTCGAAGGCGGCGCATTTCAGATGGTTTATCAGGATTTCCAGATTGTCGGGTTCCACGTAGGCATGTTCCGGCGAGCTCCCGAAAAAATAGTCCGGATGCTGCACGATGAACTGATCGATGGGGGCGGACGAGGCTACCAGCACGGCACAAGAAGCTCCGTTGCGGCGACCGGCGCGCCCGGCGCGCTGCCAAGTGGAGGCTATGGTGCCCGCATAACCGGCCATCACGCAGGCATCGAGCGAGCCGATGTCGATGCCCAGTTCGAGCGCGTTGGTGGTAACCACCCCGCGAATCTGTCCTTCGCGCAATCCGCGCTCGATCTCGCGCCGCTCTCCCGGCAAGTATCCGCCCCGATAGCCGCGGACCGGCTCAGCCTGGCCCGGCTGAACCAGATTGGTTTGCTGCAAATAGGTCAGCAGGACTTCCGTGGTCAACCGGCTGTTGGCGAAGACAATGGTCTGCAGCCGCCGCGCCAGCAGTTCTTTGGCAACGCGGGTGGTTTCGTGCAGATAACTGCGGCGAATACCCAGATTACGGTTCACCATGGGCGGGTTGTAAAAGACGAACAACTTCTCGGCGGCGGGGGCGCCGTTCTCCTCCACCACCGCCGTTTCGCTCGCAACCAACTGCGCCGCCAGCTCGCCGGGATTCGCAATGGTTGCCGAGGAACAGATGAATTGAGGCTTCGAGCCATAGAAGTGCGCGATGCGCATCAGCCGCCGCAGCACGTTGGCCAGATGGCTGCCAAAGACCCCGCGGTAAGTGTGCAACTCATCCAGCACGATATAGCGCAGGTTTTCGAACAGGCGGGTCCACCGGGTGTGGTGCGGCAAAATGCCGCAGTGGAGCATGTCCGGATTGGACAGGATCACATGGCCGCGCTCGCGGATCGCCTTGCGTGCGTCGGTCGGTGTGTCTCCGTCGTAGGTGAACACCCCGAAGCAGTCGTCGAGGCGGACGGCAAGGTCATGCAGTTCCGCCAGTTGATCCTGGGCCAGCGCCTTGGTAGGAAACAGGTAGAGCGCGCGGGTATCGGGATTCTCCAGGACCGCATTGAGGATCGGCAGGTTGTAGCAGAGCGTCTTGCCGGAGGCGGTCGGCGTCACCACCACCACATTCTTCCCGGCGCGGACGAGTTGGGCGGCAGCTTCCTGGTGGGAGTAAAGCTGTTCGATTCCCTTGGCGCGGTAGGCCGCCGCCAGTTCGGCTTTCACCCAGTCCGGCATAGGCCGGAACTCCGCCTGGCGCGCCGGGATATGGCGCACCGCGGTCAATACTTCCTCGCCGCGAGAACAGGCCACCAACGTGCCCAACGCGTCTTGAACCACGTCCAGGGTGGTGTAAGTGTCTCCTCCGACACGCGCGGGTTGAGAACTCAAGTGCCGGACCAGCCACTGCCGTAATGCGGTCACAACGTCCTCCAGGAGCACAGCCAAAAAGCGAACAAACGGCGTATACGCTTTTTGTTCGCTAGCCTAACACGGCTGTGTCCGAAGGCGCAACAGGCTTGTGTCGTTTGAGTTAATTCTGCCGATTGGCAGACTTGAAAGCGGGCTGTATAGGCCGTAATTGGTGTGAACGGAATCTTACCCCGACCGCTATGCGCTAAGATACTGCGTTACAGCAGGTCTCCGGCACGTAGCAGGCGGGAAACAGTGAGTTATAAAAGAAGGGGTCGGCTCGATATCGTCTGGTACACGGGCGTCGCGTTTATGTTTTTTGTCCTGTGTATAAACGCCTTTATTCGGGGCCGCGATTCAGAGGAGATAGTCGGATTAATTGCCCACAGCCTAGTCCTGCTCTTTTACTTGGGGCTGCTCTTTGCGTTCGTTCTGCTCGGCACGGATTACGTCTTCAAACTTGCGACGCGCCGCAAGAAATCCGGCAAGCTCGATTCCGATGTCCGACAATACATGAAAACCGTTGTAGCATTCGGCTGCGTAGAGGGCGCCATCATCGTGCTCACATGGCTGCATCCGTTCGGTTACATAATCAGCATCACCGTTGGTGTGGCCGTATTCGTTACGGCGAGCTTAATAGCGGCCCGCCGGATTAGAGCATTTCGTGAGAACCCCGCGCTGGCACAGAAGATTACCGAGTTACAGGACAAATTGCTAGAGTCAACCGATGAACCAAACGAACCTGCACGATGGGTGCCCTAGGCAGCCGGCGGGTGGCCACCATTCCCCTGACCGCGTGTTGGTTTCACTTCCCGATCAACCGAAAATGTGGTCGCCCCATCCTTGCGCCCCTGCAACGTTTGCACCCAAGAGGGCATTGGCGGCGCAAGAGCCTGCCCTGAGCTTGGCGAAGGGGTGGGACGGAACACCGCATGAACAACCGCTTTTTGTTTCCTCTTGCTCCCGGCGGGCGCCCCCCTAATTCAAGCATGGCCGTGCACACCTCTTTGCATCCCACCCTTGCCGCCAGGTTTTGTTGGTTGAGTTCAATTCTAGCTAGCGGCATGGGGCACCACGGTTCTGGTTGCAATGGAAGAACCAAAACAAGGCCTGCCCACTCGGCGAGGTGTCCCACCCGTCCCCTGAACGCGCATTCGTTTTCGATCGGGAAGAGGAAGAAATACACCCCCTAGAGGAAAGGGGAGCCACCCGCCTTTCATTTTGCCGCTGTTGCTGCTGCCGCCGCTGCCTTTTCCGCACCAAGGACCAATTCGTAAGCTTGCTCGCCGTGAAGCGCTTCGTCCAACCCAACTTCTTCCGTGGCTTCGTCCACCCTAACCGGAGTGAAAACGTTAATCAGACACAACATGGCATAGGTAAATCCGAACGCCCAAACTGAGGAGAAGAGAACCGCCACCACCTGCTTGAAGAAGAATCCGGGATTGCCGTAGAGGAGGCCGTCAACGCCGGCTGGATTGAACGCCCGGTTGGCGAAAAGCCCCAGCATGATGATGCCCAGAAAACCACCTACGCCATGAACTCCCCAAACGTCCAGTGCATCATCCCAGCCGAGCTTGTTTTTCAACTCCACCGCAAAGTAGCAGACTATGCCGGAAACTATGCCGATAATGACGGCGGTGGTCGGCGAAACATATCCTGCCGCCGGCGTAACGGTCGCCAAACCCGCGACCGCGCCCGTGAGCAGGCCCAGGAACTTGGGTTTCTTTTCTCTCGACCACGCGACCAGCAGCCAGGCGACGGCGGCAAAGGAAGCGGCTACATCGGTGTTCAGGAAGGCTGTAGCCGTAACCGCGTCGACACGAAATTCGCTGCCCGCATTAAATCCATACCAGCCAAACCACAACATTCCAGTTCCCAAGGCCACTAGCGGAATACTGTGGGGACCGCGGTCGAGCACCCGGCGCCTGCCGACATAAAGTACCGAGGCCAGTGCTGCCAGTCCGGCAATGTTGTGCACCACAATGCCCCCGGCGAAGTCTAATACTCCCCACTGCTGCAGGATTCCGCCACCCCATACCATGTGGACGAAAGGGAAGTAAACGAATGTCAACCATCCGGTCAGGAACAACATATAGGCCTTGAACGTGACCCGGTTAGTGAAGGCGCCGCTGATCAGAGCCGGCGTAATGATCGCGAACATCATCTGGTAGGCAATAAATACAATTGCCGGAATGGTGTCGTTGGGCGAAGGGGTGCTCAGCCCAATCCCGCGCAGGCAAAAGTTATCGAGATTGCCGATAATTCCGTGCCAATCTCCGCTGAAGCATAACGAATATCCGTACAGATACCAGAGAACTGTCGTCCAGCCCATGGAGACGAAGCTCTGGATCATGATAGCGAGAACGTTCTTGCGTCCTACTAGCCCGCCGTAGAAGAAAGCCAGACCGGGGGTCATCAGCATGACAAGGCTGGCACACAGAATCATGAATCCCGTATTACCCGTATCAAGATGAAGCATTCGACCCTCCTGCAGGCAATTTTTGATACAGCCCACCACGGAAATCGCATAAACCACGGTGGTTTCGAAGCTCAGACCTTGGAGACATTTCGGACTCGAAAGCATAAGCTATTTTTCAGTCTAGCGATCACTTTTTTTTATGCTAGTAATTCAAAATATTGATAGTACGTCGCGGGCGTTAGCGGGCGTTAAAGGAAATCTGCGATGGGTACGGCCCAGCGGAGCGGCTCGCGCCCACTCGGCATTTCGATCTGGCAATTGTAAGTTGTTGATTTTACGGTATCTTTGGTTATTCTTCCGACACTTTGTTGAAAAGTAGGCTTCGCTTTAGGTGCAGCAGTGGCTTCCTGGCGCACATCTGAAATAACCAACAAGCGGTTGCATTCATGGTTAAACGTAAACTGCGGCCTGCATGATTCGACTGCGGCGCTGCAGGAAATCGTGCGCCTGCGCGTGACCCGCTGGGTGACCGTAATCAATGGGGGGCGGATCATCAATGCCAAAACCGCCAGGAGCCAGATCATCGGGGCCGTGGTGATGGGCATCGGGATGGGCTTGCTGGAAGAAACGATCTACGATACCCGAACCGCCCAGCCGATCAACAATAACTTCGCGGACTACCTGGTGGCCGTGAACGCCGATGTCCCGGAGATCGATTGTGTTTTCCTGGATTATCCCGACACCATTCTGAATGAATATGGGGCACGCGGCATCGGCGAAATCGGCTTGACCGGATGCGCTTCGGCTTTGACCTCGGCTGCCTATCATGCGACCGGCATCCGGATTCGTGAACTGCCGATTCGGATTGAAAAGCTTATGGGCAGTTAGAACCAAGCAGGCGGTACGCGCCGGAGGCGTACCGCAAGGCGGGATTAGCCTCGCACTTCAGGCTCACTTCAGTGTGGGGACAGAAAGCAGCATCAAACATTTTTGAGTTCCGTAGCGACGGAGCATCCTATCCGAATACGTACCGCGGGTCGTAATGGATTCCGCAAAATCCCCACCCTACCGCGTCACGAAAAGGCGCGGTAAGGGTGGGGCACCCGCTGGTGAAACGCACGGTTAGTCGAAGCTGACTATTTCTACCCAGTTCGAGTCTTTGCCCGTTGGATACTTTTTGAGCAGCGTAAGCACGCCGTTCGCACCGATCGAGTAAACCGAGATTGTATTGGAGAGCTCGCCGGTGACAATCATGTACTTGCCCGTAGGATCGATGGCAAAGCCGCGCGGCTGCTTCTCGGTGGTGATACTCGAAAGATAGGTGAGCTTGCCGGTGGCCGTGTCGACGCTGAAAGCGCTCATCGTGTTGTTGGTGCGCTCGGCGGCATAGAGGAACTTACCGTCGGGCGTCAGGTGCAAGTCGGAGGCCCAGATGTCGTTGGTCACGTCACGCGGCTCGTCACCCTGACCGGCGGGGAGGCGCGGCAGCCCGGGCTTAAGCTTGCTCCCCGGCGGCAGTATGCTGACTTCGCTCACCGTGGTGAGCAGCCCAGTCTTGTCGTCCAAGGACAAAGTGGTGACGGTGCCGACCAACTCGCTCAGCAGGTAAGCGAATTTATTGTCCGGGGAAATGATGATATGGCGCGGACCGGTGCTGGCTTTCATCAGTACCAGCGGCGGCGTGTTGGCCGTCAGCTTGCCGGTTTTCGCATTGAAGCGAAATTGGAAAACCTCGTCGCTGCCGAGGTGCGGAACAAAGACGTAATGGTTAGTGTTGTCGGTAACGATGGAGTGGGGATTGCGAGCGGTGGGGATCACCTGGATCGGCTCGGTCGCTTTGCCGTCCTTGCCGATGCCGTTGACGCTAACCAAGGCTCCGCCGTAGCCGGCGGCAAACAGGTAACGTCCCGTCCTGTCGGTACGGATATACGGGGAAGTCTCGGCCATAGGCGCTTTCGAGAGCAGCGTCAATCCCCCCGTCTTGGGATCGATAGCGAAGGTAGCCACCTGGTACGGTTTGGTGCGCAGCGCGGCATAGAGGTAGCGCTTGTTCGGGCTGACGCTCATCGGCATTACCAGTTTTCCGGCCTCGACCCGTGGTCCCGGCGTCAGCGTGCCGTCGGTGGCCAGCGTGTACATCCCGATGTTGCCGTCCTCGGCGTTTGAGATGTAGACATAGGTGGTCCCCGCATACGCGGCGCTCGCCAACCCGATAACTGTCAACAAAGCGATCCCCGCGACTAGTTTGGAAAATACTGTCATGGAGTTCTCCTTTTGCGATGAAACAGCTTGGACGGCCAAGCCTGGGTAAGGCGGGACCGCTGCCGCCCGGGGCGTCCCGCGCTAGATTCTGAACCATACCGTCCCACTCGGCAAGAAGTTCCGCACGCGCGGCGAAAGGCCCCGGGGAGGTAACGCTGGCCTCCAGCCGGGGTCTCCGGCAAGCTCGGTTTCGGCACAAGCATGCTGCCGGCGTGGACGCCGCCAGCACAGCCGGCCTGGAGGCCAGCGCTACAATTTTCACCGCAGAAGTGGCCGCGTCACCATTCGCATTGCTCTAACACGTCTACAACAAAGCTGTGACGGAATCAGTGTGGACTGTCCACTTCGTTCGTTGCACGACACCTTGACAGCATCTCGGGGGAGGTTTGTAATGAGTGGGCGATTAATAACCAACTGTGAGGTATTAATTGCAACTCCCTGGGCCAACCCGGCTCCGCCGTCACAATCGGGCGCGCGTGCTGCGCGAAATCCAAAGAACAGAATCTCCCTCGCGGACCCAGATCGCCGAGATGCTCGGCTTGTCCTTAATGGCCGTTACGCGTATTGTCCGCGAATTGATTGCCGCCGGACTGGTGCGGGAAGGAGAAAAATCCCACTCCAATTCCCCCGGAAGGCGCAGGACGGTGTTGAATTTGCCTGCCGATGGGGCTTATGTGCTGGGCGTCAGCCTGAACGCTTATGATTCCTCGGTCTCCCTGGCCAATATGCGCGGCGAGATTGTCTCCCGCCGCTCCCTTGCCCTGAACGGCTTGAGCGATAGTAAACGGGCCATCGTGAAGTGCAGCGACCTGGCCCGGGAATTAATCGCGGCGGCGGCAATCAACCGGGAGCGTGTCCTTGGCCTGGGGGCGGTGATCGCCGGAGTGGTCGATCACAGGCAGGGAACGGTGATCGCCGCTCCGTTTTTGGGTTGGAAATTCACGGACATTGGCAGCCTCTTGCGGCGCGCCGTAGATCTGCCCGTTGTCGT
>Ga0326727_10012171_pt1 | contig 19688 bp, 18 predicted proteins | sample MB2enrmetagenome_FD_207643 | JGI IMG/M metagenome (GOLD analysis project Ga0326727, IMG submission 207643) | Lab enriched peat soil microbial communities from McLean, Ithaca, NY, United States - MB29MY | ecosystem: Environmental > Terrestrial > Soil > Wetlands > Peat | place: USA: New York...
TACCTTTCCTTCAACGTCGGCTATCCCAACGCCTATGATCGCGCGCTGGGGCGCACCGGCGGCGACATCATGGTGCACGGCGTCTGTTCGTCGGCCGGCTGCTTCTCGATGACCGACGCACAAATCGGCGAGATCTACGCGATCGCGCGCGAGGCCTTCAACGGCGGCGAGCGCGCGATCCAGATGCAGTCCTATCCCTTCCGCATGACGGCCGAGAACCTCGCCAAATATCGGCTCGATCCCAACATCGACTTCTGGAAGGAGTTGAAGAACGGCGCCGATCACTTCGAGGTGACGAAGAATGAGCCTTCGGTGCTGGTGTGCGGCAAGCATTATGTCTTCGGCGCCGGTGCGGACGGCGATGTCGATCCGAGCCGGCCCTGCCCGACGCTGCACCGCGACGATCAGGTGGAGGCCGACGTCGCGACCAAGGAAGAGGCCGACGAGGCCGCCGTCGCCGCGCTCGTCGCCCAAGGCGTCAAGCCGGTGCGCGTCGTCTATCAGGACGGCGGGCAGAACCCCGCCTTCAAGGGTCGCGACGACGCCAGCGATCCCGACGCGCTGGCGAACCCGCCCACCGAGATCGCGCTCGACGCGTCGGGCAAGCCGATCCCCGCAGTGGTGAAGGTGGCGAACGCCGCCGCGCCGCCGCCGGTGCCCGCCGCCGCGACGACGACGGTCCCGGCCGCCGCCCCGCCCTCGCCGTTCGCTTTCGTCGGCGGCGTCGCCGACAGCGGCCAGGGCCTGGTCAAGAAGTGGTTCGGCGGCGGCGCCGACAGCCCGGCGATCAAAGTCTTCGAACCGGAGCAGCCGATCCCCTCCGACGTGCCGCTGCCGCCCAAGCGCGCCGCCACGCTCGCGGCGCCCGGCCCGCAGGCCTCCGCCGACCTGCGCATCGCCGCCCTGCGCGCGCCGGCCAAGCCGAAACCGGCGCCCGACGCCGACGCGGCGCCCTCGGCGCAGTAGCGGAGCGCGGAAACGCGGACAAGAGCGACGCTGCGCCGAAGTGAAAGATCGTCGGCGTCGCGAACGCGCCGTCCGCTTCCGACGCCGGCGTCGGCGGGTTTTCGGCGACGCGGGTCATCACGACAAACTGCAACCCGAGCAGAGCGCCCGCAGTCGAGCCGACGATCTAAAGAGAAACTGTTCCACTCGGCCGGCCCTTGCGTGACGGCGGTCAGCCTGCGAAACGCTCGAAGCGATAGGCGAGTTCCGGGCCCCCTTCGCCCTCGTAGGCGAGCTGGGCCACGAGCAGCGCGAAGGGCTCGCTGTAGCGCGCGATTCGTAGCGGACCCGCGTCCACGGGATCGAAACCCACGTCGCGGATCAGCGTGGCGGCGACCGCTTTGGCGCCCGCGTCGTCCCCGCAGGTGACGAGGCTGGGCCTCACGGCCTTGCGACGCGCCTCGAAGACGCCGAAAAGCGCTTCGCTCGGCACGGTGTTGAACGCGCAGACGATCCTTGCCTTCGGCAGCTTCTGCGCCAGGGTCTCGGCGGCCGACGAAGTGTGGGCGATAATGAGTTCGGTGTTGGCGGCGTTCATCGGCAGGCAGCAGGTTACGACGACCTTGCCGGCGAGGTCGCCCGCTTGACTCAAGACGTCGTCGATGCGCGACCAATGCACGGCGATGAGGACGGCGTCGGCGTCCTCGGCCGCCTCGCGCGGCGTCCCGGCGCGCGCGTTCGGCCCGGCGTCGCGCGCGAGCCTCTTCAGCTTTTGCGCGCTGCGAGCGTAACTGAACGTCACCTCGTGCCCGGCGCGCGCGAAAAGCGTCCCGAGCTTGGCGCCCATCAACCCCGAACCCAGAACGCCGATGCGCATAGCGTTTCTCCGTCGGTCCGCCGCTTACAGCCCGGTCATTTTCAGCGCGGCTTCAGGCAGCCGATCGCCTTGCGGCTTGATCTTTGAGGCGGCTGCGTCGATCTCGCGGAGGTCCTCAGAGGTGAGTTCGACCGCGACGGCGCCGAGGTTCTCGTCCAGGCGCGCGAGTTTCGTGGTGCCCGGAATCGGAACGATCCACGGCTTCTGGGCGAGCAGCCAAGCGAGCGCGATTTGGGCAGGGGTCGCGCGCTTGCGCCTCGCTGCGTCGCGAAGCAGCTCGACCAGCGCCATGTTCGCCTTCAGCGCGTCGGGGGCGAAGCGGGGAACGCTGGCGCGGAAGTCCGAGCCGGCGAACCGGGTCGTCTCGTTCATCGCGCCGGTCAGGAAGCCCGCGCCGAGCGGGCTGAAGGGAACGAAGCCGATCCCAAGCTCCTCCAGCGTCGGCAGCGCCTCCTTTTCGGGCTCCCGCCACCAGAGGGAATATTCGCTCTGAACCGCCGCGACCGGATGGACCGCGTGAGCGCGGCGGACCGTTTTGGCGCCCGGCTCCGACAGGCCGAAATGTTTGACCTTGCCTTGCCGGATCAGCTCCTTCACCGCGCCCGCCACCTCTTCGATCGGCACGCTTGGGTCGACGCGGTGCTGGTAGAAGAGATCGATGACGTCGGTCTTCAGCCGCTTCAGCGAGGCCTCCGCGACCGCCTTGACGTGCTCGGGGCGGCTGTTCACGCCGCCGCGGCGTTGCCCCGTCTTGGGATCGATATCGTGGCCGAACTTCGTGGCGATCACGACTTGGCGCCTGAAAGGCGCGAGCGCCTCGCCGACGAGTTCCTCGTTGACGAAGGGGCCGTAGGATTCGGCGGTGTCGAACAAGGTGACGCCGCGCTCGACGGCCGAGCGGATCAAGGCGATCCCCGCCTGCTTGTCGACGGGCGGGCCGTAGGCTTGGCTCAGCCCCATGCAGCCGAGCCCGAGGGCCGAGACTTCCAGGCCGCTCTCGCCGAGTTTGCGCTTCTGCATCTTTCCCTCCATCTAACGAAAGGTCGGCGGATCATTTTCAGATCGCGTGTCGCGGCCCTCCGCCTGTCGACGGGTCCCGCAAGCAGAACGGCGCGCGCCGGCTTGCGCAGTCGGCTTCTGCGACGAGGCTGCGGAGCCGGAACGTCGCTTTTCGCCGTCGCGCCGGCCGCTCAGCGTCCGACCCTTGCTTGCAGGTGAGGCGGATACCGATCCCCTTGCACCGTGATCTTGGCGAGAGCGCCGTCGATCTCCCGGAGATCGCCGGGCGTGAGCGCCACGGCCGCCGCGCCGACGTTCTCGTCCAGGCGACGCAGCTTCGTCGTGCCTGGGATCGGAACGATCCACGGCTTCTGCGCCAGCAGCCAGGCGAGCGCGATCTGCGCCGAGGTCGCCTTCTTCCGCGCGGCGATTTGTCCGAGGAGATCGACGAGAGCCTGGTTCGCTCTTCGCGCCTCCGGCGTGAAGCGCGGGACGATGTTGCGGAAGTCGGTCTTGTCGAACTTGGTGTTCTCGTCGATGGCGCCGGTCAGAAATCCCTTGCCCAGCGGACTGAAAGGAACGAAGCCGATGCCAAGCTCCGCCAGAGTCGGCAGGATCTCCTTTTCGGGCTCCCGCCACCATAACGAATATTCGCTCTGCAGGGCCGTGACCGGCTGGACCGCGTGAGCGCGCCGGATCGTCTGCGCGCCGGCCTCGGAGAGGCCGAAGTGTTTGACCTTGCCTTGGCGGATCAGCTCCTTGACCGCGCCGGCGACGTCCTCGATCGGCACATTGGGGTCGACGCGGTGCTGGTAGAAGAGATCGATGACATCAGTCTTCAGCCGTTTCAGCGACGCCTCGGCGACCTCCCTGATGTGCTCGGGCCGGCTGTCCATGCCGCTCTGCCCGCCTTTGCCGTCGAACGTGAAGCCGAACTTGGTGGCGATCACGACCTCTCTGCGGATGGGAGCGAGCGCTTCGCCGACGACCTCCTCGTTCTTGAATGGGCCATAGGCTTCGGCGGTGTCGAAGAAGGTGACGCCGCGCTCGAACGCCGCACGGATCAGCTTGATCGCCTCCTGCGCGTCCATTGGCGGGCCATAGGCGAAGCTGAGGCCCATGCAGCCGAGGCCGAGAGCCGAGACTTCCAGGTTGCTGTTTCCGAGTTTGCGCTTCTGCATGGCGTGCTCCTTCCCGGCGCGGTTTAAGTGGGCGATCAGGCCCCGTACTGTTCGTCGCTGACCTTCTCCATCCACTCGACGGCCTTGCCGTCGAGCGCCTCCTGAACGGCGATATGGGTCATGGCGGTCGTCGGCGACGCGCCGTGCCAGTGCTTCTCGCCCGGCGCGAACCGGACGACGTCGCCGGGGCGGATTTCTTCGACCGGGCCGCCTTCACGCTGGACGCGCCCGCAGCCCGCGGTGACGATGAGGATCTGGCCGAGCGGATGGGTGTGCCACGCCGTGCGCGCGCCGGGCTCGAACGTGACCGCGGCGCCGGCGGCGCGCGCCGGCGCCGTCGCAGCGAACAGAGGGTCGAGGCGCACCGTTCCGGTGAACCATTCCACCGGTCCTTTGGCGGAGGGTTGCGAACCGCTTCGTTTGATTTCCATTTGGTCTCTCCCTCACCTGTCGAAGGCGTCGCCGCCATGCGAGCGCTTTCCAACGCCCCCGCAATCTAGCAGGCGCCGCTTTGCGCGATTAGATGCTAAAATACGCATGGGCTTATGATTGGACTTCATCAATGTCCCGGGCAACTTTGAACGACGTTCTCGCCTTCCTCGCCGTGGCGCGGGAGCGGAGCTTCACCAAGGCGGCGGCGAAACTCGGCGTTTCGCAGTCGGCGCTCAGCCACACCGTCCGCGAGTTGGAGGCGCGTCTCGGGCTTCGGCTTCTCGCCCGCACCACGCGCAGCGTCGCGCCGACCGAAGCGGGCGAGCGTCTGCTCCACGCCGTCGGCCACAAGTTCGACGAGATCGACGCCGAACTGGCGGCGCTGAGCGAACTTCGGGCGAAGCCCGCTGGAGCGATCCGCATCACTGCGGGCGAGCACGCCGCCGAGTCGATCCTGTGGCCCGCCGTAGCCAAGCTTGCGCTTGAATACCCGGACATCAGGATCGAGATCGTCGTCGACCAGGGCCTCACCGACATCGTCGCCGAGCGCTACGACGCCGGCGTTCGCTTAGGCGAGCAGGTCGCGAAAGACATGATCGCCATGCGCATCGGCCCCGACATGCGGATGGCGGTCGTCGGCGCGCCTTCCTATTTCGCCAAACGGCGCAAGCCGCTGACGCCGCAGGAGCTGACGGAGCACAACTGCATCAATCTGCGGCTGCCGACCTACGGCGGCCTTTACGCCTGGGAGTTCGAGAAGGGCGGGCGGGAGCTGAAGGTGCGGGTCGAAGGGCAGTTGGTCTTCAACACGATCGGCCTGAGACTCGAGGCGGCGCGCGCCGGCCTCGGCCTCGCCTACCTGCCGGAGGAGCAGGCGCGCGCCCAGCTCGAGAGCGGCGAACTGATACGGGCGCTGGCGGACTGGTGCCCTCCGTTTCCCGGCTATCATCTCTACTATCCAAGCCGCCGGCAGCCGACCCCGGCCTTCGCGGTGCTGTTGAACGCGTTGCGCCACAGAGACGCTTCGCCGCCGCGCCAGTCCGCCGGCCGCGCGTGGGCGGCGACCCAAGAGGCGCAGCCGTAACGTCCGAGCGCTCTCAGGCGACGGCCAACCGTCCGTCCCCCCTACCGCAGAGCCTTCTCCATCACGAGGAAGGTCGGCGCGGCGTAGCCGGGATGGGCGCCTTGCTTGGTCGCCGCGAAGCCGCACGCCGCGAACAGGCGGCGGTTGTCGGCGAGGGCGATGCGCACGCGAAGACGCAGGCGCGGCAAGCCGCGCCTGCGCGCTTCCGTCTCGGCCGCCGCGATCAAGGCGCGCGCCCCGCCGCGTCCGCGCCACTCCGGCAGCACCGCGAGGCGGCCGACATAGAGCCCCTCGTCGCGCTCCGCCCACAGCACGACGCCGACGAGGGCGCCGTCCGCTGCGAGCGCCGCGCCGCCGCCCTCGGCCAGATGCGCCGCGACGCTTGTCGCGGTTTCGCGCAGCGCCGAGGACGGCGGGTCGGTGGCGAGGCGCTGCGCGGCGAAGGCTTCGCGGATGACTTCGGCCGCCGCGGCGGCGTCCTCGGCGCGTAAAGCGCGCAAGGCGACGCCCGCCGCCGCGTCGACGCCCTGGAGCCGCATCGCCGGTCGAAGCGCGTCTTTCATGGCGTCTCGCCGACCCCCGTCCAATCCAGCACGATCTTGCCGCATTCGCCGCGCCGCATGGTTTCGAACCCGGCCAGAAATTCGCTCGCCGGCAGGCGGTGGGTGATCACCTTGCGCACGTCGAGGCCGCTCTGCAACATCGCGATCATCTTGTGCCAGGTCTCGAACATCTCCCGCCCGTAGACACCCTTGAGGGTGAGCTGCTTGAAGATGACCTTGCTCCAGTCGATCAGCGCCGGCTTGGCCGGCAGGCCGAGCAGCGCGACGCGCGCGCCCGTAACCACCGCGTCGAGCAATTGATCGAAGGCGGCCGGCGCGCCGCTCATTTCGAGCGCGACGTCGAAGCCTTCGGTCATCTTGAGCCGACTCGTCACTTCCCGCAGGTCTTCGCGCGAGACGTCGACGGCGACGACGTCGGCGACCGAGGCCGCCAGCGCCAGGCGGCGCGGATTGACGTCGGTGATCACGACGTGGCGCGCGCCGACGTGGCGCGCGACGGCGCCGGCCATGATTCCGATCGGCCCCGCGCCGGTGATCAGCACGTCTTCGCCGACGAGGTCGAAGGCGAGCGCGGTGTGGACGGCGTTGCCCAACGGATCGAGAATGGCGCCGAGCTCGTCATCGACGTCGTCGGGCAGCGGCACGATGTTGAAGGCGGGCACGCGCACGAATTCGGCGAAGGCGCCGGGGATGTCGACGCCGATGCCGCGCGTTTCGAGATCGAGATGATAGCGCCCGCCGCGCGCGGCGCGGCTCCTCATGCCGATCACGTGACCCTCGCCCGACACGCGCTGGCCGAGCTTCAGGCGCCTGACGTTGGCGCCGAGCTCGACGATTTCGCCGGCGTATTCGTGGCCGATCGTCATCGGCGTCGGGATCGTCTTTTGCGCCCACTCGTCCCAGTTGAAGATATGCAGATCGGTGCCGCAGACGCCGGTCTTGTTGACCTTCACCAGCACGTCGTCCGGCCCGATTTCCGGAGTCGGCTGTTCCAGGAGCCATAGGCCGGGTTCGGCCTTTTGCTTGACCAGGGCTTTCATCGTTTCGTCTCCGAGATCAGAGGATGCCGAGCGCCTTGCCGGCGTCGGCGAACGCGGCGATCGCGAAGTCGACGTCTTCAGCCGTGAGCGCCGCCGACATTTGCGTGCGGATGCGCGCGGCGCCTTGCGGCACGACCGGGAAGAAGAAACCGGCGACATAGACGCCGCGCTCGTCGAGCGCGCGCGCGAGGTCCTGCGCGCGCCGCGCCTCGCCGAGCATCACCGGAATGATCGGCGTTTCGCCGGGCAGGACGGAGAAGCCCGCCCGCTCGACCCCGGCGCGGAAGCGGCGAGCGTGCTCTTGCAGCAGCGCGCGCCGGTCGTCCGCGGCGACGGCGATTTCCAGCGCCTTCAACGACCCGCCGACGACGGCCGGGGCGAGGCTGTTGGAGAAGAGATAGGGCCGCGCGCGCTGGCGCAAGAGGTCGACGATCGGCTGCGCCGCGGCGACGAAGCCGCCCATGGCGCCGCCCAAGGTCTTGCCGAAGGTGCCGGTGACGATGTCGACGCGGGAGCCGACGCCGGTCAGCGCCGGCGTGCCGCGGCCCTTTTCGCCGAGATGCCCGGTGGCGTGGCAATCGTCGACCAGCGTCAGCGCGCCGTAACGCTCGGCGAGATCGCAGATGTCGTGCAAGTTGGCGATCGCGCCGTCCATCGAGAACACGCCGTCGGTGGCGATCAGCTTGAAGCGCGCGCCCGCCGCGTCCGCCTCCTTCAGCCGATCCTCGAGTTCGCCCATGTCGGAATTGGCGTAGCGAGTGCGGCGCGCCTTGCTGAGGCGCACGCCATCGATGATCGAGGCGTGGTTGAGCGCATCGGAAATGATCGCGTCCTCGGGCCCGAGCAGCGGCTCGAACACGCCGCCGTTGGCGTCGAAACACGCCGCGAACAGGATGGCGTCGTCCTTGCCCAAATGCCGGGCTATTCGCTGCTCGAGCTGGCGATGCAGCGTCTGCGCGCCGCAGATGAAGCGCACCGAGGCCATGCCGAAGCCGAATTCGTCGAGCGCGCGCTTGGACGCCGCGACGATCTCGGGGTGATTGGCGAGGCCGAGGTAATTGTTGGCGCAGAGATTGACCATCTCGCGCGTCGCGGCGCCGTCGGCGACGCGGATGCGCCCGCCCTGCGGGCCGGCGATCAGCCGCTCGCGCTTCAACAAGCCGGCGGCGTCGATCTCGCTCAGGACCGAGCGCATATGGCTCAAAAAGGCCTCGGACATCCGCAATTCCTCAACGCCGCTTCGCCTGAAGGCTCGCGTCATATCAGGAATCCGCGGCGCTTTCCGAGGCCTGCCGAGCGAAAATTCTTCCGGCGCGGCGCACCGCCGCTCAGGTTCGCGCGATGATTTCGCGCAAGAAAGCGACGTGGCGGGCGAACGCGGCGCGCCCCGCCGGGCTCGCCTTGACGGTGGTGCGCGGACGGCGCGCGACGAACGCCTTGTCGACTTCGACATAGCCGGCTCTGGCGAGATGATCGATATGGGCGCCGAGGTTGCCGTCGCTCGCGCCGGTCAGCGATTTCAAATGGGCGAAATCGAGCCCCTCGTCCGCGGCGCGGAGCGCGGTCAGCGCCGCCATGATGCGCAGACGGATGGGTTGGTGGATCGTTTCGTCGGGCGGGTTCATCGCGTCAGGCCCGCCGCATCCACAGGCCGCAGAGGACGAAGCCGCATGGATTGCTTCATCGCTTCGCTCCTCGCAATGCCGGGTCTATCGCCATTCCATTCAAACTCGGCCTATCGCGTCGCCGCCTCGCCGATCGCCGCGAGCGCCGCGGGCGCATGGACGATTCCCATGTGATCGACGCCGGGCAGAATCGTCACCCGCACGCCGAGCGGCGCGACGACGCTTCGGTAGGCGAAAACGTCCATCAGTTCGTCCTTTTCCCCGGCGATCAAGTCGATCCGGCCCGCCGCGCCCTGCAACGCGCCCTTCCAGTCCGGCGGCGGCCCGTAGTTGACCAGCAGCCGGAAGGAATAGCGCGAGGTCACGGCCATCGCCGCTTCGGGCGGGTTGGCGAAGGCGATGGCGGGCAGCGACTGCGGCCAGTCGATCCCCATCCGTTGCAGCATCATGATCGCGACGATGCGGGGAATGTCCGGCGCCGCCCAGCGGCCGGTCCCCTCGGCGGGGCGATTGGTCGGCGCGGAATAGCCGAGGTAGGGCGCGAGCAGCACGAAGCGGTCGAACAACGGGCCGAGCGGCCCCGCGGCGATGCGCAAGGCGAAACCGCCGCCGGAGGAATGGCCAATCAGGGTCAGCCGCGCCTTCGGGTAGCTCCGGCGCAGCTCCGCCACGAGATCGGCGAGATCGTCGTCGAGCTGGCCGAGATAGGCGATGTCGCCGCGCGTTCCCGAGGCGCCGTGGCCGCGCGCGTCGAAGGCGACCGCGGCGACGCCCGCCGCGGCAAGCTCTCTGGCGATCGCATGCATTTCGTCGGAGGAGGCCGAGGAGCCGTGGGCGAGGATCGCCAGCCTGTCCGTCTCGCCGTGCGCGGCGGCGTAGAGCCGATACGCGAGCCACGTGCCGTCGCGCGCCTGAAAGCGAGAGAGATCGGGCTTGCCCTCCTGCGGAATCGCCATCGCGCCGGCCTGGATCGAGGCGAGCGGCGGCGGCTGGGTCAACGGCGTCGCGAGCATGAAGCCGAGCGCCAACGCGGCGAGGCCGATCAGCGCGAGGAGCCAAATGGGAATTTGCAGCAGGCTGGAGAGAGACATGGGCACGCTTCCTTTCAGATAACTCTGTGTTACAGAGTTATCTGAAAGTGTCAAGCCGGTCCCTTCGTACTCGCCGCGCGAGCCGCCCGCCTTCGCGTCGCGTCTGGCGCCGGCTCACTGGATATGTTAGGAATATCCCTCGATCGATTGGAGGCGTTCCATGACGCGCGCGACGCTGGGCCGTTGGGGCAAGAGCCTCGCCGTCCGCTTTCCCGCCGAGGTCGCGAAGGCGACCGGGTTCGGCGAGGGCGAAAGAATCGAGATCATTGGCCGTCGCGGCGAAATCGTTATCCGCAAGGCGCCTTCGAGCGCGCTGGAGACGATGTTCGCCGGCAAGAGCGCGGAAGAGTGGCGCGAACTCTATACGGGGACGGACGTATGGGGCCCGGACTTGGGGCGGGAAATCGTCGAGGAATGAGCGAGGCGCCTTACTGGCCGGACGCGGGCGATCTCGTCTGGACCGACTTCGACCCGACGCTCGGCCGGGAACAAGCGGGGCGGCGGCCGGCCCTGGTGGTTTCGCCGTCCGATTTCGCCCGCAACACCGGTTTCGTGATCCTATGCCCGATCGCGAGCAAGGTCCGACCGTTCCCCACCAGCGTCGTCCTGCCCGAGGACTCTCCCATCACGGGCGAAATTCTGCTCAGCGCCCTTCGCAGCCTCGACATGCGCGCGCGCACGATTCGTTTCGCCGGCGCCAGGATCGGCGAGCGTACGGCGCAAGCGGTGCGCGCGAAGCTGGAGGCGCTGATCACGGTTTGACGGCGGCTCGGCGCGCCGCGCCGCTCGCATTTCGCCCCCCCTCGCGCCCTTCCCCAGCGTCGATCTGGGGGTTATCAGGAACGCGGGACCAGCCGAGGCGCCCCGAGGGGTTTCATGGCCAGCGAATTCGACGGCGCGGCGATCGCCCGCGAGCGCATCGCCAAAGAGGCGCGCGAGCGCACGGGCAAGTTGGATTTGGCCGGGCTCGGGCTGGACGAGATTCCGAAGGAAGTGGCGGGGCTCGCGCATTTGCGCGAGCTGGATTTGGGGTGGCCGTACGCCCATAAGATAATCGATGCCGGCAGTCGATCCTTCGACGCCAAACTCAATGCTTTGACGGACCTCGCGCCGCTCACGCCCCTGACCGCGCTGCAATCGCTCAGTTGCTGGGGTACGCAAGTCGCCGACCTCGCGCCGCTCGCGGGTCTGACCGCGCTGCAATTGCTCGATTGCTGGTGTACGCAAGTCGCCGACCTCGCGCCGCTCGCGAGCCTGACCGCGCTGCAAGCGCTCGATTGTTCGGGTACGCAAGTCGCCGACCTCGCGCCACTGGCGCGCCTGACCGCGCTGCAAGCGCTCGATTGTTCGGGTACGCAAGTCGCCGACCTCGCGCCGCTCGCGTCCCTGACCGCGTTGCAAGCGCTCGATTGTTCGGGTACGCAAGTCGCCGACCTCGCGCCACTGGCGCGCCTGACCGCGCTGCAAGCGCTCGATTGTTCGGGTACGCAAGTCGCCGACCTCACGCCGCTGGCGGGCCTGACCGCGCTGCAATCGCTCGATTGCTGGGGTACGCAAGTCGCCGACCTCGCGCCGCTCGCGGGTCTGACCGCGCTGCAATTGCTCGATTGCTGGGGTACGCAAGTCGCCGACCTCGCGCCGCTCGCGAGCCTGACCGCGCTGCAATCGCTCCATTGTTCGGGTACGCAAGTCGCCGACCTCGCGCCACTGGCGCGCCTGACCGCGCTGCAATCGCTCGATTGCTCGGTTACGCAAGTCGCCGACCTCGCACCGCTTGCGGGCCTTGCGGCGTTGAAGAAATTGGAGGCCAATCGGTTGACGCTTGCGCCACTGACGCGCGCCTTTGTCGAGGCGCCGCATCTCACCGATCTCAGCCTCTATGAAACTCGTATCCCCGACATCCCCGCGGGCGTGCTTTCCTCGACGCTCATCGAAAACTGCCTGCCTTCGCTGCGCGCCTATTTCCTCGATTCCGGGCCGGACGACCCGCGCATCGAGGACGTCAAGCTGATGGTCCTCGGCAACGCGCGCGTCGGCAAGACGCAGCTCTGCCGCAACCTGACGGGCGAGCCGTACGAGCCCGACGCCAAATCGACCCACGGCGTCACGATCAAGGCCGTGTCCCTGCCGCGCCCGCGCGGCGGACCGCCGATCCCCGTGCACATCTGGGACTTCGGCGGCCAGGACATCTATCACGGCACGCACGCGCTGTTCCTCAGGGATCACGCGATTTTCGCCCTCGTCTGGGCGACGGGGTTCGAGGAGCGCGACCCCGCGGGAAAGGACGGCGAAATCTTCGGCCATCGGCCGCTACGCTACTGGGTCGATTATGTCCGGCGCCTCTCCGGCGAGGACCGCGCGGCCGTGGTCGTGCAGACGCGCTGCGATAAGCCGCAGGACAAGGCGCCTTGCCCGGTGTCCGAGGCCGAACTCGCGGAGGCTTTCGGCCTCTGGCCGCGCGTCGACTTCAGCGCCGCGACGCCGCGCGGCGAAGCCCCATTGCGCGAGGCGCTCGTCGAGGCCGCCGAATTCGCGCTGCAACGCGAAGGCGCGCCGAAAATTCCCGCCGCCTGGCGCCGCGTCAAGGCGGCGCTCGAAAGCCTGTACGACGAGGACCAGCAGCAGCCAATCGGCGAGCGCCGTCATCGCACGTTGACGACGGACGAATTCGCTGGGATTTGCCGCGACCAAGGGATCGAGAGCGAGCCGAAGCATCTGCTGCGCTATCTCCACCGCACCGGCGTCGTGTTCCATCGCCCCGACCTGATGGCGGAGCGCATCGTGCTCGATCAGGCCTGGGCGCTGGAGGCGATCTACGCCGTATTCGAGCCCGGGCGCGCCTACGCCAGGATCAAGGGCGAGCGCGGCCGTTTCAGGCCGAGCGATCTGGCGATCGGCGCGTGGAAGGATCGCAGCCAACCCGAGCGCGCGTTGTTCCTCGACATGATGCGCGCCTGCGGCGTCTGCTTTCGCCTTCGCGAAGGCGCTCCCGACGCCGACGAGGAGCCCGTCTATGTCGCGCCGGAATTGCTGCCGAAGCGCGAGAAGGTCGCGGTTCTCATCGACAGCCTGTGGAACACGAGCGACCCGATCCGCGAGCGCCGTTACGAATTTCCCTTCCTGCACGACGGCCTGATCCGCGCCGTGATCGCCGAAATCGGCGACGTCGCCGGCGTCGACGGCGTCTACTGGCAGGGCGGCGTCGGCGTCTACGAGGCGCAAACGCAGTCGCGCGCGCTGATCGAACAAATCATGGGCGCGGGGTGGAGCGGCGAGATCGCCGTCCGGACACGCGGCGGACGCGCCGAGGAATTGCTCGAGCGCTTGTGCGAGATCGTGGACCGCGCGCAGCAGCGCATCGGCCTCGAGGGCAAGGTCGAAGAGAGCGCCAAGCCGATGAAGGAACCCGAGGGCTCCAAGGCCCCGCTCGCCTTCACCGCCGACCCGAACGCCAAGCCGCGCTATTACGTCTCCTACGCCTGGGCGGACGAGGCCAATCCCGATCGCGAGAAGGAGGTCGATCGCCTTTGCCTGGAGGCCGAGAAGCGCGGGACGCCGATTTTGCGCGACAAGAGCGCGATGAAGCTCGGCGACAGCATCGCGGAATTCATGGCGGCGATCGGCCGCGGCGACCGCGTGTTCGTCTTCCTCAGCGAGAAATACCTGAAGTCCGATTTCTGCATGAGCGAACTCACGCGCCTGTGGATCGAATGCCGTATGGACCCGCAAGAGTTCAAGCGCCGAATGCGCGTGTTCGCGCTGCCCGACGCGAAATATAGGACCCCTGGCGATCGCCTTGCGCTCGCCGAATATTGGGCCGATCAAGCCGCTAAATTGCGCCGAAAATCAATCCGCCGCGATGTGACGCTCGCCGGCGACGAAGACCTTAAGCACGTCAAACAGGTCGAAAAGATCGTCCAAAACGTTGGCGATATTCTCTATCTGTTCGCCGACGCCGTTCAGCCCAAGAACTTCGCGGAGTTCCTGAAATACGGCTTCGACGATCCACCGGCGGGAAAAGCCGGATAGAGCCTCAACCCCATTTTCGGTCCGCCGGCTCGCAGTCACGCGGATCGAGTAACCCGCCGCGATATTGCCGAGCCTTCCCTCGCTCCGCCCCGTCGAGCGCCCGCGCCTTGATCGGCGGGGCGTCGCCCGACGCTCCGCCGGACGAGGCGCGCGAGGGCGCGAAGGCTCGCTGCGACACTCTCGCCTGCGACAACTTGCGCCATTCACGCCTGAAAAGACGGGGAATAGGTTGCGCGCGCCGTCGGGGTAGGTCCACAGCTATTCCTGTCGGCAATGGAAGGGCCGGGATCGAAAGGTTCCCGTCCTCTGCTGTTCTCGGCCCTTCCTTTTTTCTCGCGCCGGCGAGGCCGCGGCGCCCCCTCCCCCACGATCGATCGTCGCCGCCCGCCGCCCGGCCTTTAGTGGCGGAAGTGCCGCATTCCGGTGAAGACCATCGCGATCCCCGCCGCGTCCGCCGCCGCGATCACTTCGGCGTCGCGCACCGATCCGCCGGGCTGGATGACTGCGCGGGCGCCCGCTTCCACCGCCGCGACGAGGCCGTCGGCGAAAGGAAAGAACGCGTCGGAGGCGACGACCGAGCCCTTCGTCGGCGGCTCGGGCAAGCCCGCCGCATGCGCGACGTCCGCCGCCTTGCGCGCGGCGATGCGCGCCGAATCGACGCGCGACATCTGTCCCGCGCCGACGCCGACCGTCGCGCCGTGCTTGACGTAGACGATCGCGTTCGACTTGACGTGTTTGCACACGCGCCAGGCGAACCTGAGGTCCGCCATTTCAGCCGCGCTTGGGCTCCGTCTGGTGACGATCTTCAGCGCCGCCTCGTCGAGTTCGCCGTTGTCGCGCTCCTGCACGAGCAAGCCGCCGGCGACCGAGCGCACGGCGAGCGTCGGCGCGCTGGGATCGGGCAGCGCGCCGGCGATCAGCAGGCGCAGATTCTTCCTCCCCGCGACGATCGCCAGCGCCTCGTCGTCCGCTTCCGGCGCAATGATCGCCTCGGTGAAGATTTCGACCATTTTGCGCGCCGCGGCCGCGTCGAGCCGGCGGTTGACGGCGATGACGCCGCCGAAGGCGGAGACGGGATCGCAGGCGAGCGCTCGTTCGTAGGCTTCGAGCAGGCTCGCGCCCAGCGCGACGCCGCAAGGATTGGCGTGCTTGACGATCGCCACGGCGGCCGACGCCTTCGGATCGAACTCCGCTGCCAGCTCATAGGCGGCGTCGGTGTCGCCGATGTTGTTGTAGGAGAGTTCCTTGCCCTGGGCCTGGCGCGCCGTGGCGACGCCGGGGCGCGACTCCGGCCCGACATAGAACGCGGCGCGCTGGTGAGGGTTCTCGCCGTAGCGCAGCGCGCTCTTGAGCTTGCCGCCGAACGCGCGCCACTTGGGCGCGCTCTGACCCGTTTCGCGCGCCAGCCAGTTGGAGATCGCCGCGTCGTAAGCGGCGGTGCGCGCGAAGGCCTTCTCAGCCATCTCCCGGCGGAAGCTCAGCCGCGTCGATCCGTCATGGGCGTTCAACTCCTCGGCGAGGCGCGGATAGTCTTCGACGTCGACGATCACGACGACGTCAGCGTGATTCTTCGCCGCGGCGCGGATCATCGCGGGGCCGCCGACGTCGATGTTCTCCACCATCTCCTCGAACGGCGCGGCGCGCGAAAGCGCGTCCTCGAACGGATAGAGGTTGACCACCAGCAGATCGACGGGGGCGATGTCGTGGGCGAGCATCGCCGCCTGATGCGCGGGGTCGGAGCGAACCGCGAGCAGGCCGCCGTGGACGTTTGGGTGCAGCGTCTTCACGCGCCCGTCCATCATTTCCGGAAAGCCGGTGATCTCGGCGACGTCGACGACGGCGACGCCTGCTTTCGCCAGCGCGGCGGCGGTGCCGCCGGTGGAGACGATCTCGACGTTGCGCGCCGCGAGGGCGAGGCCCAGCTCGGTCAATCCGGACTTGTCGGACACGGAAATCAGCGCGCGACCGACAGGCGCGAGAGGATCGATGGCCATTTCAGGGGCTCGCACGGTTGGAGGCGAAAACGCGGGCGCGCCTTATCACGGTTTCGCCGCGATCGAAACTCGCCTTCTCGTCGCGCCCCCCGCCAAGGCGCGGCCTCACGGCCGCCTTTGCAGCCTCGCCGCGAAGAAGCCGTCGAGGCCGGACTGCCGCGGCGTCGGCCCCTGCAGATGGCAGGGCAGCGTGCGCAATTCGCCGGCGGGGTTGAGACACTCGTCTAGACCGCCGATTTCGGACGCGACGATCGGAATTCGTCTGACGTCCGGATTGCGGCGCAGCAGCGCCGCGATCTGGCCCTCGCCCTCCTCCGGCTCCAGCGAACAGGCGCAATAGACGATTGTCCCGCCCGGCTCGGTCAGGCAGACCGCCTTGTCGAGCAGCCGACTCTGCAGCTCGATGAGGCCCGGCAGGTCGCCCTGCCGCTTGATCCAGGCGACGTCGGGGTGGCGACGAATGGTGCCCGTCGCCGTGCATGGCGCGTCGAGCAGCGTCGCGTCGAACGGCGGCGCCTCGAAACTGAGGGCGTTCGACACCACGATATCGGCCTCCAGGCGCAGGCGCTGGAAATTGGCGGCGAACCGCTTCAGTCGCTCCGCCGAGCGATCGACGGCGGTGACGTTCGCGCCCGCGATCGCCAATTCGGCGCTCTTGCCGCCGGGGGCGGCGCAGAGATCGACGACGCGCATGCCGGCGCCGGCCCCGAGCAGCCGCGCCGGCAAGGCGGCGGCGGCGTCCTGAACCCACCATTGCCCAGCGGCGTAGCCCTCGAGTTCGGCGACGGCGACGTGGCTCTCCAGCCGAATGGAACCGGTGGGAAGGACGACGCCGCCGAGGCGCCGCGCCCACCCCTCGGCGTCGCTCTTGACGCTGATGTCGAGCGTCGGCTCGTCGCGATGGGCGGATGCGATTCGCCGCGCCGTCGCTTCGCCGTAATTGGCGCGCCAGCGCTGGGCGAGCCAGTGCGGCGTATCGTCGTCGAGCGGGTCGGAGCCGGCGAGAACCTCTTCCCTCGCCCGCGCGAGGTTGCGCAGCACCGCGTTGACGAGCGCGGCGAAAGGCGCGGCGCCGGGGTCGAGCCGCGTCGCGCGAACCGCCAGGTCGACCGCGGCGTGATTCGGAACATCGAGGAACAAGACCTGCGCCGCCGCCGCGATCAGAATCCATTCCAGCGCCCCGGCGCGCCTGGGCAGACCCTTTTCGAGGAAGCGGCCGAGCCCCTTGCGGATCGTGCCCAACCGGCGGAACGAGACGGTCGCGATCGACCGCGCCAGCGCCCGGTCGCGCGCCTCGAGCCCGGCGAACCGGCTCTCGAATTCGCCGGCACCGACGCGTTCCTCCAGCGGGCGCGCGAGGGAAAGGATGTCCGCGAGCGCATGCGCGGCGGCCAATCGAGCCGCGAGCCCCGGCGCCGCATCCGGCGGGGGCGGAGAACTCCGCGGCCCGTGCGCGCCGAATCCGTTTGGTCTGTCAGGCTGCAATGTCCGCCCTTGCCGAATCAGTGAGGCGCCGCCCACGTTAACACTATAGAGCGAAACTTCTGTGCGGAAGCCCTGGACGGAGCGGCCTTTTCCGTCCCGCGCCGCCGATATAGGTTGACGGAAGCGCGAAAGGAGATTTGCCCATGGCGGCGGCGAATTCCGCCCCGGCGGACGACCTCGAAAACGACGAGGGCGCGACGAAGGCGCAAAGACCGGACTTGCCGGACGCGGCCCGACGCGCCCTCGCCGAAGCCGAAGAGCGGCGCGCGCGCGATCATGCGCGACCCGAGCGCGAATTCGCCGGTCGAGGCGGGCTCGATCCCGTCCGCTACGGCGATTGGGAAGTCAAAGGCCTCGCCTCCGACTTCTGAGGCCGCGCCTCACCGCGTCATGACGACCGGCGCGCCGACGCTGACGCGGTCGTAGAGGTCGATGACGTCCTCGTTGTACATGCGGATGCAACCGTAGGACGCCGCCGTGCCGATGGAGGCGCGCATCGCCGCGGTGGTGCCGTGGATGGCGACCTCCTCGCGGTCGAGGGTGATGGCGCGGGCGCCCATGGGATTGTGCGGCGAGCCGCCCGGGATCAGATTGGGCAATTCCGGGTGGTCGCGGCGAACGACGACCGGGGGCGACCAGGCCGGTTCGACGTACTTGCCGACGACCCGGGCGGCGCCGCTCCATTCCTTGCCGCGCTTGGCGACGGCGACGGGATAGGCGATCGCGGAGCGCGAATCGACGATCAGGAACAATTTGCGCGCGCTCTGGCTGATCACGATCGTTCCGGCCGAATAGGGCGACGGGAATTCGACCGTCTCGCGCGCGCGCGTCGCGCCGGCGAGCGACAAAACAAGCGCGCCCGCGCCGAGCGCGCGAACCAACATCCGCCCGAACCGCATCTTCGACCGCCCTCGCATCCCAGTCCCCAAGAGAATACACGCGGGGCGGCCCGCGGTCCCTCAAGTCGCGAAAACGAGGTGAATCGAGTCTATGCGGCGCTTGCCGCGCGAGCGAACGCGGCGACCGTCGATCGACGGATCACCCCCTCGCCTTCGCGGTCCGGCGCGGCCTCGTTCCGTTCGGCTTCGCCAGCGCGTCGATATGGGCGTGAAACGCGGCGATGCGCGGCGCGATCTGCGCGCGAAATCGCGAGCCGTTGAAGACGCCGTAATGGCCGACTCCGGTTTGCAGGTAATGCGTCTTCATCGCCGCCGGGATGTTCACGCACAGGTCCTGCGCCGCTTCGGTCTGCCCGACGCCGGAAATGTCGTCCTTCTCGCCTTCGACCGTCATCAGGCCGCAACGGCGGATGGCGCCAAGGTCGATCCTTTCGCCGCGATGCGTCATTTCGCCCTTCGGCAGGCTGTGGCGCACGAACACGCTCTCGATCGTCTGCATGTAATATTCCGCCGTCAGGTCCATCACGGCCAGGTACTCGTCGTAGAATTCGCGGTGTTTTTCCGCCGAGTCGCCGTCGCCCGAAACCAGATGGTTGAACATTTCGAGATGCGCGTTGACGTGCCGATCGAGGTTCATCGCCATGAAGCCGGAGAGCTGGAGGTAGCCGGGATAGACTCGGCGCCCGACGCCGGGATAGGGGAACGGCACGGTCTGCAGGCAATTGGCGCGGAACCATTCGACGCCGCGCCTTTCCGCCAGCGCGTTGACGGCGGTCGGGCTGCGCCGCGTATCGATCGGCCCGCCCATCAAGGTCATGGAGGCCGGCGCGCAAGGGTGATCGGCCGCTTCCATCAGCGCGACGGCGGCGATCAGCGGCACGGCGGGCTGGCAAACCCCGAGCGTGTGGACGCCGGGCCCGAGACGCTCCAGGATTTCCTTGAGATAGTCGATGTAGTCGTCGAGATCGAAGCGCCCCGCGGCCAGCGGCGCCATGCGCGCGTCGGTCCAGTCGGTGATGAAGACGCGATGGGTGGGCAGGAACGCCTCCACCGTGCCGCGCAGCAGCGTGGCGTAATGGCCGGACATCGGCGCGACGATCAGCAATTTCGGCTGCGCCTCATGGCCGGAAAGCGTCGGGCGGACGAAGTGAAGCACGTTGCAAAAGGGCCGCGCCCACACGATTTCTTCGAGCGCGTCGTGTTCGACGCCGCCGACATTAACGCTGTTGAGGCCGAACGCCGGCTTGCCGTAGCGGCGCGTCACGCGCTCGAACAATTCGGCCCCGGCGGCGATGTTCTTGCCGAACGCGGTGTGCGATAACGGGTTGAAGGGATTGCGAAAAAAGAAATGCGCGGCGCCCGACGCCGCCCGCGCCGGCGCGAGCGCCGCGTGCGCCATTTCATAGAGCTGATAGGAGTAGCCCCTGAGCATTCTCGTCCCTCG
>Ga0326727_10012173_pt1 | contig 19687 bp, 18 predicted proteins | sample MB2enrmetagenome_FD_207643 | JGI IMG/M metagenome (GOLD analysis project Ga0326727, IMG submission 207643) | Lab enriched peat soil microbial communities from McLean, Ithaca, NY, United States - MB29MY | ecosystem: Environmental > Terrestrial > Soil > Wetlands > Peat | place: USA: New York...
CAGACACCCGGTTCACCTTGCCCCACCACGGCGGCGCTATCGCGCTCGCCGAAGTGGTGCCACTCACCCGATCTGAGGGGTTTCTTATTCGGCGAGTTTTGCGCTGCCTGGACTTCAGTCTGCGGGGGCGTGGCAGCGTCCGGCTTGGTAGATGTTTGTGCCTGGTCTGGACCCGCGCAGGCTACGTTTGCCGCCCACAAGAGCCCAGCGAAAACAACGGCCGACCGGCAATGAGAAATGGCTTTCATATTCGACCATCATTTTGGATGCGGTTTAACAAACCGATGCTGCTCGGCGTGAAAATATAGGCGCGAGGCAGCAGGGCGGGCCGGTGGAATTTGCGAAAAATTGGGCATGGATCCAGGCGTGAGTGCAATCTGTGGGTAGCGAAGAAAGGGGTAATGCGGGGCCACCGCGTCGCCGTAAAGCTGAGCAATTTTGAGCAGACTCCTGGGGCAGGATTTGTTGCACTACGATATGAGGCAGGTCCTCGGGCGCCTCGTATGAGCCTGCCCAGGGGTCATGCGGTGAGTGAATCTGGACCTTCCGCGAGCGTCGGGGTATCCGTGAATCTGAAAGCCGCTTACGCGCTGTTCAAAGAGGCAGGCTTGGCATGGATGGAAGACAATGCCCCAAGCATGGGTGCCGCGCTGGCGTTTTACACAGTCTTTTCGCTCGCCCCGGTCCTGATCGTCGCGATATCGGTCGCGGGTCTGGCATTCGGGCAAAGAGCGGCGGAGGGTGAATTCTTAAGGCAGCTCCAAGGCATGGTGGGTGAGGCGGGTGCAAGGGCTATTCAAGCGATCCTCCAGAGCGCGAATCGACCCGCGCTTGGCATCATTTCAAGCGTCATTGCCATCGCGACCGTGCTGGTCGGTGCGTCAGGCGCGTTTGTTGAGCTCCAAGACGCGCTCAATAAGATCTGGAAAGTTCAGCGCACAAAAGAAAGTGTCTGGTTGCTCGTAATTCGCCAGCGCTTTTTGTCGTTCGGCCTGGTCCTGGGCCTGGGCTTCCTGTTGCTCGTGTCACTTGTGGTGAGCGCCGCGCTTGGGGCCGTGGGAAATTTCATAGCACCTCTGCTCCCCTGGCCCGTATTCTTGTTGGAATCGGTCAACTTTCTCCTCTCGTTGGGTGTGATTGCGCTGCTCCTCGCGATGATCTTTAAGTATCTGCCCGACGCACCTATTGACTGGAGTGATGTATGGATGGGTGCGGCAGTTGCGTCAGTACTCTTGACGAGTGGCAAAGCGCTGATTGGGCTGTATCTCGCCAGGTCCGCCGTGGCGTCTGCTTACGGGGCAGCATCATCGCTGGTCATTATTCTCACTTGGGTTTACTACTCAGCACAGATTGTCATTTTTGGCGCGGAACTCACGCACGTCTACTCCCACCAACACCGTTTGCAGGCCGCGGGAAGCCCTGTACATCTTCAGCGCATCTGACTTGTTCGTTGGACCGGCTTCGCGGGAATGTCGGTGCAACGCGAGGTGGAGGTCTGGGGAAAAGGCCGCTGAGTCGGCTATGGGGGAGTCAGTTTCCTCATAGAGGGGCAGCAACGTCAGGTGCGACTACTACGGGAGGGGCCTTGGTTAACAACTGCCGGTAAACGATTCGCAAAGTGGCGAGCACCGGAACCGAAAGAAAGCTGCCGGCTACACCTGCGATCGAGGCGCCCGCCAGGACTCCGAAGATGACCAGCAAAGGGTGTAGCTTCATGCCGGCGCTGAGCAAACGCGGTGACACGACATAATCCTGGAAAAGGCGGAACGCGGCTAGGAACACGAGGATCCCGAGCAGGTGGTGGAAGCCGCTCAAGCCGGCAACGAGCAACACGATGACGGCTCCAGCCAAAGGACCGACCATGGGAAGAAACTCGAGAGGAAAGGCAACAGCCGCCAACAGAATCCCATACGGAACGCCAATGATCGTGAAGAAGAGTCCATAAGCTAAAGAGGCCACGACTCCCAGCAACACCAACGCCCGCATGTATTGTGCCAGCAGCACGTGCAGGTCAACGGCAATTCTCTTGACCGTGTCGCGGCGGGCCCCTTCGGCAAGAAAGCCCAGCACGGAATTGCGCATCTGCACCCCATCCTTTAAGAAGAAGAAACTGAGAATCGGGACCAGGACGATAAAAATAAGACTTCCGGCGCGCGAGATGACCCCCAAGGCGGCATTGGGCAGCAGTGCCAGGAGCTCCTTCGAATGATTGGCCAGTTGCTTTTGCAGAGTCGAAATCACGGTGATCTTTAGCGGGTGAGCAGTGGGTGAGAAGGGGGGCTGAACCGGAGGCTCAAGTTTCGAAAGGAGTTCTGGGAGCCTGGCGGCCAATCCGTTTGCCTCCTGTACTACCCGAGAGCCGAGAGCCATTCCAATGACAATCAGAATCCCGACTAGCGAGAGGTAGACGATGGTGAGCGCCGGCACCTTTGACCGCCCCGGTAGCCGCCGATCGAGAAGCTTCACCAGTGGCCAGAGCAGATAGGCGAACAGCAGTGCCACGACAAAGACAACCAAAGTTCCGCGAATGAGATACAAAAGACCCACCAGGAGGAGAATTGAAACTGCTGTCCAGGTGTAACGCGCGGCGTTGCGATCAAGACCCAACAAGATTCTGCCCCCTCTAGAGAGCTGCCGCGCTTTCATTCTCAGGGCGGCTGACGTTGGTCGCGGCGCCATGGACCCCGCTCATCCAAGTGGTGGCTTCGGTAAGTTCATCTCCGGTCGGAGGGCAGATCAGAGCCAGACCCTCAGGGCAAGCGTCGGCTGGGCGCGTGAACTGGTCCTGGTTCATGAGGATGAAGTCAAGGGCCAGACCCAACTGCTGAGATTGGAATTTGCCGTTGAAACATATTCCACTGGGGTGAGCCGAAGAAGTCCACGTCCAGTATTCGCACACCATACCCTGTTCACCCTCGGCATTAACCGACCAGACACTAACGTAATCTACCGCTGTTCCAGGCGCACTCCGGTATTCAACCCGTGCTGACGATGGGTCGCTGACTCTCTTCAAATCATCCCAGCCTAGAATCACTGCAAACCCCAATGCCTTGTCCAATTCCATGTCGATTCTCCTTTCCGAACGAATCATTTCGGTGGCCTTGGGATCGCGTCGTGGCGAAAAGGCTGGCCAGGCATCAATTCCAAGAAGTTTGTTTGCACTGACGACGCGGTAGCTACGAGTTCGGTGATTCTATATTTCACATCGCGCGAAACCATGGTGGAACGTCCGAGTATCCGGACATCGGCCGCGGCCTCCGAGCCTGTCTGGAGCCACATTCCGCCCACGTCGCCGTAGATGAATGTGACGCTCACGTCCCGCACCCACCAGGAGGGGGTCTTGGCCAGCGCGCCCTCGAAGCGGCGAAGCAAGTAGGTGTTGGCATCAACCCAGATGTCGCCCTGGAGCAGATGTCTTTCTTTGCGCTTGGGAAGCAACTCAAGCAGGTAGCAGCGCTGGCCGCTTGCGCCTGCCTCGCTGATGAAGCGGAAATCATAATTGTCCGCTGAGAAGTCAGTTGCGGCGTAATCTTTCGTGACTTCTGCTTCATTGGCCAACATTCGTCGAACAAGGATTTGTCCCAGTCCGCTCCCGCTCGTTTCCTGAATGGTGTACTTCTTGGAGTCCGGAGGAACGAAGGCTATGTCAGCAGTCACCTCGGACTTGGCCTTGCTTTCATCCTTGCCAAACAGTTTGTAGTCCCGCGTGACGATGTAAGGCCGAAGACGAGCACGGTTCTCCGCCCGGGCCTGCGCCATGCGGGTGATGATGGTCTCCGCGATTGGGACCGAACTCCCGGTCTGAGCCAAGACGGATGCTTTTGCGGAGACTAGAAAGAGAAAAAGCAACCACCAGGCTTGTTTCCGCGCCGCCACGCAGAAAGAGCTTCGTCCCGCCTCACGAATTGTGAACCACGAGTTTTGCGGCAAAGGCGCCCCCCCGCGATCGTTCGCTGGGTCTCCGGCCTTGCATAACCCCAACCGAAACTGTGGCGGCGGCCGGCACTCCCTGGGTAATAAGAACAGCAGGGTTCAATCGCGCCGGCCTCCACGAATTGGCGTGTTCGGCCGCCTCACGAATAAGATCTGCGACCGATGAACAGGTTATACAGCAACACAATCGCTGCAATTACGAGCAGTGCGTGGATAAGGCCTCCGCCCACGTGCAGGCCAAAGCCCAGCAACCACAGAACGATCAGAACCACAAAGATTGTCCAAAGCATGTTGATCCTCCCCCCTAACACCCTCTCCAGGCAGATCCCGGATGGAAGCTAGAAGCACACTTGTTATACCTTGGGATAATTCACGTGTCAGTCCCGTACTGCTCAATTGGCTGGTCACATTTGCTCAGCCCAGTTCGCGGGGGGAACTGCAGAGTAGCGCTCCAAACTCCAAAAGTTTATACGCGATGGCGCGTATGCTGGTAAAATCGATCGCCATATTCCTCGAGAAGCAGTCTGTGGTGAAGGGACCGAGCGGCCCTCTTGAGCAAGGGCGACCCGCGAGGCCGGGGGATTACGCCACTACTGCCAACCGGGCGGAGATCGCCCGGGGCAAGGATGAAGCCAATGGCACAAAAGAAGAAAGCCAGCCAGCCATCTTCCAAAACGCTGGCGAAAACACCCACCGGCATCCAGGGTTTGGACGAAATCACATTGGGAGGGTTGCCCCGCGGGCGTCCCACTCTCATCAGTGGAGGCGCCGGTTCCGGAAAGACCATGTTCGGGCTGGAGTTCCTGGTTCGGGGCGCCACCCAACACAACGAACACGGCGTGTTCATGTCGTTCGAGGAATCGATCCCGGACCTGACCAAGAATGCCGCTTCGCTTGGTTTCGACCTCGCCCGGCTGGTGGCGGATAAGAAGCTGTTTCTGGATCACGTGCTCATCACCCGGAGCCAGATTTCGGAAAGCGGTGAGTATGATCTCGATGGCCTCTTCATTCGAATTGCCGACGCTATCCAGAAGGTCGGGGCGCGGCGAATCGTCCTGGACACCATTGAATCACTCTTCAGCGACTTACCCAATCCAGGTATCCTGCGCGCCGAAATCCGCCGCCTGTTCGGCTGGCTCAAGGAAAAAGGATTGACCACGGTCATTACCGCCGAGCGGGACCGGCCCGACCGGCTGACCCGGCACGGCATCGAGGAGTTCGTCTCCGATTGCGTGATCGTGCTGGACCACCGTACCCGGGAGGAGATCTCCACCCGGCGCCTGCGCATCGTCAAGTACCGGGGTTCCACCCACGGCACGAACGAGTATCCGTTCCTGATCGATGAACAAGGCATTTCCGTCCTGCCCATCTCCTCCCTGGGTCTGGACCACCCTGCGCCTGCCGAACGAATCTCCAGCGGCATTGCCCGGTTGGATGGCATGCTGGGTGGCAAGGGCTTTTATCGGGGGAGCAGCATTTTGATATCCGGCACCTCGGGAACTGGTAAAACCAGCGTCGTGGCGCATTTTGTGGATGCGGCCTGCCGCCGCGGCGAGCGCTGCTTGTTTTTCGCTTTCGAGGAATCGCCCCGGCAGATCGTCCGCAATATGCGTTCGATCGGCATCGACCTCCAGCCCTGGGTGCGCAAAGGGCTGCTGTTATTCCAAGCAGCCCGCCCCACCTACGGGGGGATCGAAGAGCACCTGTTAGTGACCCACAAACGCATCTCCAGCTTCCAGCCCAGCGTCGTCGTGGTGGACCCGGTCACCAATCTGATTATGGTCAGCTCCGCGAACGAAGTGCGGTCCATGCTGACGCGGCTGGTCGATTTCTTGAAGACCCGGGGGATCACCTCGATTTTCACCAGTTTGACGGCGGGAGGCGGCCCCTTGGAAGCCAGCGAGGTGGACGTCTCCTCCCTCATGGACACCTGGCTGGTGCTGGAAAGCATTGTGGTCGGGGGGGAGCGGAACCGCGCGGTCTACGTGCTGAAATCCAGAGGCATGGACCATTCTAACCAGATTCGCGAATTCCTGCTCACCGACCACGGCCTCCAATTGCTGGACGTTTACCTCGGACCGGAGGGCGTGCTGACCGGTTCCGCCCGGTTGTCGCAGGAAGAGCACGAGAAAGCAGCGGGCACGTCCCGCCGGCAAGAACTGGAGACCCGTCGGCGCGAACTGGAGCGCGCGCGCCAGACCTTTGAAGCCCGCATGGCTACCCTCCGGGCGGAGCATGAAGCGGAAGAAGAAAGAATTCAACAGACCATCTCCGAATCGGAATCGCTCGGCAAGGAACTGTCGCAGGCCCGCGGGCAGATGGTGCGGAGCCGGAAAGCAGACTCCTCACCTTACAAAAAGGAAGGGGGCGCGAAAGCCGCGCGTAAACGCTAAGTGTCGCCAACCAGGAAAAAAACTCGGGCGCGACCGCGCCCACCGGCCCTCCGGAAACCGGAGGTCTGGAAACTGCGGCTCTACGTGGCGGGCCAGACTCCCAAGTCGATTCGTGCTTTTGCCAACCTCAAGGTGCTGTGTGAAGAACACTTGAAGGGCCGCTATCGCATCGAAGTGATCGACCTGATGGAGAATCCGCAACTGGCGCGGGGCGACCAGATCATCGCTGTTCCGACCCTGATCAGAAAACTTCCGCAACCTGTCCGCAAGATTATTGGAGACCTTTCCGACAGCGTGCGGGTATTGGTGGGCCTGGACGTGCGAAAGGAAGGCTGACCCCGCTCAGATGTAGGGCCGAACGGCGTTCGGCCCCTGGCCGAGCACCGCTCGGCCCTACGCGAGGTGCAACAAGGCCCCATGAACAAGCCCCCCCAAAAGAGCCACCCGGCAGGAAAGCAGAAACGCGGATGGGAAGGGAAAGTGGAACAGGCCGGCTCCCATTCCCGCCAGGCAAAGTACCTCTTGCGTTTGTACGTAAGCGGATCCACGTTGAAATCGTCGCGGGCGGTGGAAAATATCAAGCGGGTTTGTGAGCAGCACTTGAAAAATCGCTATGACCTGGAAGTCATCGACATTTACCAGCAGGCGAAACTGGCCAGAGACCAGCAGATTGTGGCGGTGCCCATGCTCATTAAGCGGCTCCCGCTCCCGCTGCGAAGGCTCATTGGGGACATGTCGAACCAAAAGAAAGTGCTCTTCGGACTGGACCTGAGGGTGCGGGAGTAATGTGCCGAGGGACATGAATTGTAGCGGCGCTCTCTGAGTGCCGAGTCGGCGGTCAGAGACCGGCGCTACAGGGCCATGCGCAAGAATTTATGTCCTTCTATATACCAGGTGGAAGGAGGAAAGCGGTTGGTTAACCGAAAGAAACACCGCTCCCCGCAAAAACTGCCGGCCCTGCCGCGCCGTGAATTGGTCGCACGCCTGAGCGAAGCCGAGGAAACCCTCCGTGCCATTCGTTCCGGCGAAGTGGATGCCATTGTTGTGAACGGCCCCGGCGGGGAGAAAGTATTCACGCTGCAAGGGGCCGATCATACCTACCGTGTTTTCGTGGAGAGGATGAACGAAGGCGCCGCGGTTCTCAGCGGCGACCACACCGTCGTGCACTGCAACCGCTGTTTTGCCCGGTTCCTGGGGGTGGGTCTCCAGAGCGTCATCGGTGCTTCCATGCCGGATTTGGTTTGGCCCGACGACCGTGCCCGGCTGAATGACTTACTCCGGCTCGCGGCCCAAAGGAGCTGCCGGGGCGACATCCGATTGCAATCGCGAAAAGGCCCCCCTTTGCCCGTCCATCTCTCCTTGAATCCTCTCCGCCTGGACGGCACGCGGGCGGTCTGCTTAATCGCGTCGGACCTGTCCGAGGCGAAGCGTGCAGAGCAGGAGCTGCGTGCTTCCAGCGAGCAGTTGCGAAGTCTTGCGGCGCACCTGCTTACCGTTCGCGAGGAGGAGCGGACCAGTATCTCCCGCGAAGTCCACGATGAGCTGGGCCAGTCCCTGACCGCGGTGAAATTGGACCTCGCCTGGCTCGCGAAGCGGCTGCCCCGGGAAAACGGCGAGATGCTCGAAAGAATCCGCTCTACGCGGCAGCTAGCCGAGAGATTGATCCAGGATGTTCGCAGAATCTCGACCGAGCTAAGGCCTGGCATTTTGGATTTGGGTTTGGCGGCCGCCGTGGAATGGCAGGTCCAGGAATTTCAGGCCCGAACCGGCATCCCGTGCAACCTCCGGTTGCTCACCCATGAAATGTTTGCCCCCGACGTTTCCACCGCCCTGTTTCGTATTCTTCAGGAGAGTTTGACCAACGTCGCGCGCCATGCCGAGGCCACGCGGGTCGAGGTGGTCAAACAGAAGCAAGGGGACCGGCTGGTCCTGTGGATCCGCGATAACGGCCGGGGTTTTGATCAGGCGGACCCTTCCCTTTCCAAATCCCTGGGTCTGCTGGGTATGCGGGAACGCGCCGCCATTCTGGGCGGCCAGGTGAAGATTTCCAGCGCTCCGGGGAAAGGGACAACCGTGATCGCTTGGATTCCCTTCCCATCGCCGGAGAAATCGAGGGCCAAAGCATGATACGAGTCCTCATCGTCGACGACCACGCTATTGTCCGGCGTGGTTTGAGGGCGCTGCTTTCCGACGAGCTCCCCGGGGCCGCATTTGGAGAAGCCTCCCATGCCCAGCAGGCGATGAAAGAGCTGCGCAGAGAAAAGTGGGATGTCGCGCTGCTCGATATCACCCTGCCGGGAAAAAGCGGCCTGGAGCTCCTCAAGGAATTAAAGGCCGCACGCCCCAGGCTTCCGGTCCTGGTCCTGAGCGCTCACCCGGAAGACCAATTTGCCCTTCGTGCCCTCAAGGCGGGCGCGGAAGGCTACCTGACGAAGGACAGCGCTCCCGAGGAATTGGTAAAAGCCATCCGCAAGATCCTGGCCGGAGGGCGATATGTAAGTCCCACGCTGGCCGAAAAGCTGGCCTCGAACGTGCGAAAAGATTTCACGCGCCTGCCGCACGAGACGCTCTCCGACCGCGAATATGAAATCATGTGCCTGATCGGATCGGGAAAGACCGTTACGGAGATCGCCGGAGAACTGTCGCTCAGCACAAAAACGATCAGCACCTATCGCACCCGGGTCATGGAAAAGCTCGGCGTCAAAAACAGTGCGGCAATCGTCCAGTACGCGGTCCGAAACGGCCTGGTGATTTGAGAAAGCGCCAAAGGTAGGGCTGACCGTCCAGCCTGCAACCTCTTTTCCCACTTTCAGCCTTCCTGTAGGACAAACACCTACCCCCTTTTCCCCGAAAGTCCTACGAAAGAATCAGACTGGGACTGATGGACGTTATCTGGGTCCGGATTTATTCTGAGACTTCCATGGTGAGAATAACCATTTCGCTGGCTTCAAGAGGAGGTAATTATGGGAAGCAATGTTGCTATACCTCCTAGAGGCAGCCCGCCTGTCGATCGGCGGAAGATGGTTGCCGTAAGAGACAAGAAACGCCCGTTTGCCGATTGGGAAGCCACCCTCGCGGGAGTCGCTGGCGGGAATACTGTTCCGGCATACGCCGCAAACCGCAATATCTTCACCCAGCAGACGGAGGGTGTTATGACGAGCAAAAGAATACCTACCAATGGCGCCGCCGCCAGCAAGCAGGGGGATGCGGTTAAGGCGCGTAACAAAAGCCAGCCTGAGCCTATTACGGCAAATCAGAAAGGCCCGCCAATCGATTGGGCAGCTTTCCTCGTAGGAATCTCGCACGGGAAAACCGTCCTGGAATACGGCGCAGACCGCACGATCTTTACGCAGGGAGACTCTGCGGATTCCGTGTGGTTTCTCCACAAAGGCAAGGTGAAACTCGCGGTGACCTCCCAACAAGGCAAGGAAGCGATCGTCAGCATTCTGGGCAGCAACGAGTTCTTCGGCGAGGGATGCCTGGCCGGCCAACCCTTGCGCATCTCCACGGCGAGCGCGGTGACGGATTGCACTCTTTACCGGATCGAGAAGTCGCTGATGGTGCGTCTGCTCCACGAGCAGCACGGAATCGCGGAATTGTTCATCGCGCACCTGCTGACCCGCAACACGCGATTCGAAGAGGATCTGGTCGACCAGCTTTTCAACTCCAGCGAAAAGCGCTTGGCCCGGATTCTCTTATTGCTGGCGCATTTCGGCAAGGAAAGCAGAACCGAAACTGTCCATCCCGGAATCAATCAGGAACACCTGGCGCAAATGGTCGGCACCACCCGGTCACGGGTCAGTCATTTCATGAACAAGTTCCGAACGCTGGGCTTTGTCGATTACACGGGCAGCGGCGCGTTAACCGTAAACAGCGGCCTCTTGAGCGTGGTCCTGAGCGATTAGTCCTGATTTCTCCCTCATCTTCCCCGGGGGATCCACGTAATAGCGGGGGGTAACGCCCCCGGAAAACGTACCCCGACCAGGTCCGACCCTGAAAGGGTCAAATCTGTGTGCGCTTACGCCCAATTCCCGTCCGCTCGGCCCGGCGTTGTGCGACCCCTTCAGGGTCGACTGTGGAACGCCACGCGTTCCGGAGACCTTGTCCCCGGCTATTATATTGTGCCCTTGGAGGGCGTAAGATCCTCGGCAAATCCCTGCCAGCTCCAGACTGTAGCTTTCCTCCTATAAACTGGAGTGAGCATTATTGACCTTATACGTGAGCCGTAATGAGCTGACACCCCTGCGCACGAGCGGTATAAAAAGTGTGCCTCAAGTGTTTGGTGAGGGGCAGATGTGACATGAGTTGGAGGAAATACCTATGAACCGAAATAGAGTTATCACCACAGCAGTTCTGTTATTGCTTCTCGCAACTACCATTCCTGCATTCGCACAAAAAGGCGAGGAGGAAAAGGGCGGAAGCGCCCAAAAAGCCCAGCCGGCGCAACACCAGGCGCAACCACAGCGCACCCAGCAGGCACAGCACCAGGCGCAACCACAGCGCACGCAGCAAGCACAGCACCAGGCGCAACCGCAGCGCACTCAGCAAGCACAGCACCAGGCGCAACCGCAGCGCACCCAGCAAGCACAGCACCAGGCGCAACCGCAGCGCACCCAGCAAGCACGGCACCAGGCGCAACCGCAGCGCACCCAGCAAGTGCAACGCCAGGTACAGCCGTCCAGAGGGCAGCAGACACAAACCGTTGCGGACAACCGCGGCAACGGTGGCGGCCACTATGGCCGCATTACTGATGTCAGTTACAATGCCCATTTCGGGCATGACCACTCGTTCCACATGGGGCGTCCCCAGATGATCGGCGGGTACAACCGCTTCCAGTACGGCGGCTATTGGTTCGGGTACAACCAAAGATGGCCAGTGGGCTGGGACTACAACGACGACTGTTATGTCGAATACATTGATGGCGCCTATTATATGTTCGACGTAATGCATCCTGGCTTCCGTCTTACCCTCAACATCTTCTAACGATTTATCCAGCATTCCTTCGGGGAAGGATTCGATCGGCGCGGGCCGGGCGGATCGCCCCGCGGGGGGGGGGGACGCCGGGTGGGGCTTTTGGCGCGAGTGCCACCCGAGCGGCTCATCATGCTGGAAGCTGTCATCGTGCAAAGGCAAGTTCAGTCACGGCCCACATGGCAAAGGGTCAGAGCGTTTTTGAATTCGAAACCTTGTTGAACTCCACGAGATCCAGCATGACGCCAGGAATGGATGGCATTCGCGTCGAGCTTGCGTGCGAAGTCTTGGAGTGCGGCAGCAAGCTGCGGCACTCCAAAGCGCGCTGACGATTGATCGGATGAGACGAACGGCAGACTTCAGCAACGAATGATCCCCCGTCCATTTCAAATCCTCGGCGAATCCCCACGAGCTCCAGACTGTAGCCCTCCTCCTATAAACTGGAATGAGCATTATTGACCTTGTACGTGAGCCGTACTGAACTGACACCTCTGTGTACAAACGGTATAACACGTGTACCTCGAGTATCCGGTGAGAGGCAGACGTGACACGAGTTGGAGGCAACACCTATGAAATACGACCGAGTTATCACCACAGCCGTTCTGTTATTACTTCTCGCAACTACCATTCCTGCGTTCGCACAAAAAGCCGAGGAGGAAAAGGGCGGGGGAAAACCTCAGGCGGCGCAGAAGGCGCAGCCACAGCGCGCTCCGCAGGCGCAACACCAGGCGCAGCCACAGCGCACCCAGCAAGCTCAGCGCCAGGCCCAGCCACAGCGCACCCAGCAAGCACAACACCAGGCGCAGCCACAGCGCACCCAGCAAGCTCAGCGCCAGGCCCAGCCACAGCGCACCCAGCAAGCTCAGCGCCAGGCCCAGCCACAGCGCACCCAGCAAGCACAACACCAGGCGCAGCCACAGCGCACCCAGCAAGCTCAGCGCCAGGCGCAACCGCAGCGCACCCAGCAAGCACAGCACCAGGCGCAGCCACAGCGCACTCAGCAAGCAGAGTACCAGGCGCAGCCACAGCGCACCCAGCAAGCCCAGCGCCAGGCCCAGCCACAGCGCACCCAGCAAGCTCAGCAGTCCGGTGGGCGGCAGCAACAGACCGTTGCTTACAACGGCGGCAACAACGGTAACGGTGGCAACAGCGGTGGCCAATATGGCGGCATTTCCAACACCAATTACAGTGCCCATTTCGGCCAGGGACACTCCTTCCACATGGGGCGCCCGCAGACGATCGGTGGGTATAACCGCTTCCAGTACGGCGGCTATTCGTTCGGGTACAATCAAGCATGGCCAGCAGGCTGGGACTACAATGATGACGTTTATGTTGAGTACACTGATGGCAACTATTATATGTACAACCGGAGACATCCCGGCATTCACATCTCGCTCAACCTGTTCGGCGACGGCAATTACGGCGGCCTTTATGGTCGCATTTCTGACGTCAATTACCGTTCCCATTTCGGTCACGGCCACTGGTTCCACATGGGGCGTCCCGAGATGATCGGCGGGTATAACCGCTTCCACTATGGCGGCTACTGGTTTGGGTACAACCAAGAATGGCCAGTAGGCTGGGACTACAACGACGACTGTTACGTCGAATACAATGATGGCGCCTATTATATGTACAACCTTAGGCATCCCGGCATGCACATTACTCTTCGCATGTTCTCATGATTGATCCAGCGCACCTTCGGGGGAGGACTCTATCGGCAGGTGCCGGGTGAGTGACCCCGAGGGGGGAAGCCGAATAAGTCTTTGGGCTGGAGAGCTGCGCGAGCGGCAAATCATGCTGAAGGCTGTCATCGTGAAATTTTGCAAGCTAAGTGGCGGCGCACGGGGCGAACGATCAGAGCAGTTCCAAGTTTGAATCCTTACTGAACCCCACGGCGCCCAGCATGTTCTCTCCCGTCGCAAACGTGACTGAGCAATTTTGACCAGACGCGCGAACCACCCCGGGGTATAAACAGTTGTACCGCGCTGCCAGCGGATGATACGAACAAACTTGTGGAAACAGAACCTAAGATTCGGAGGGTCGCGTTTCTCGGCGACTACTTGCCGCGCAAGTGCGGCATTGCCACCTTCACGTCCGACCTGCTCACATCGGTGGCGGCGGGTCACCCCCAAAGCCAGTGCTTCGCGGTGCCCGTGAATGACATCGAGGGCGGCTACGAGTATCCGGAGGTAGTTCGCTTCGAGATTGAAGAGCAGGATTTAACCTCCTACCAGCGCGCCGCGGACTTCATCAACATCAGCAACGTGGACATCGTCTGCGTTCAGCACGAGTTTGGGATTTACGGCGGGCCGGCCGGCCGCCATGTGCTGGCGCTGGTGCGCGAACTGAAAATGCCCGTCGTCACCACGTTCCATACACTCCTGCGCGAGCCCAGCGACACCCAGCGGCGCGTGATGCAGGAATTGATCGCGCGCTCGACCCGGCTGGTGGTCATGACCGAACGCGGGCGCCAGATGTTGCAGGATATTCATCGGGCCCCCTCCACCAAGATCGATCTCATTCCGCATGGCATTCCTGACATACCGTTTGTCGATCCCAATTATTACAAGGACCAGTTTGGCGTAGAAGGAAGGACAGTGTTGCTCACCTTCGGGCTGCTTTCGCCCAACAAGGGAGTTGAGCACGTCCTGAACGCTCTCCCGCAGATTTTGGCGGAATTCCCGGACGTTGTTTATGTCGTCCTGGGTGCGACGCATCCCCACGAGTTGCAGGAACGCGGCGAGGCCTATCGCCTCAGCCTGGAAATCCTGGCCAAGAAGAACAAGGTTGAGAAGAGCGTTATTTTCTACAACCGCTTCGTTGAACTCGAGGAATTGAAAGAGTTCATTGGTGCGGCGGATCTCTACATTACGCCCTACCTTAACGAAGCGCAGATCACCTCGGGCACGCTGGCTTACACGTTTGGTGCGGGTAAAGCCGTGGTTTCGACCCCTTACTGGCACGCCGCGGAATTGCTGGCGGACGAGCGCGGGGTTCTGGTGCCCTTTGGAGACTCCCCGGCCATCGCGCGTGAGGTCGCCGGCTTGCTGCACGATGCCACACGCCGCCATGCGATGCGCAAAAATGCTTACAAGCTGGGCCGCGAAATGGTCTGGAGCAACGTGGCGCAACTTTACATGCGCTCCTTCGAAAAGGCTCGCCTGCAAGGCGCCCTGCTGTCCCGAAAGCTATTCGCGATGAAGACTCTCGACCAGCAGCCGCGGGACTTGCCGGAAGTAAAACTGGACCACCTTTCCCGGATGACCGATTCGACCGGCATCTTCCAACACGCCATTCTCACGGTGCCGAATTTCTCCCAAGGTTACTGCACGGACGACAACGCCCGCGCCTTCATTCTTGCTACACTGCTTGACGAGCTGAAGGAAGAACCTGCCCGCGTACGCACGCTTTCCACCACCTACGGCGCCTTCTTGAATCACGCCTTCGATGACAAAACGAAACGATTTCATAACCAGATGAGTTTCGATCGCCGCTGGCTGGATGAGCAGGGGTCTGAGGATTGCCACGCCCGGGCCATCTGGGCGCTGGGCGTGGGCGTAGGGCGCTCCCCCCGTCGCAGTTTTCAGATTATGGCCGGACAACTCTTCGCGCGGGCATTGCCGGTGGTCCCCAAGTTCACTTCCCCGCGGGCCTGGGCATTCTGCCTCATCGGCATTCATGAATACCTGCGCCGCCTTAGCGGTGACCGCTCGGTCAGGCAAGTCCGGGAAGCGCTCATCGCCCGGATGATGGATATTTTCGACAGGGCCTCCCATCCGGATTGGCCCTGGTTTGAAGAAGAGTTGAGTTACGACAATGCCAAGCTCGCGCACGCCCTAATTCTCAGCGGTCGTGTTAACGGACATCAAAAAGCGTTTGACCGAGGCCTGGAGGCGTTACGTTGGCTGGTGGGGGTGCAGACCTCCGAAAATGGGCACTTCCGGCCCATCGGCAGCAATGGATTTTATCGGCGCGGCGGCACCCGCTCGACCTTCGACCAGCAGCCGATCGAGGCGCACGCGATGGTGTCGGCCTGTCTTGAGGCCTACTGCGCAACCTCGGACTCCTGGTGGTACGAACAGGCCCAGCGCGCCTTCGACTGGTTCTTGGGCTGGAACGACCTCGGGTTGGAACTTCACTCCGTCAATACCGGTGGCTGCCGTGATGCTTTGCACGTAGATCGAGTAAACGGGAACCAGGGGGCCGAATCCACTCTGGCCTTCCTGCTGTCGCTCGCGGAAATGAAGCTTATGCAAGACACGGTCACGGTGTTCAACGAGCCGGCTTCGTAGGCAGGGGTGAAACCTATCAACGTCCATCGCATGAAAACCACTTTGGTTCCGGACTGCACGCGCGTGCTTCTCCGTCCCTTTCATTTCATGACGGGCCAACGCGCCAGCGAGATTTGCGCCCACGTCATGGCCCTTCCCGAAGCGGAAGTCGATACTTTGCTTGGGCAGTTGTGGACCGAATTCGGGGGACGCCACAAGAACATCCGCGAGTTTTTCCGGCGTCGGTTCGAGGAGGCGCGCCCTTATTTGTTGAGCGACCGGGCGCTCTCCGAAGCAAGGTCGTTATTGGTCGGTGGGTACTTTACGCACGAGTATGCATTCGAAGCGGTCGCGCTGTTCAATCCCTCCATCGTGCCGCACCCGGACCAGTCCCACCTGGCGGCCGGGTCCGAGCGTTTCGTCCTGAGCCTCCGCGCCACGGGCGAAGGGCATATTTCCTCCACGACCTTTCGCACCGGGGTTGTGGACTCCGCTGGAAACGTGCGGATCGATGCGCCCACGCGTTACGCCCTGGAGCCGGCGGGCGCGCCCAACGCTTCCTTCGAAAAGGGCTTGTTCGAGCGGAAACTTCGCGAACTCAACCTGCTCGGCGCCTTCAGCCGGGAAGTGCTGAAACTCCATGGAGATTCCTTTACGCTGGAGGAAATGCGCAGCAGTATCAGCCTGGCCGCGAAGAAACTCCGGGTGCATGACCTCGAAACCGAAAAGGTGGCCAGGAAAACTCTGGCCCTGGCTCGATCGTGTTTTGAAGTTCAATTCGATTCGGACTCGTGTTTCTCCGAACGCGTGCTCTTCCCCTCCACCGCCGCACAAAGCCACGGCATCGAGGATGCGCGGTTTGTTCTCTTTCAAGACGACGGCACGCGGACTTATTACGCGACTTTCACCGCCTATGATGGCAAAGAAATACAGCCCCAGTTTCTTGAAACTCCTGATTTTCTCCACTTCAAATTCACCACGCTGCACGGTCCAGCCGTCGAGAACAAAGGCATGGCGCTCTTTCCGAGGAAGATCAAAGGCCTTTATGCGATGCTGGGCCGGCAGGACTACGAGAACATCTACGTGATGTTCTCCGACCATCTGCATTTCTGGCGAGCCAAGGAACTGGTTCTGGGGCCAAGGTTTCCCTGGGAATTCGTCCAGATGGGCAATGGCGGCTCTCCGATCGAAACCGAAGCCGGCTGGCTGGTGCTCAGTCATGGCGTAGGGCCGATGCGAAAATATTGCATCGGCGCTTTCCTGCTCGATCGGGACGACCCGACCAAAGTCATTGGCCGCCTGCCTGAGCCACTCCTCAAGCCAAACAAGAACGAGCGCGAAGGCTACGTCCCCAACGTGGTTTACTCCTGCGGCAGTCTCCTGCACGGCAAACAACTGATTATTCCCTACGGGACGTCTGACCACGCCACATCGTTCGCCACGGTGCCGCTCGACGAAATATTGGCCGCGATGGAATAGTCGTATTTCTGACCGCCGCCACCTGGAAGTCCCCCTCATAAACTGGCCTGAGCAGTTTTGACCTAACACATGAGCCATGCTGAACAGACACGCAAATTGCCGCAGGGTATAACCATAGTGTCTCAAGCGAAACGCCAGACTCTAGTGGGACGCGGATGTCGAGGGAAAGCGATATGTTCGCACGAGCCGTGGTCATCAAGGTGCAGCCTGGTTGCGATGTGGAGCTTACCAGGACTTTCGAGCAGGAAGTCATCCCGCGCTTCCGAAAGGAAGAGGATTTTCGCGGCCTTCTCGCCTTCACCGTCCCTGACGGAACCGAGGCACTCTCCTTAAGCCTTTGGGATCAACCGGAGAGATTGGGAGGCTTCTGGACTAGAAGCTTTGGCGCCTTGGCGGTCTTGGCCAGGTTCGCGCTGGGGAAATCGCCAGTCCAAGTCTGTGAGGTCGGGCATTCCCCATTACACACCCTGGGGCAAGGAACAGACCAAGGGGAAGGCATTGAGGCGACCGCTGATCTTAGGGTCTATCAGTCGGCTCTTCAGCCTTTCAAAGTGGCGCCCGCGCGGGCCACCTTGGGCCGAGGTTTCCCGCTGCGATGGTGCCTCATAAATTCATTTCATTCCTAGATCCGAGAGAAAAACGGCGGGGCAGAATAGAACGCCCCATGAAAGATCGAGGTAACTCCGATGAAAAAGATTGATCGCTTCAAAGCAGTAGCAACGATCTTCTGCTTGTCCCTGGTGGTTCTAACGTTTCTACCCAGCGCGAAGGCAGACGAGTGGAACAGAAAAACGGTTGTAACCTTCAACGAGCCAATCGAGGTTCCGGGTGTGGGCGCTCAAGTCCTGCCAGCGGGCACGTATGTCTTTAAGATCTTCGATTCGGCATCCGACCGTCACATCGTCCAGATTTTCAACGAAAGAGAAGACCATGTGTTCACAACCATCCTCGCCATCCCCAATTACCGTTTGCACGCGACCGACAAAACCGTAATGACGTTCGGGGAACGTGCAGCCGGCCAGCCAGAAGCCATCCGGGCGTGGTTTTATCCGGGACGTGAATGGGGCGAAGAATTTGTATATCCAAAATTCAGGGCTGTCGAGCTGGCGAAGATCGCCAATCAGCCCGTTCTCTTCACTCCGGTCGAACTAGCAACAGCGCCCGTCGAGGTTTTGAAGACCGTGGAGATCGCTGCTGTTGAACCTACGGGCGAAGAGGTTAAAGTGGCTGCGGTCGTGGAGACCCCGCCAGAGCTAGTAGTTGCGAAGCCGGTAGAAGTAGCCGCCACGGAGCCAGCCGCCACAGAGACTCTGCCTCAAACGGCCAGCACGTTGCCGCTGGTGGCATTGGCTGGGCTACTGTCGCTCGGCGCAGGCCTCACTCTTTGGGGTCTTTCGAAGCGCATTGTCTGAGCCATGAGAATGTGTTGCGGGGCCTCGATGGACCACTCCCGTAAGAGGCCTAATGAGGACGCTTCGGGTGCCAATTTGCTGGCGAGTTGACGAAGCGTCGGGTTGTGGAAGGGGCGCCGCGCACCTATCACCTCCCCTCCACAGGCGGTGGAGTTCACAACGGCCCGGGGTGCCCTTCCGGCTTCCGGGCTGCCCGCCCAAAGTCTGCAAAAGGGATGGGCTGCTGACATCGTACTTCACATCAGTACAGCCTGCTGGAACGGGCAATCGGGCCTTATCAGCAATGGCGTCGTGCCAGCCATAACCAAGACTGAGGATTTGAATGTTCATCATCTATGAGTATGCTGCATGTGTGGTCGTGGCTCTGATTGCTGCGATGCTGCTCTGCACAGCCTACTTAGTGTTTCTCCTGCTCAAGAATGGCGCCGGTTGCATGGCACGGACGTTGCAAAAACTTACCTATGGCGCCCGCTCGGCGATCCCAGGAAAATGGATGGCTGAGCCTCGCGATTCATGATTACTTTGGCCTTTGCAGGGAGGTGGAGCTTGCGCGCCGCGGAATTGTTTAACACGCGAGTCGGGAGCAGCGAGGGACGCACCGCTATAAGCCGATTTCTGCTTGTGCTGTTTTCCCTGCTTGCTCTGCCCAGTCTTGCCCGCCCTCAAAAAAGTGCACCTCCCGAGCTTCGCCAGGGTGGCGAATACACGATTAGGGTAAATGCTGACTCCGTGGTCTTGCCAGCGACCGTGCGGAACCATAAAGGCACTCCGGTTTCAGGGCTCGGCAAAGATGACTTTCAGGTATACGAGGATGGAGTGCTTCAACAGATCGAATATTTTAGTCATGAAGATATCCCGGTCACAGTGGGTTTGGTTGTGGACAACAGTGGAAGCATGCGACCCAAGCGCTCGGAGGTCATTGCCGCTGCCTTGGCATTTGTCCGCTCCAGCAATCCGCAGGACCAGATGTTCGTCGTCAATTTCAACGAACACGTTTCGTTCGGCCTTCCCGCCGACACGCCGTTCACGGACCAAGCGGCTCAGTTGCAGGTGGCCCTGTCGAGAATTAACGCCAACGGGGAAACGGCGCTCTACGACGCTGTGGCGGCGGCGCTCGACCACCTGAAGATGGGTAATCGGGACAAGAAAGTGCTGATCGTGGTGAGCGATGGGGGCGACAACGCCAGCAAACACACGCTGGACCAGGTCTTGGCCCTGGCGAGACAGT
>Ga0326727_10012177_pt1 | contig 19682 bp, 9 predicted proteins | sample MB2enrmetagenome_FD_207643 | JGI IMG/M metagenome (GOLD analysis project Ga0326727, IMG submission 207643) | Lab enriched peat soil microbial communities from McLean, Ithaca, NY, United States - MB29MY | ecosystem: Environmental > Terrestrial > Soil > Wetlands > Peat | place: USA: New York...
CTCCATCGAGATCGCCAAAGACAATGTCTCCGGGGACGATGCGCGCCTGGCCGATCTGGATGGGAATGCGGAAATCGATGACCTTGCCGCGCGGGCCCTGATCCTGCGCATAGCTGCCGTGGGAGAACGTGGGGAAGCCCAGAGCGAGAACGCCGCGCGTGTCGCGCGAGTAACCGTCGACGACGGCGCCGGCCGCGCCGCATTTGGTGGCGCGCACGCTCATCAGTTCGCCCCACAGCGCGTAACGCGGCGAAGCGCCGGTGCAGATGTAGACTTCATCGAGCTTCAGGTCGTCGAGCGCGTCCATCATCAGGCCGAAGGGACGCGCCGAGAGCGAATTGTGGGAACCTGTGACGGATTCGTCGAAGACATCGGCTTCAAGGACGGTCATGGCGCGGCCGCACATCACCATGGAGCGGTCGAGGGGCACGATGGCGGGAGGCAGAAACTGCCGCAGTAGGCCCATCTTGTCCATGACGTCGCCGATGACGGCGGAGAAGAGATCGCGGCGCGCGGATTGAAAGGTCTCTTGATCGGATGAACTCATAGGGTGCGCTCCAAAGCGGAATCTTAGCAGGCGAGGGGTTCCAGCATTGTGAGTGAAATGCGCGACGAAAAGCAACCGCAGATCCTTCGACTCGCTTTTGGCGCATGAAATGCGCCAAAGCTCGCTCAGGATGACCGAGCTGGGGTTGGGGTCGTGCTATCCCACATCTCAAAATCGAGATGTGGAGCACCCCTGTTCGTGCTGAGTGGGGCACCCCTTACTGTGCTGAATCAAAGGGTGAGTTCGGGCTCGTGCAGCTGCTCCCTGTTGCCTGTTCCCTGCCTTTAGTGCGACCCGCCGGAGTGCGCGGCTCTCTGGCCGGCCAGGCGGCTGATTTTGTCGGTTTCCTTGACCATCTCGTGCACGGCGAAACCTTTTTCTGCAAGCGCACCGGTGGGACAGGCCTGCACGCACTTGCCGCAGGCGGTGCAGTTGCTGGCGTGGCCCCAATCGTCCTTGAGATCGCTGACAATGCGCGAATAGATGCCGCGCGACGAGACTTCCCAGACGTGGGCGCCCTCGACTTCGGCACACACGCGCACGCACCGCGTGCAGAGGATGCAGCGGTTGTGATCGAGCACGAAGCGGGGATGGGACATGTCAACGGTGAGGCGGGGGTTGTTGTAGGCATAGCGCACGTGCGTGACGCCGAGCGACTGCGCCATGGATTGCAGTTCGCAGTGACCATTCGAAACACACGACGAGCAGATATGGTTGCGCTCGACAAGAAGCAGTTCGACGGCCATGCGCCGGTAGAGGGTGAGGCGGGCCGATGCGGTCTTGATCGACATGCCTTCCTGCACTGGAGTGGTGCAAGCTGGCAGCAGGCGATCCGTGCCCGCCAGTTCGACCACGCACAGGCGGCAAGCGCCCACGGCGCTGAGGCCTTTGAGATAGCAGAGCGTAGGAATGTACTTTCCATTGGCGCGCGCCGCATCCAGGACAGTATCCCCTTCGTGCGCGGTGACCAGCTCGCCATCGATGCGAACGGAGATGATTTTGGTGTTTGCCTTGGCTTCCATGTCTACCGGCTTTCCTGATTTCTCATTTCATCTCATCAACTGCCACTGGGCGAGCCGCGCAGATCGCAGCGCAGACAGCGGCGGCACTCTTCCAGTGCTTCCTGCGGGGTAAGGTCGGCGACGACCTCCTGCTGCGACCGGGCACGCGCGGCAGCAGGCAATGAGCTGGCCACGTGGCGGCGCGAGAGGCTGGGCTCTCCCGGCGCGACATGGCTGTACTCGAAGGCGGGAAAGAGCTGCTCCCAGCGGGCGACACCCGTTTGCTCCTGGCCCATCAGGCGCTCATCGATCTTGCGCGCGGCCTGCTTGCCGCCGCTCATGGCGTTCGACATGTTGGAAGCGCCGGTGATCACGTCGCCGCCCGCATAGAAGCCGGGACGGCTGGTTTCAAACGTGAAACGATCGACCACGATGGTGCCTTCCTCCTTGAGTTCGAGGCCGGAGGCGCGGCAGAAATCCATGTCGAAGGTCTCGCCCACGGCGAGGATGACGCTGTCGCACTCGAAGCGCTGCACCTCATCGGTGGGGATGGGACGGCGGCGGCCGGATTTGTCGTATTCGCCGAGGCGGGTTTTGACGATTTCAATGGCCTTCACGCTGCCGTCGGCGCCGCCCAAAATGCGATGCGGCGCCGCGAGAAAGACGAAGCGCACACCCTCTTCTTCCGCCGCCTGAATCTCTTCGTCGATGGCGGGCATGTCTTTGCGCTCGCGGCGATAGAGGATGGTGGCCTGGGCGCCCATGCGCAGCACCGTGCGCGCGGAATCGATGGCCGCATTGCCGCCGCCCACGATAGCGACGCGGGAGCCGACTGCGGCTTTTTCGCCGCGCGCGACAGATTCGAGAAAAATGAGAGCCGGAAAAACGTTCTTCAGCTCGGTGCCGGGCAGATAGAGCCAGGACTCCTTCCAGGTACCGATGGAGATGAAGACGGCGTCGAAGTTGGTGGCGAGATCGTTGAGCGGAAGATCGAATCCGGCGCGCGTGTTGAAGACGAATTTGACGCCTACACCCTCGATCAGGTCGAGCTCGCGGCGCAGAACGGCCTTAGGCAGCCGGTACTCGGGAATGGCGAAGCGCAACATGCCACCCGCCTCGCTGCGCTCTTCAAAGACGGTGACATCGTGGCCGAGCATGGCGAGGTAAAAGGCCGCGGTGAGACCGGTGGGCCCGGAGCCGGCCACGGCAATCTTATGGCCGGTGGACGGGAGACGGCGCTCGAGAATCCGCTGCAGCATGGCGTCGAAGTGGTCGGACTGGAAAATGGAGTCGGCGATGAGGCGATGCACCTCGCGCATGTTCACGACTTCATCGAAGGATTGGCGGCGGCACCGATTATCACATGGGTGCTGGCAGACGCGGCCCGTCGAAGCGGGCAAGGGGTTGTCGAGAATGACGGACTCAAAGGCGTCGTCGAGACGGCCCTCACGGTAGAGATCGAGGAAGCGGGGAATGTTCATGCGCAACGGGCAACTGTTTTCGCAGGGCGAAAGAGCGAGTTCCTGGCAGACGCCGGCGCGGCAGCGGTGCGCAACAATGTGGTCCTCGTATTCGTCACGGAAGTGGCGGATGGTGGTGAGCACGGGATTGGGCGCGGACTGGCCGAGGGCGCAAAGTGAGCAGTCGCGAATCATGCGGCCCAGCTCATCGAGAAGGTTGAGGTGCTCCGATGTGCCTCTGCCGGCGGTAATGGAGTTGAGGATGCGCAGGGCCTTGTTGAGGCCCACCCGGCACGGCACGCATTTGCCGCAGGACTCAGAGTGCGTGAACTCGATGAAGTAGCGGGCGACATCGACCATGCAGTTGTCTTCGTCCATGACGACCATGCCGCCGGAACCCATGATGGAGCCGATCTGGGCGAGGTTTTCGTAATCGACAGGAGTGTCGAGCATCTCCACGGGAATGCAGCCGCCGGAGGGCCCGCCGGTCTGCACGGCTTTCACGCGGCGGCCGGCCACGGCGCCTTCACCAATGTCGTAAATGAAACTTTTGAGGGGCGTGCCCAGCGGCATTTCGATGAGGCCGGTGTTTTGTATCTTGCCCACCAGCGAAAAAACCTTGGTGCCGGTGCTCTTGGCGCTGCCGGTTTCAGCAAACCAGGCAGGACCGCGCGTGATGATGGGCGCAATGTTGTACCAGGTTTCGACATTGTTGATGTTGGTTGGGCGTCCCCACAGGCCCTTTTGCGCGGGATAGGGCGGACGCGGTCGCGGGCGGCCGGCGAAGCCCTCGAGCGAGGCAATGAGGGCCGTTTCTTCGCCGCAGACGAAGGCGCCTGCACCCTGCACCAGATCGATGTTGAAGTTGAAGCCGCGATCGAGGATGTTCGCGCCCAGCAATCCGTACTCGCGCGCCTGCTCGATGGCGCGGTTGAGGCGGCGCACGGCGAGCGGATACTCGGCGCGCACGTAGACGATGCCCTCGGTTGCGCCCATCACGTAGGCGCCGATGATCATGCCTTCCAGCAGGGCATGCGGGTCGCCCTCGATCTCGTTGCGATTCATGTAGGCGCCGGGGTCGCCCTCGTCGGCGTTGCAGATGATGTATTTGGTGTCGCCTTTGGCCTTGGCGAGAAAATCCCACTTGTTGCCGGTGAGGAAGCCCGCGCCGCCACGGCCGCGCAGACGCGAGGCTTTGATTTGCTCGATGACGGCGTCGGTGCGGCTGTCGATGAGCACCTGGTAGAGCGCCTGATAGCCGCCGACGGCGATGTATTCCTCGATGTCGGAAGGGCTGATGAGACCGCAATTGCGCAGAACGATTTTCTTCTGGCCTTTGAAGAAGGGCAGCGTGTTCCAGAGCGGGATGTCAGGATAGCCCTGCCCGTAGCGGACGTGCGCGGTGATGTGATCCCACTCTTCAATTTTCGCGTAAACGAGATCGGCGGGGAATGTGCCGGTGGAGAGGCCTTCGAGAATGCGGTTGGCGTCGTTGGCGTGCACGCGATGCAGAATCACGATGGGATTGCCGGGAAGACGGATGCTGACCAGCGGCTCCTGAAAGCAGGGACCGAAGCAGCCCACGCTGGCGAGCAGAGCGTCGATGCCGCCGCGTTGAATGGCTTCATTGAGGGCGTGAAAGACCTCTTCGGCGCCGTTGCCGCGGCCGCAGGTGCCCATGCCCACGGTGATGCGCGGAATGGACGGCGTGAGCTTGGCCAGCCCGGATTCACGTACCGCGTTGAACGCGCCAATATCCTGAATGCGCGGCATCACTTCCTCCCTTGGGTCAACGATTTCACTTCGCGCTGCAGCGTGCGCTCATTCACGTGGCTGAGAATGTGGTGGTCGACTTCGACCACCGGCGCCAGCGCGCACTGGCCGAAGCAGGCCACGGTGCGCACCGTGAAGCGGCGGTCCGACGTGGTGATGGCCAGCTTGTCGGCTTCGCTGTTCTCGTCGGCTTCGCGGTCGCTCAGGCCGAGATCGAGGCAGAGCTTTTCCAGCAGGTCGCGGGAGCCGCGCGTGTGACAGGCGGTTCCGCGGCAAACGCAGATCACGTGGTCGCCCTGGGGCTCCAGATTGAAGAGCGAGTAGAACGTGGCCGCGCTGAAGACTCTGGCCGGAGGAACGCCGGTTTCGTCGGCAATGTAGCGCAGCGCTTCCATGGAAAGAAACTTGTGCGCGTTGGCCAACTGCACGGCCTCAAGAATGCCCAGCAGCGAGCCGGGACGATTTTCGTACTTGGCGATGGCCTGATCGATGAGCAGACGCTCGTGGGCTTCAAGACCGTTGTGAGCGACTTCAGGAGCGGCGCTTGGCATGATCCCTCCCGGGCGGGTTCCGCAAAAGCACGACGCGCCGAACCCTCGCGCTGTGGACGAATTCTCCGGGAGAAGAGATGTGCTTGCCGCGTACCCGCCGAACCACGGCAACTTGTGCGCAGCGGCTCAACAGCACACAACAAGATCACCGGCCTCTCTCCAGAGAAGCTCCGGCTGGAACTTTGAACCTTCACACCGCTGGCGCGATGTGCCTATGGTCACAGGGGCCTGTGATTGTGGATTTATGCGTGAGGAAAAACGCGGATCGAGAGCGGAATCCTAGGTTTCCGCATCGGGCGCGGGCGCGGTGGGTTCGGGTGGTTCGGCAGTTTCGGATTCCGGCGCGGGAGATTCGATGGACTCGGCGGTTTCTTCGGTTTCCGACGCCGCAAGCGGACCCAGCAGCGTATTGATGCGATAGGCGGCGGCCTCGGCAGAACTGAGAGCGGTGGCGACGGTCTTGCTTAACTCCTCTACCGCGGCGCGGCTGGGCGCGGCCTCGCCAGCCAGGCGCAGCAGCGCCGGCATGAGCAGCCACCAAAGCAGCTCCTCATAGAGTTCGCGGACCAGGTAGAAGTGGCCCTCCGATTCATGGACGCCGCAGAGCCAGCGGACGTCGGGATCGAGCCAGAGAACGGGAGCGAGGGCCATTTGTTCCTGCTCGAGTTGCGGAGTTGGCGCCGCGCTTTTCCCTTCTCCGGCTTCGACATAGGCACGCGATGCCTCCGGCAGCGCGGACGCTGCCGGTACAGCCGGACGGGAGTCCGGCGCTACAGATTTGACGCCTTCCGATCCCGGCTTAAGCTCCTGCGATTCGCCGGCGCCCGTCAACAGCAGAACCTTGATACGCGCGGCGGCGCGCCAGGCTTCTTCGCCCTGGAAGCCAAGGGCGGTGAAGGCATGCCCAAAGGGCTCGCGCAGACGCAATCGATCGAAGAGATCGAGCGCGGTGCGTTCGGGCTGCGCGGCATCAATCGATGCGGCGACCCACTGCAGCACACACCAGGCGAGCACCGGGCCCCACATCTCCGTTGCTGTGAGCTCCGGGCTGGGACTGGGCAACATGCGGCGCGCGGCAGCGGTCCACGGCGCCGGGAAGAGCGCTTCCACGGCCGGCATATGCAGCGCCGCGCGGAGGAGCCGGGTGAACGCATCCGCCTGCGACAGGGCATCGCCAGGCTCGCCGCTGGGTGCGGACTCGCCGGCCTGCTTGAGGCGCGCGGCATAGGCGTCCTGGGCCACTTGCAAAAGTCCTTGGGCCCGGGGCCATGCATCTTTCATGAAGTCGCTGCGCTTCCGCTCGATCTTCCTGGCTCTCTCCGCACCGACCGCACGCGGATGGTCGGCGATATCGGCAAAGTGGCGCACCAGGCCGGGATCGAGGAACGAGCGCAGAGCTTCATGTACGGGTTGCAGCTCGAGATTGACGAGCTCGTCGTCGAGCGAGGAGACGCCGCGCCCATTGAGCCAATCGGCGAGCCGGTCCCAGGGCTTCTCGGCGGAGGCATGAAGTTCATGCCAATCGAGGAAGACGTGGCACTGGTAGGCGTGAAGGTTGAAGGTGAGGCCGCGATCGAGCAAATCGCCGGCACGGCGCAGATGCTTGAGATCCGTGATCGAGTCGCGCCAGGCAATGATAGCGGTGCGGTCACCGCTCAGGCCGAGGCCATCGGAGAGGCGGCGCTGGCGGAGCTGGCCCGATCCCTTGTCGGCGTAGGCTGAAGAAAAATCAATCGTACCGTGCGCGTCAGCGTAACGATTGTGATAGACCACGAGGGCGCGCTCGCCGCCGGTGCGATTGGAATACGCGAAGACGTCTTCGATCACCGAGCCGTTGGAATGGAAGAAGTCGTAGAGCAGGAAGTGCGCGCTCTCGGCGAAGAGCCAGCGGCGCTTGAGCAACGGCGCAATCTCGCGCTCGTGGCGCTCGACGAGCCAGTGATCGGGATTCTCCTGGTAGCGCGGCCAACGGTACTCCATGCCGTACTTTTCAGTGAATCCCTCGATCTGGCCGTGGCCGAACATGGGCAGGCCGGGTAGCGTGGACATCATGACCGCGACGCCGAAGTACTTGTCGCCCTTGCCGAACTGATCAATTGCAGTTCTTTCATCGGGATTCGACATGAAGTTGACGTAGCGCTTCATGATGTCAGGATCGAACTCGAGCGTGTTTTTAATTACAGACCGGTACTTGGCGTTGTCCTCGTCCCTCAGCATGATCATGAAGGCCGAGTTGTAAACGCGATGCATGCCGAGGGTGCGGACGAAATAACCCTCCATGAGCCAAAAGGCTTCGGCGAGGAGCAAGGTGCCGGGCACTTCGGCGGCAACTCGGTCGACCACCTCGCGCCAGAACTCGTGCGGCATGGCGCGGTCGAACTCGGCCTGGTTCATGCCGTATTCGGCGCGGGAAGGTATGGCGCCGCTGGAGCCGGGTCCGGGAAACCAGAGGCGATGAAAGTGCCGCTTGGCGAGGGTCATGGCGGCGTCAAAGCGAATCACCGGAAACAGGCGCGCGACATGCAGGATGGTTTGAATCACCTGCTCGCGGACGGCGGGGTTCAGGTAGTCGAGCTGAGCGGTGTCGTTCCAGGGAAAGCTGGTGCCGTCGTTGCCGTGATAGATGTAGCGGGTTTCGCCGGTGGCTTTGTCGCGGCGGCGAAACACCACGGCGGCATCGGACTGATCGTAGTAGTGATCCTCGATTTTGAGCTCCACGCGCCCATCGTGCGAGAGATCGGGACCTTCGAAGCTGTAGGAGGGATAGGGCGAATCCGGGCGCGCGATAAACCACTCCGGGTGTTCAATCACCCAGGGTGAATCGATGCCCATGTGGTTGGGCACCATGTCACTGGCCAGGCGGATGCCGTGATGGTAGGCGCGGTCACGCAGGGTGATGTAGGCCGCTTCGCCGCCTAGATCGTCGGCAATGCGATAGTCGAAGAGCGAGTAGGCCGAAGCGACGGCTTCGCGATTGCCACAGAGCTGTTTGATGGTGCGCGAGGCGCGGCTGCGCTCCCAGACGCCGATGAGCCAGAGCGAATTGACGCCGCGATGCGCGAGCTGCGCGAGATCTTCGTCGGGGATCTCATCGAGGCGGCCGATGTGGCGGCCGTATTTACGGCTCAACTGCGCCAGCCACACATAGCTGCTCTTGGCGATGAGCACTGCGCCGGGCATCCACGCGGTGTCGGGCGAGAACTTTTCGTATTCGTGGGCCGGATCGCCGAAAACGGGCACTTCGGCATGGCTGACATCGGAGGGCCACTGCTGGCGGCCGGTCTGGCGGCGGCGCTCGGCGGCTTCGCGGGCACGGGCAGCCGGCGGGTTGAACTGCATCCAGATGGCCAGCTCTTCCTCACGAAGGATCTCGCCGGCCATGAGCAGGAAGCGTTCCAGAGCGTCGCCGAGCAACGGCTTCCACAGCCGCCGGATCAGGTCGAGCTGTTCGCTGAGGGAGGCGGGCGAACCGGCCGCGGGTGCCTGCAGAAGGTCAAGCAGGCTCACGGGCTTTGCGTCGGGCAATGGAATGAGCGGACGCGTGGCGAAATACTCCGGCATTTGCGCCGTAACTTTGCGATAGACCGTTTTTTCGGCAAGGGAGCGGTCTTCAAAAAGTTCTTCGAACGGCTTGAATGCCTGATTGCGATTCGCCGACCAGAGCAGGAGCAGCTCTTCAAGCGCCGCGGCACGATGCGGCAGACCCGCGGTTTGGCCGGCGAGCCATTGCGCCGGCGTTTCCTGGCCGCGGATCACGCTCTGGCCTGGAAACTGCTCGACAAAGGCGAGCAGCATTTTATCGACATTGTCAGTGCCCACCTGGGCGCCGAACCAATCGAGTGCCGACGTCATCACCTCGGGATCGAACTGCTGACGATAGCGGGCCATGAGCACGTGACTGGCTTCGTCAATGAGCCCCATGGCGAAGAGCTGGCCCGCGTGAACGGCCTGCTCGGGATGCTTTTCGACATCGCGCACCTGGTTCATGCGGTGAGCGAAAGCGCGGCACGCGCCAATGCTGGCCAGAATCACGTTTCCGTTGTAGGAAAACAGGGATTCGGCGAACCCATAGCGCTCTCGCGCCTCGCGCGCAATGTGAAATTCCATGGTCAAGGTTGCCGCACTCCGTCCCGCGCCCGCCGCATCGGACGAGCCCGGATTCTTCCCTTCCCGGCTGCACGATTGCCCTGCCGGGCCAACACATGGCTCGGGCCCAACCGCGGCCAGAGCTAAAGGTACATCAAAAAAGAGGAACAAGCCGCCGGAAACTGTGATTGTAAATGTACGATGCCCCTTGCTGCAGCCGCTTGGCGTGAGGGTGCGCTTTTCAGGAAAACGCAGGGGGTTGTGCGGTCAACATCGTAAAATGAAGCGCAACGATCGCATGCCCGAATTCACTCATCCCGATCGGCCAGGCGCGCAGCCGACGCGTGCCCTGGCTTATTTGATCAGCACCTACCCGACGCTCTCCATGACGTTTGTGTTGCGCGAGGTGCTGGCGCTGCGCGAGCTGGGATTCCGCGTGGAGACGGCGTCGATCAATCCGCCCGACCGGCCGGCGGACCGGCTGACGCCGATCGAGGCGGACGAAGCCAAACGAACCTATTGCGTGAAGCGGCATGGGCTCTCCGGGGCGACTGTGGCCAAGCTGCAGACTGTCTTCGGAAATTTTGGCGGCTATTGGCGAGGCGTGGCGCTGGCGTTCCGGCTGGCGGGGCTGGATCTGCGGCGGCTCTACCTGAACCTGATGTACTTCATCGAGGCGCTGATGGTAGGCCAGTGGATGAAGCGGCAGGGATTGCGGCATCTGCACGTGCATCTGGCCTCGCAGGCGGCGAGCGTGGGGCTCTTCGTGCGGACCGTTTTTGGATTCGGCTACTCGCTCACGGTGCACGGGCCGGATGAATTTTACGACGTGGAGCGGCAGATGCTGGCGCCCAAGATTGAAGCCGCCGATTTTCTCTGCTGCATCAGCTCGTTTGCCCGCAGCCAGCTGATGAAGCTATCGCCGTATGAGCATTGGAACAAATTCGTGGTGTCGCCGCTGGGTGTTGATCCGGAGACCTTTGCGCCGCGGCCGCAGCGGGCGGCGCCGGAGACCTTCGAGATTTTGTGCGTGGGACGGCTGACACCGGCCAAGGGCCAGCACATTTTGATCGACGCCGTGGAACGGCTCACCCAGAAAGGCCGGCGCGTGCGGCTGCGGCTAGTGGGCAGCGGACCCGACGAGACCTCGCTGCGGGAGCATGCAGCGCGCGGCATAGCTCGTGACTGCGTGGTGTTTGAGGGCGCGATCAACCAGGATCGCATCCGCGACTTTTACTCGACGGCCGATGCGTTTTGCCTTCCCAGCTTTGCCGAGGGCCTGCCCGTGGTGCTGATGGAAGCCATGGCCATGGAAATTCCCTGCGTAACCACGCACATCGCCGGGATTCCGGAGCTGATCCGTGATGGGCTGGACGGGTTGCTGGTGCCGGCCTCGGACGTGGACGCGCTGGTGAAGGCCCTGGCCCGCCTGATGGACGACGCGGAGCTACGCCAGCGAATGGGGCAAAGCGGGCGGGCACGCGTTGTGGAGCTTTACGATTTGCGGCGCAACGTGGAAAGGCTGGCAGCCATTTTCGCGGAGCGCGTGTGAAGGCAGCTTCCAGCCTCTAGCTTCCAGCCTGTTCATTGTTGAGCCGAAGATCTCAATTTGCCGATGCATTGGCTCGAAGCTCATAGCGAGTGGTTGTTCCTTCGATGTTACTGGCCCATTCGCTGGTAGAGGCCGATGATCTGGCCCTGGGACAGGATGTGGCGATCCATCGCGGCGTCCAGTTGTTTCCTGGTCGCTCCCGTCGGCAAATCCAGAAGCAGATCGAGGGCATACACCCGAAACACATAGTGGTGCGGGTTGCCGCGCGGCGGGCAGGGACCCCCATATCCGAATTGGCCGAAGTTGTTCTTTCCCTCGGCGGATCCCTGCGGCATGGCGCCTTGCGTGGACGTGCCCTCGGCCAGTTCTCGCACCCCGGGCGGGATGTTGTAGACCAGCCAGTGAGTAAAGTCGATGGGCGCATCGGGATCGTCCATCTCAAGGACGAAGCTTCTTGTGCCGTGCGGCCCAAATTGCCACGCGAGATGCGGCGAAAGGTTGGCGCCATCGCAGGTATACCGGCGAGGAATCATTCCTCCATCAGAGAAACTCGAGCTGCGGACCCCTAACGACGCGCGCGCCTGGCCATGAGCGGGCTCGGATGGCTGCCAAACCAAAACCGAGGCCAGCAGACAGGACAATAGGACAATGGCAAAGGGATAAATCCGCTTGAGGCAGGGCCCGTGGTCGATCTTAATCATTTCCGGTTTCATCGTTCCTCTCCGCATGGGTCTCCTGAATCGTTGGTCACCCAACTTTGAAATCAGGCGGAATCGCCGCGCACAATGCCTACTGGCCCTGGGCCGCGTTGCGCGTTTTTCGTGACCTGTCTGGCAACAACGTGAAACTGCCTTCAAGCATACTTCGCTTTCCACACTTATGAAGACGCCGGCGCGTTGCCACGAATCGAGGTTTGCAACCAGACGAAGAGAGGCAGCCGGTGTGCCCCAGCCTCGCAAGAAGGCTAAGTCGATCGAGTGGAGAGGTAGCAGAGCCCGGTTGAATGCACCTGACTCGAAATCCACTTCCTGGTAAATCGTGACTTTCAGATAGCCGGTTGCGCTGCCTCCCAGGAGAATGTAGCCCGACACGAGGCAAATTGCCCGTACCGCGGCGCCCGGAACCTCTCTTATTCGCCTTCGTCTTCAATATCGACGCACTCTCGGTACGCCCCGAATCTCGGGCACACTCGTGATACCATCGATCCAAATTCACGTTATTCCATAGTATGGTCTGCCCGAAATGCGATAGCGATGACATCCGCGTATCTCATCATGCGCATACGATGGACGTTGTTTATCACATGGGCGGCCAGGAAGCGTATCGCTGTCGCAAGTGTCTTTATCGTTTTTACGGTCCAAAATCCGCCGCACTGGGAATGAAAGAGTCCCATCGACCGAGGGGATTTGTTCGCGCACCGCAATCGAATAAGCGATTTGAGAGGCGCGCTCGCTTGCCGTATCAGATAATAACCGTTGCGTTATTTGCCGTTGCGCTCCTGATCTTCTGGTATTTCATTCGCTATTTCGCCACCCGGTGATTTTTCCAGTAGACAGGTTTCTGGCGAACTGATCCGGAACGATTCGTTCTTGCAATCCGCCTGAATCCAGATTGCCGGTGTCAGGCGCCAGCCTAATCCGCACCGATGAACTGGTTCTTCAGCGCTTGAATTCCACTACGCGAGGGGAATCATTTGAACTTTGCGTCTCTTCCGGTCCTTGTCTAAGCCGATCCGAGGATCGCGCTATATAGAGGAGGGCCAGCATCGCAAACAGCCAGCCTGAGACTGCAGGGCGAGGGAAAGGATAATCGACACACGCATGGAGCATGACGGCGATCAGTCCAAGACCCCAGGGGTGGCGGAGCGCAGTCGGCGCCGCGGCCGCAAAAGGAAGAAATACCAGCAGGAAGAAGGGAATCCCTCCGTCCGCAGCAAATTCTGCCCAGTCGTTATGGGCGTGGTTGGCGTAAACGGGGAAGTCCTTGACGGCATGTTGCTGGTAAACCTCGGGAAACGTCCCCAGACCGTATCCCGTCAGAGGCCGGTGCTCTGCCATATCCACGGCTGAGAGCATGAACTCGTACCTTCCCTCATAGGGGTCACTTTGTTGAAAGCGCTCCCAGACCTTCTGCCAGCCCACGACGAATGTGAAGACAGCTGCAAGAAGAGGCACGATCATCAGGGGCACTATGGTTGCGTGGAACGACCGTCCCGGCTCTTGCCGCTTGCGCAGAACCAGCCCGAACGCCAGCATGGCCAGCAACTCCGCTGTGCAGAGGACAGTACCGGAGCGCGAAGCGGAGCCGATCACGGAAGCGTAGAGCACACCGGCGGCAAGTGCGTATCCCCAGCCGCGCCAGCCATCGCGCATGGCCCACCAAAGAGCAATTGGCAGGGATACTTCGATGAATTGCGCGTAATTGTTGTAGTACTGGAATGTTGCAAATACCGTGTCATATCCCGATGGGAAAACCCATAAAACTCTGCCCTCTGACGTGAAGAGCTGGATGAGGCAAAGCACAGCCATCACCGTTGCAAAGCTCAAGAAAACCGTAAGAACGATCTCGCGGTCCGCGCGGGAGCGAACCACGACTTGCGTGAGGAAGAACACCGCGGCCAATGCTCCCCAGCGCAAGACAGCTTCGCGAGTTTCGAACGTCGAAGCCGTAGTATGCGCAACGATTTGAATCACGCCCCAGACGGGAATGAAATACACGAGCCACGGCGCCACACCACCGGCCAGATCCTCTCTTCCCCGCCGAATGCCATAGAGCAGATACGTTGCCGTGAGGGCGTAGATGCCAATTTGAAAGGCTTCAGCAGGCCAGGCTTCCCGAACAAATACCGTGCACGTGCTGAACATGAGCAACAGAACCAGCGCTGCGCCTGTAGCAATCTGAGCCCAGTGGCTCTTCGTCCCTGACGGATTGCCTTCCTCGGCGGCTGCGCGTTCATGAGTGGCTGACATTGCGCCCCATTCTACTTCAGTTCTCTCCGGCCATAAAACGGCTCTATTCAAAGTCAACAAAGACATTTGGAGATCAACGCAGGAAGTGCCATAAACTTCGGTACCGGTACCCCGGTAATGCCAGAGGCTGTTGAAACGCTCGACCCGGAAACGATCGGCTTATGGTTGAAACTGGTTGGCCCACCTCGCTCTGCGGCTGCAAGCTCATAAATGGCGGACATCGTGCCGCATTCTAATTCAGTTTTTTCCTCAGCCAAAGAACAGCGCTTTTTAATACGACGAGAGGGCAATTGTAGTTCAACTCGGAGAGCGTAATTACCTTAGTAAGAGACCGGTACCTCAGTAATGCCGGATGCTCAAGAAATGCTCGACTCGCACATGATCGACTGCTAAGGTCGAAAGTGGCCGGCTTCCCCGCTCTCGAGTTCAAAAGCCAGGTTTCAAAAAGCACAAGAGAAAAATCAGACAACCGATGAACGACGCTCAGCGGCGCATGATCGTTGCTGTTGATGCGCACGCGTGTGTCGAAATCATCGTGCTGTAACGCTTGCATGAATCGTCGATTTTTATCCCCAGGAGATCTATGTTTCAACACAGTTTCCCCACCGTCCTCTCAACGCGTGTCTCAATTCAGGGCATTACTTCAGTTGCCTCAAAAATCACCGATGAACCACAACGGGCACCAGTCCATAGGCGGTGGCACATGCTCGTTGAGCCAATCCTTAAGCGCACAATCGGAATCGCAGTTCTCATGGCAGGTTGCACGTGTTTCGCACAGCAGACTCCGATTCCATTCGGACAGATCCAACGCGACGCCCGGTTGTCGGCAATGCGGATGCCGTCCAACTCTGATCTTGCGATCGTGTCCCTTCCTGAACCCGCTTCCGGAAGTTCAAGTTCCGCGCTTCCAGTCTTTTTTGCGCCGCCGGTTTCGGCTTCGTCCTCTGCAGGATTCAAACGCGTGCCCGCCGGTCGAAGCCCGAGAATCTTCGATGCAAGATACTTCTGGCTCAACGGTCTGCACCTGACCTTGGCTGTTTCCGACATTGAGATGACGCAACACTGCATCGATGCGCACACGTGCAGAGAAGCGAATCCGCTCATGCCGTCCTCACAGGCAGGAAAAATCGGCGTCAACCTCGGGCTTGTCACCTATACGGCAGCCAGCAGCTATTGGCTCAGGAAGCGCAAGTCGAAGACTTGGTTTCTCGGAGCGACAGTGGGCATCACCGCTCACACCGTGGGTCTGGCTTCAGGATTAATGCACCGATAAGCACGGGCGAAGAGCTCGACGGCAGATGAAACCTGCTGAAACCGTCCGGGCTGCCCTTCGCCCCGTTCTCCTGGTGCCGATCACCTTCCCCAAGCCCTTCGGTTCTTCGCCGTTGGAACGAATACGAAAAGGGTGTCGCACCGAGCACTCGGGGATATATTCTCTGGTGGCCGGGCAAGCAAAATGGAAATTCCGGTTAACATCGGGCAGTCCATCCTAGAGCGCGGTAGAATTGATCATCCGAAGGCTCTCTCCACCTAAGGTCCTCCCCCTCTGAGCCTGGGTATTTGCGCGTACTATAAGTGTGAGTTGCAGGGTCGAATCAGGGGAGAATCTCGATTTTTCAGACGTACCAGCACGCTTGACGAATTGACCGGCCATCTGGCCACGCCCATGCTCGATGCACTGCTGAAGGGCGGGGGTTGGAGATGTTAGCGCAGTATTTTGGATTCCAAGAAGAACCGTTCGGGGCAGCCCCCGATCCGCGATGGTTGTACCGCAGCGCTCAATATCGAGAGGCGCTGGCGTCGCTGCGCCATGGCTTCCAAAGCAATCGAGGCTTTTCGACACTGATTGCGTCTCCCGGCCTGGGAAAAACCACGCTTCTGTACCAGTTCCTGCACGATATTCGGGATTCCGCCCGTATTGTCTTTCTATTCGATACCCAGAGCGGGCCGCTCGGATTGCTGCGATACATTTTGCGCGATCTTGGGATTACTCCGGCAATCAACGGCGACGAAATGCACGTGCAATTGGAAGACGTTCTGGTCAAAGAGGCCCGGGCAGGGCGAGTCGTCGTGGTGGTCGTCGATGAGGCCCAGAATTTGTCGGATGAAGCGCTGGAAATGCTGCGCCTGCTGACGAACTACGAGACACCGCGGGCCAAACTGGTGCACATCGTGCTCTCAGGACAGCCGGCTCTGGCCAAGACGTTGACCAAACCTTCCATGGAACAGCTTCGCCAGCGGGTTACGGCCAGTTGCTGGCTTGAACCGCTTTCGATTGAACAGACAACTGCCTACATCCGTCACCGCGTGGAACAAGCGGGATACCGGGGCGCACCTCTTTTCAGAAAGGATGCGCTCAATCGGATCCTGTTAGCCAGCCATGGCGTCCCCCGGATCATCAATAACCTGTGCTTCAACGCACTCTCGCTGTGCCGCGAAAAAAAGCTTAAACAAGTGGATGGCAAGATGGCGGCTGAAGCGATTGCCATCCAGGAACTGGATCCTGAGGTAAGAAAGAAGATCACGGACCGCTGGACGGTTGGCAGCGAACAGGCGTTTCAACCGGCACCAGCGTTTCTGCCTGAACGGCCGATCCGATCTGAAGCGCCGGTTCAGATCGAGCAGCCGCGTAAGACCGAACCAGCGATCCAACCTGAACGACTGCCTACGATCGAAGAGCCACTTCGAGTGGCTCAACCGGCTCGAGCTCAAAAGCCGCGTCAAACTGAACCAGCGATTCCGATGGAGCTGCCGCCTGAGTTCGAAGAACCACTCCAAGCGGCACCACAGGTTCGAGCTGAAGCGCCGCGTCGGACTGAACCAGCGATTCCGATGGAGCTGCCGCCTGAGTTCGAAGAACCACTCCAAGCGGCACCACAGATTCGAGCTGAAGCGCCGCGTCGAATTGAACCCACGATTGAGCCTGAGCTACAGCTTGAGATCGAAGAACGACTCCACGCGGCGCAACCGGTTCGAGCTGAAGAGCTGCGTCAAACTGAGCCAGCCATTCAGCCGGAGCTGCCGCCAAAGATTGAAGAACCGCTCCAGGCGGAAGAATCGGCCCGAACTGAAGACCTGCTGCAAATAGAACCAGCGATGCAATCGGAGCTACCGCCGGAGACGGAGAATCTGTTTGAACTGGCAGATCTGGATGAAGCCGTAGGACGAAGGCCGGTTTGGAAAGTAGTGAAGCTCACCGTTGCGGCAGCGGCAGTGCTGCTGATTGCATCATTGATCGCTCAGTTCACCCTCCCTGCACGCTGGCGGCCATGGTCTCGTCTCGCGGATTCCATGCAATCTTCGGGTCAAAAGACTCAGTCTGTGTCAGACACCCCGACCTCCGAGGCAAACGTAAGCGCGGAGAACGCCGGTGCACCGCCGAAGCCCTCGCCGCTGAAGACCTATAGCCTGCGTGCCGTAATCCCTGTGCCAGCCAGTGCAAATATGGGCCAGGTCACCACCACAGAGCCCTCTGCAAGGACCAAGGCATCGCCGGCCGAATTACTCTCTCCGCCAAGTTCTGCGCCACCCCGGGCAAACGCTGATCGAGTCGAGGTTGCAGGGACTCCTTCGAAAACTACGTCGTTGGCCAGCACGGTTGCGCCCCCGTCAATTCCCGCACCAGCCGCGGTAAACACGAGCAGGATCCCCATCGCAGAGCCCGTTTCGAAGGCCAAATCATTTCAAATTACAGTCGAACCCAATCAAACGCTTCGCGAGATCTGCGTGCGCTACCTGGGAATCTGGGATCTAAAGCGGCTGCATGAAATTCAGGTGCTGAATCCACAACTAACCGACTTGGATCACCTCCTGGTGGGGCAAAAGATCTGGCTGCCAGCACCCGAACCGGCACCGCTCGCCCAACCTTCCACGCCGCAGGGAAATTCGAGCCCGGCTCCCGGCGCTGTCCCAAATGCCAAGCTCACGCCGCCTTCCATTGCGCCCGCGATCCGCAACCCGGGCGGTGGCGCCCGGGACTCGACGGGGACGGGCAATGGCGCCCCGTCTGGCTTGATCGCCAAAAAAAGGACTAACGTAGCCCCTGCAGGCCTTCCAACTGTCACCGGAACGGCCAGGGCTGGAAGTTACGGCAAGGTCGCCCCAGTGCCCGCCGACATGCTACCTCCAGCCTTGCCGAGTAATCCAGCAGAGGAAAGCACGCCCAATTGCGGCGGGATCAACGAAATTCCATGCCCGAAGCTGCGCGTCCGGACCTCGGAGGATCCGAACTGAGAAGGACCACTGGGCAAGTGTTCAGCCTCTCCGGTCAGCGCAGAATCGTAGAGGGTTTTGCGAGTTGCACTGCGTGGCCGCAGAGAGCAGAATCCGGGCCTGGAGGGGAACCGCGCAGCGCCAACGACTTTGTCCAGGTAATCTTGGACACGCTGAAGATGGCTGGAGTACAGCAGGCGCACAAGGAAGATGACCTGCATCGAAGGTTAATTCGTCTTTTCGCCGAGCGAATTGAGGATGCTGTCCATCTCCGGGCGCCCCAGCCCAAGTGAGCGCAGTTCCTTGAAATCATTGCGAATATCGTTGCCCAAGAGGTGGTCCCCCCATGGCTTGTCTTTGATCTCACTGTACAGGCGCCTGGCATCCTCGATGCGGCCCGCAAAAAGGTATGAGTGTGCGAGATTGACCTTGATCCAGGTTTGGCTCGGGTCCAATTCGAGACCCTTTTCGGCGCAGGTCTCTGCCGTCCGAGCGTCGCCCGCGCGAATAGATTCATACGACAAATTTCCCCAGAACTGCGCAAGGGAGGCGCTTGCGTCTTTGCTGATGAAACTGCAGTTCGTTTCCACGAGGTGCATCACGTTCCGCGCTTCGGCTTGTGCCTCATCAACGCGCTTCAATGCGACGAGCGAATGGATGATCCCGAGAGTTTCCACGCTGTTCAGCGCGTCGAGATTGTTTCCATTACAGTCGCCGATGACGAGCGATCGCGCCATATCCTTTTGATCCTGAGCCAATGCCAAAGCCTTGTCGAAGTCCTTCAGTCCCTCATAGGCCTGCGCGGCGTTACCTTTGCTTTGGACGAGCAGAACCTCGTTGTCCGGGGTCGTCCAGCGAACGGTGGTCAAGAGCGCCCACGTGGAAGCCTCATCGTAAGACTGCAGCGCTGTTTTGTAGTCATTTTGTCCGTAGTCGAATCCACCTAACGCGATCAACGCCTTGATGTATCCCTGCAGATCGGACTGTTGCATGGAACTCTTCCACTCCTTGAAGGTGGAAACTTCCTCCTCGAGTTCCGACCTTGCAGCCTTTAGATCGCCGAGCTCCAGCTCAGTGTTCGAGGTTCTGCCATAGGCGAGCGCAACCGAGCTTCGGCGAGTGGCATCGGCCCGCGCCAAGTCCAATGCGAAATGTTTTTCCTGCCGGTACCATTCGAGCGCCTTGCTGGGGTTCCTGGATCTCTCCTCCAGGTCTCCCAAGCGCTCTGCAATGACCAGCTTCTTGTACCTGGCTTCGGGTGAGTCGCCGAGTTTGTCGTTACTCGCCGCCGCATCCTTAAAGTCCTGCCGCGCGGCGTCGTAATTGTTTGCCGAAGCCTCGGCGTCGCCCCGGCCGATCAGATCCGTCACCAGGTTGAGATCTGGCTTGCCGCCTTGTTGCGTTCGGAGCTTTTCCTGGGAGTACTGGATGGCAACGCTGTACTCGCGAATGGCGGCCTCGTAATCCTTTTGGTCATTCTCAAAGTCTCCGAACATTCCGGCTATTCGAGCCACGTGGCCCAGATGCTCCG
>Ga0326727_10012179_pt1 | contig 19682 bp, 20 predicted proteins | sample MB2enrmetagenome_FD_207643 | JGI IMG/M metagenome (GOLD analysis project Ga0326727, IMG submission 207643) | Lab enriched peat soil microbial communities from McLean, Ithaca, NY, United States - MB29MY | ecosystem: Environmental > Terrestrial > Soil > Wetlands > Peat | place: USA: New York...
ACCAGCGAGCGGCGCTTCACAATAGATGCCGTCCACCGCAATGAGCCTCGGCTGATCCAGCACCACCGCGCCCTCCACTGTCACCGTGCCACGATCGGTTTCTAATTCCAACCGCACCGAATCGGTGTGATCGGCGCGATGCTCGTGAACTTCAGCGACGGTCAGGCCGCGGTCGTCCGCGAGTTGCATGGCGTTCACGGTATTCGTCCGAACCGCGGTTGACCGGCTCAGCACACCGGCCACTCCGGCGTTGCGAATCAGCACGGTCTTCTGATCGGCGATCTTGCCTTGATAAACGAGCCGCACGCGGCTGGGGTTGCCAACAGCGATGTGCGCCGCAAAGCTGCCCAGGCGGTCGGCCAGCTCCACGTACGGGCCCACGGTGCGGTATTGCTCGGCGGTGAGCGCGGGAATGTTCACGGCATTGATCGCCACGCCGTTCTTCAGATACTCAATGAGCTGCTCGACGATGCGGACGCCCACCGTTTCCTGCGCTTCTTCCGTGGATCCGCCAATGTGCGGCGTCGCCACCAACGTTTCAACGGTGAGGATCGGATCGTCGACGGGGGGCTCCTTTTCAAACACATCGAGGGCGGCGCCAGCCACTTTACCGGAATCCATGGCCACCTTCAGCGCCTTCTCGTCCACCAGTTCGCCGCGCGCGCAATTGATGATGCGCACACCGGTCTTCATCTTCTCGAAAGCCGCGGTGGAGAGCATGCTCTTGGTTTCCGGCGTGAGCGCCACGTGCAGGGAAATGTAGTCGCTCTCGGCGTACAACTCGTCGATGCCGGCCAATTGAATGCCCAGGCTGGTGGCCGTCTGCGAACTGACATACGGATCGCTGGCCATCACGCGCATCTCGAATGCTTTCGCGCGGCGGACCACCTCGCGGCCTATGCTTCCGAGACCGAGAACCCCGAGCGTTTTCCCGCGTACTTCGTTGCCCAGGAATTTCTTCTTTTCCCATTTGCCGCTCTTGGTGGAAGCGCTCGCCTGCGGAATGGAGCGCGCCAGTGCGAGCATCAGCGCAAACGTGTGTTCGGCGACCGAGACGGAGTTTCCGCCCGGTGTGTTCATCACCAGAATCCCCGCGGCTGTGGCGGCCGGCAGGTCGACGTTGTCGACGCCGACACCCGCACGCCCGATGACCTTCAGCTTTGGCGCTTTCGCCAGCACTTCGGCGTTGACTTTCACCGCGCTGCGTACCAGCAGCGCATCGCAATCCGCCAGATGCTGCGCATATTCCTTCGGGTTGGAAACGATAACGTCCCAGCCCGCTTGTTCCTGGAGGAGTTTGACCCCGGCCGGGGCCAGAGGTTCGGCAATCAATATTTTCATAAATGACCTGCTTCTTTGAATTGCGTCAGGTGAAGGCGCCCCTCGTCCTGCATGTTGTGCCAGGCCACGCGGGTCGCGTTGATACGTTTAGAATAACAGACGGATGCCCCTGCTCGATCGAATCCAGAAAGATATGACGGACGCCATGCGCGCGCGGGATGAAGCGCGGCTCAGCGCGATCCGCATGATCAAGGCCGCTCTGAAGAAACATGAGGTGGACAGCATGAAGCCGCTCGATGAAAACTCGGAGCAGGCCGTGCTGAACACGCTCATCAAGCAGCGCCGCGATGCCGCCGAGATGTTTCGCAAAGGCAATCGGCCGGAGCTGGCCGAAAAAGAGGAGAGCGAAGGAAAGCTGATCGAGACCTACATGCCCGCGTCCGCCAGCGATGCCGATATCGATGCGGCGATTGCGGCGGTGCTGGCCGAGACCGGGATCACTTCGGCGAAACAGATGGGGCAGGTGATGAACGGCGTGAAAGCGAAGCTGGCCGGCGCGCGGGTGGATGGAAAGGCACTCAGCGAGAAGGTTCGCGCCCGCCTGCAATAGCGGATTCTAGCTGCAGCGGTCCGCGCTGCGTCCGGTCATTTCCTCGAGCACGCGCATCGTATCCCGCAGGCTCGCCGATTGCCCGGCCAGTTCCTGTCCGCCGGCCGCTGTCTCTTCCGCGACGGATGCCTCATTCTGTGCCAGCCCCTGCAACTCTGAGACGGCCTTGTTTATCGAGGCGATGCTTTCGGATTGCGTCGCACCGGACTGCGCGACGCGGGTGACAACGGCGTTCATGTCGGCGCTGACTTTGGTGATGTCGTCGATGACGGCGGTCATTTGATTGAGCGTGTCCTGCCCCTGCTTTGCGCTGGACATCGATTCGTCCACCAGCGCGGCGGTATCGTGCGCGGCCTGCGAACTGCGATGGGCCAGATTACGGACTTCATCCGCGACCACCGCGAATCCGGCGCCCGCCTCTCCCGCACGGGCGGCTTCCACCGCCGCGTTAAGGGCCAGAATGTTGGTCTGAAACGCGATCTCTTCGATCGTCTTGAGGATCTGCGATATTCGCTTGCTGGCGTTGTTGATGCTGGTCATCGACGCGGTCATTTCCGTGAGTGTCTTCCCGCCTCGGCGAATGCGCTCGTCCACCGCCTCCACAAGCTGAGACGCGCTGGCGAGGTCCCGGGTATTGTCGGCCGCGGACGAAGTGAGCCGGGCAGATTCGGAGGCGGCCTGATCCATGGCGTACGCTTCTTCGGATGCGCTCTGCGCCAGCGACTGGCTGGCCGCCGCCATTTGCCCGGCCGCGCCGGCAATCTGGCTGGAAGCCTCCGTCAGGCTCGTAACCACCTTGCCGAGTGGCCCGCCAATCGCGCGAACCATAGTCAGGGCCAACATCGTGCCCGCCAGCATGATGACCGAAATCAGGGTGATCGCCCACAGACGTCCGCGGGCCGCCGCTTCTACGCCATAGGCAACGTTGCGGTCTGCTTCCGCCTTCTTGAACGCGGTGAGCTCATCGAGGTTCTTCATGAGGTCCTTGACGGCAGGCATGACGGTTGCCATGAACGCCGACATCGCCGCATCGGAGTTGCCGGACATGCTGAAATCCCGCGGTGCGTTCCAGGAATCGATAAAGCGATCGAATGCCGGGCGTACCTTTTCCACGAGGGTTCTTTCCGATTCGCTGTTCACCCGCAGCGAATATGCCGAAAGCTCATCGGCGAACCCTTTTTTCAGCGCAGTGAGGTCTTTATCGATTTTCGTTTTGCCTTCCGGCGATGCCGTCACAATATGCGAGCGCATGGTGCCGCGGAGATCCTTGGCGAAGCCTTCCAGTCGTCCCAACGCGTAAACGGAGGGCAGGGAAGTGGAGGAGATCGCCTCGAGCCGGGCAGTCACGGCCCGAACTTCAATGAGAAAGACGAAACCAACCAGCGCGCCCAGGGCGCCCAGAATCGAATACGAGACGATCAGCTTTCGCGCCAGAGACCAGCGGCTCATAAACTACGCATCGGCAGGTACCAGCCGAGTCTGAGGCGGTTCCGGCGAGCGGCGTTTTTCGCTTTACTCCCAGCGCAATGAGAGCATTGGGTCGACAGCAGCGGCACGTCGGGCCGGCAACCACGATGCCAAAAGGCCAGCCGAGATCAACACCGCGCATACAGCGGCGAATGTCACCGGATCGGCTGGCTTGACATCGAAAAGCAGCGATGCGAGATAGCGCGTCAATGCCAGCGCGAGGGCCAGGCCGGCAGCGACCCCGACCAGCATCAACCGCAGCCCGTGGCCGAGTACTTCCCGCACCAGCCGCGACGACTCCGCTCCCAGCGCCATGCGGATCCCGATTTCTCGCGTCTGTTGTGCCACGGCATATGCGAGAACGCCGTACAGTCCGATGATCGCCAGCACCACAGCGATACCCGCGAACACGCCCAGCAGCGTGGATTCCAGCCGCGGCCGCGCCACCGATTCCGACTCGACGTCCTCCATCGTTTCCACGTGAGCAATCGCCTGGTCCGGGTCGACGGCATGCACCGCATCCTCAACTGAACGCGCCACGGCCATGGGCGGCAGCGAGGTGCGGACTACCAGAGCGCCAAAATACATCGGGGCCTGCGCCTGATCGAGGAAGATGGTCGGATTCGGCGCCGCTGTGAGTTCGGTCTGCCGGGCGCTCGCTGTTACGCCGATAATCGTACCTTTCGGAATGTCCCAGCAAAGATTCAGCGCCTTGCCGAGCGGGTTTTCATTTGGATAGAAGCGTTGTGCGAAGGCCTGGTTCACGATCACTTCGGGCTCGGTTCCAATGGCGTCGTCGTCGTTGAAGTCGCGCCCTGCGATCAACGGGATGCCCATCGTGGAGAAGTACCGTGGGCTCACGATGAGAAAATCCGAGCTTGGCGCCATCCCCGGCGGCGGTTCCGGCTGGTCGGTTCGCGAGAAACAGGAACCGGAATCCATCCCGGTCATCGGAAGGAAGTGAGCGGAACTGGCTGCCTCCACTCCAGGCAGGGCGCGGACGCGGGCGAGGATATTCTGCAAATACTGGGCCCGACGGGCGTCGTCGCTATAACGCGCGGGCGCGAAGAACATGCGCATGGTCAGAATATGATCTGTGCGGAATCCGCGCTCCACGTCGATCTGATTCAGGAAACTGCGTGCGAGCAATCCGGCGCCAGCGAGCAACACCAACGAGAGGGCGACTTCAGCCACCACCAGCAGGCTTCGCAATCGGCGCCCCGCCCGCGATGTGTTCCGCAGCCCGCTCTGCTTCATGGCCTCATCCGGGTTCGCCCGCGAGAACGCCAGCGCCGGCGCCATTCCAAACACCAGCGTCGTAATCACGCACAGAATCAGGCTGAAGCCGAGCGCCCGCGCGTCGATGTGCACGCCCTCGATGCGTGGCAGCGCCAGAGCCGGCAAAGACACGATAATCCCGCGTAATCCGAAGTAAGCCAGCCCCACTCCCATTGCGCCTCCCGCCAGTGAAAGCAGGAAGCTCTCTGCCAGGAGTTGCCTAATAATCCGTGCGCGGCTCGCGCCCAATGCGACGCGGACGGAGATTTCACGCACCCTTCCCGCGCCGCGCATCAGCAAAAGATTGCCGACATTCCCCGCTGCAATCAGCAGCACAAATGTCACCGCACCAAACAGCAGCAGTAGAGCCGTACTCACTTTGCCGGTCACCTGGGAATACATCGAGAGAACGTTAGTGCTCCAGTCCTTGCTGGAGGCCGGTCGCTCCCGGCCGATTTCCCGCTCGACGGCATTCAGGTCCGCTTGTGCCTGGGGCATTGGAACGCCCGGTTTTAGCTTCGCGATCACGCTGAGATAACGACCTTCGTCAACGTGGCCGCCCGGCGCGATCTGTGCGGGAACCCAGATCTCCGCGTGCGCGAAGGGCAGGTCGAAGCCCTCCGGCATGACGCCGATCACCGCGTATGGTTGATCGTGCAATTGCACTTTGCGGCCGACGATGGACGGGTCGCTGCCGAACTGCTGCCGCCAAAGTTTATAGCTGAGCACACCGACCCGCGGGCCATCGGGAACATCTTCGGCGGTGGTGAAGGTTCGTCCCAACAGCGGCGCCACGCCGAGAACGCGGAAGAAATCGGCGGAAACCTGCAGCGAGTCCACCTCGCGGGGTTCACCGTATCCGCTGAGACCCATCGGGAACGGCGAAATCGCGGCCATCGCTTCGAAGGAATGCGTGCGTTCACGCCATTCCAGAAAGTTCATTGGGCTCACCGGGTTTTGTGTCTGGGGCGGACCCGGCGTCGCCGCCTGCAGCCGCTTTGACGGGACTTCCCACAACGTTACGATGCGATTCGTCTCCGGGAACGGCAGCGGCTTCAGCATGACCGCGTCGATAAGGCTGAAGATCGCCACGTTCGCGCCTATGCCCAGCGCCAGCGTGCTCACGGCCACTAACGTAAACAGCGGGTTCTTGCGGAGCGCGCGAGCCCCGATGCGCAAATCGCGAAGTGCATTCTCGATAATGGCGAAGCTCCAGACATTGCGGCTCTCTTCCAACAGAAGCGTGGAGTTGCCGAACTGAGCGCGGGCGGCGTGCAGTGCGTCAGCCCTGCTCATCCCGGCGGCAAGCAGTTCTTCCGCCCTCTCCTCAATGTGCGCGCGGATTTCATCGGCCAGTTCGGCATCCATTCTGCGCCGGCGAAACAGCCGTTCAATGCGGCTCATGATTCGTTGGGCCTCAGCACCCGGGTGATCCCGGTGAGCATCCGGTCGAAGCTGGAGAGCTCCCGCTGCAGTTGTTTCCTGCCCGCCGGAGTGATTTTGTAATTGCGGACCTTACGATTTGTCGCCGAAATGCCCCATTCCGCGTCCACCCATCCTTCGCGCAGCAACCGCTGCAGAGCAGGGTAGAGCGTTCCTTCCTCGATGGTCAGCAGGTCTTCGGACGTCTGGCGGATCTGTTGCGCAATCGCATACCCGTGCAGCGGTCCGCGCCGGAGCGTTTGAAGCACCATCATCTCCAGCGCTCCCGGAAAAAGCTCTCGCCGGCTGTTATTGTTCGCCACTAGGCATAGTGTAGCTAGGCATAGCGGAGCTTGTCAATACGAAATCTTCAGGCGACGACCAGCGGTACCCCGGTGAGCCCAAGATGCCGGTCGGTTGACCAGCACGCTTTCACTCGCGCCTGACGCATCAGCACCAGTCCGTGAGCGTCGGCCAGCGTGAGCCGCTGATCTGAAAATCGCTGTACGATCGCGGTCGTCTCCGGCAATTCATCCGGCCCGAATGGCGCCACTTGCAGGACTGCCAGCTCTTGTAAGAAACTCAGGAACTCCACCGCCCGGCGTTGATCGTAGCGGCGCAAAAACCATCCGTGGCCTTCGGCAACCACCAATGCAGAGGTAATTAACGACGGAGGCTGCGCGAACAAACGGCGGAAGACCGGGTGATAACTGTCGCTGCGGTCCAGAAAGGCGATTAGCGCGGACGTGTCGACGTAGGCGTCAATCCTTCGCGCCATAGACTACATCGTCGATGGATTGGCTTGATCGCGAATCGCCGGACTCTACAAAACCCGCGTAACGCATCCAGGGCGCGCCGCCTGGCACGGGAAGCTTGTCGCGAACTGCGCGCCGCACAAATTCCGCTATGGAAACGCCGAGCGTCCGGGCTTCCTTGCGTGCCAGCTCGTATTCTTCTTCGTCCAGGCTGATTTGCGTTCGGATCATGGTGTTATCACCGTCGACCTCCATGATAACACGCCGGTCAGCGGCCTCAGATCCCCAGACCGTGGCGCAGCGTGTCCAGCGCATACTGCACGGCGAAAGCGCGGATGCGCTCGCGATCGCCGGGGAGCCGAAGCCGGCGAGCTTCGGTTGCCCGCGGCGTGGCCAGGCCCAGAAACACGGTGCCGACGGGATTCTCCGCGGTGCCGCCGCCGGGCCCGGCATAACCGGTTACAGAAAGAGCGTAATCCGCCCCGGCGCACCGCTTTGCTCCCTCGGCCATGGCTCGCGCCACCGGGTCGCTTACCGCCGTGTGCTCCGCGATCTGATCGGCGGGCACTCCCAGCAGCGACGTTTTCATGTGATCGGTGTAAGTAACAAACCCGCCCCGGAAGTAATCCGAACTTCCCGCGATTGACGTGATTCGCGCGCCCAGAAGCCCGCCCGTACAGCTTTCTGCCACCGTCAACGTTTGCCCACGTCCTCGGAGAGTCGCACCGATCACCGCCTCCAGCGAATCGCCGTTCCGCGAATAAACCTTGTCGCCCAGCAGCGGCAGGATCTGTCCCCCAACCTCGTCCAGCAGCCGCTCCGCTTCCGCCTCGGTGTCCGATTGCGCTCGCAGGTGGATCTGGAGATCTCCGTGGCTCGCCAGGATCGTCGTGACCACATTGCCGTAGCGCGTATAAACCGGCGCGATGATCTGATCGAGATCGGCCTCTCCGATTCCGGTGGCGCGAAAGAAGCGAGTGCGAATCACCCGCGTAGGAAACTTCGCGCGCAAGCGTGGAATGCACTCTTCGGTGAACATCGGCATCAGTTCGCGCGGAGGTCCTGGCAAGAGTGCGATCACCGCAGTGCCCGTGTCCACCCATTGCCCGGGCGCCGTTCCGCGCGGATTCGTCAGCACCTCCGCGCCTTCGATTACGAATGCCTGGCGCTTGTTCACCTCCGCCATCTTGCGCCCGAAACTCCGGAAGCGCGCACGAATCGCCTCGCAGACTTCTTCGCTGAAGATCAGTTGACCGCCCAGCGCCGCAGCCACCGCATCACGGGTCACGTCGTCTTCGGTTGGTCCAAGACCTCCCGTGACGATCACGATTGCTGAACGGCCGGCGGCTGCGCGAACAGAATCGGAAAGCCGCGCACGCTCGTCCCCAACGATGATCTTGCGCACCACCTCAATACCGATCCCGTTCAGCTCCGCAGTGAGCCAGAGCGAGTTGGTATCGATCTTGTCCGCCGCAAGCAGCTCCGAGCCAACGGCTATGATTTCGGCGGCGATGATTTCAGCTTCGGCCATCCGGTAGGCGGGCTAAAACAACGGCCTGCCCTGAATGCCCGCGTCAACGCGATAGAGCGCGTTAGTTGTGGTGACGGCCAGGGCCTTCGATGGTGTGAAGGCCATGCCCACAATGCCCGGACCCGAGAGGAAGAGCTCCGCCTCGCGCTCGGGAGTGAAGCGCACCACCCCGCGCCGCCCGCCATAGGATGCGGCGACATAGAGGTTCCCATCGATATCGAAGGCGAGTCCTTGTGGCCGCCCGAGTCCGCGATAAAACACTTCCACTTCGCCGGTGTGCGAGACCCGGAACACCGCGTCAAAACTCGATGTGGTGGGCCCGGTCACATACAGATAACGGTCTGGCCCGAACGCCAGATGGTAAGCGGCCAGCGACGCTTCCAGCGTGGCGAACACATAAATCTGGCGCTCACGGCTGATCTTGAAGATGGTCCCGCTGCGATCGCCGACGTATAGGTTTTCTTCTTCGTCGAAGGCCATGCCCGTGGCCACGCCCATGCCTTCCACGTACACGGACATCGCGCCGCTTGGGTCCACCTGGTAGACGATGCCGTCGTAGCGGCTGGAAATGTAGAGGATGCCGGCGCGGTCAAACGCGAGACCGGTGGCGTTCATCAGGTCGGTAACAAAGGGCTGCGACGAATAATTCAGATCCACCTTGTACACGGCCACCGGCGTTTTCTGTCCACGCTGGCCGCTGAAAGTGGCATAAATATTCCCGAAGCGGTCCACCGCAGGGTTGGCCACAGGGTGCAGGTTCTCGGCGATCTGAACACCGATGTCGCACGTCCATGCGGCGCTCGAGCGATTGCCCGCTTCCACAATCAGATCGCCGGCCGCTCCTTCCGGTACCTTCACTACCACATAGGAATCCGACCCCACCGTCACCTGTGCCGGAGCGTCGCCAATCGTGACACGCGGGCGATCCGGTCCGGCCGCCAGTCCCTTGCCGCGGATCTGAAACTCGCCTCCGGCGATAGCGGCACGCGGCGTTACCCGTGCGATCTGCGGACGCCCGTTCACGTCTTTTCTTGCGGCCATATTCAATAAAGATTGAAACACCCTGCCACGAATAACACAAGCGCGGCGTATAATCCGGCCATGATGTCGTCGGCCATGATGCCTGCTCCCGCGGGCAGACGTTCCAGCCTGCGCACCGGCCACGGCTTCCAGATATCGAACACGCGGAAGAGAACCAGAGCGAGAACCCAGCTTTTCCAGTTCAGCGTCACTGCGCCGGACAGAGTCAGCCATTGGCCGGCCACCTCATCCACCACCACGATGGACGGGTCTTTTATGTGCGTCTCCTTCTCAACTGCCGTGGCCGCCCATACGCCTACGGGAGTCAGCAGCACCGTCCACAGCAAAAACCACCGTGGACCGAAGCCGCCGAAATGCACCGCTATCCATGCGATCGCTATGGCCGCGAGCGACCCCATGGTTCCCGGACCCCACGGCCAGTAGCCGCAGCCGAACCATGTCGCCACGATGAACGCGAGCCGCTTCACGGCCGTTCTTCTTCGTCCTGATCCTCGCTCGAAGCGGGAGCGCCGGTAATAACGTACTCGCCGGATGCCCACTTGCCGAGGTCAATCAGCTTGCATCGTTCGCTGCAAAACGGCGCGAACGGGTTGGAGTTGTCCACTTCTTTTCTGCAGATCGGACAGCGCATACCAAAACTCAGCGGGCCATCGGCGCGGTCTGTGGCCTTGGTGATGCAAGGATGCGGAACGGACTAACGGGTATGGCCGTGTAGTCAGCGGCCGACACATCGATGAGCTCACCCACCAGATCGTAATCGTGAGCCTCAGTGATCTTCATGCGCCGCATCTCGCCGGGGCGCGGTGTAGTATCCCCGAAATCGTTAATCAGACAAACGCCGTCGATCTCCGGCGCCTGCGTCGATAGGCGCGCCTGCCACAACAGATCGGTCTCGCTCGACGGCCCTTCCACCAGCACATCGGCCTCGCTGCCCACCATTGCCTTGTTGCGTGCCTTCGAGATGCCCCGCTGTAGTGCCATCAGTCGGCGCTTCCGATTGTAGATGGTGCGGGCGTCCACTTTGCCGTCTAATCGATAGCTTGCGCTGGTGTCTTCGTCCGAGTACGAAAACACGCCCAGGCGATCGAACCGGGCGGCTTTCACGAAATCGCACAGTGTCGCGAAATCCTGGGCGGTCTCGCCCGGAAACCCGACAATCATGCTGGTGCGAATGGCCACGCCTGGAATCGCCGTCCGAATCCGCTCCAGCAATCGCAGAAAAATGTCACCGTTAGCGCCGCGTTTCATCCGCTTCAGCACCGCACCGCTGGCATGCTGGAGAGGCATGTCGATGTATTTCACCAGCGCCTCATGCTCGGCGATGGTGTCGAGAAGGCGCTGCGTCACCTTGTTCGGATAGCAGTAGAGAAAGCGAACCCACTTCGGCTGCGTCGTTTCGATCCGCGCCAGCCGGCCCAGCAGATGCGCCAACCCGTCCTTCAGGCCGAAATCTTCGCCATAGCAGGTGGTGTCCTGGCCGATCAGATTGATCTCCCGCACACCCTGCCCGAACAAGCGCGTCGCCTCGGCCACTACAGATTCAAATCGGCGGCTGCGGAACGCTCCGCGGTATTGCGGGATTACGCAGAAGGAGCAGGGATGGTCGCAGCCCTCGGCGATCTTGATGTAGGCGTAATGGCGCGGCGTGGACAGCACCCGCGGCGTCAGGTCGTGATAGAGGTACGGAACGATCGATGCAGCCGGAGCGTCCTCTCCTTCGCAAAGGCCGACGATATGTTCCAGCTCGTTCGTCCCGACAATAGCGTCCACCTCGGGCATGTCCTTGCGAATATCGCCGCGATATCGTTCCACCAGACATCCGGCGACGATCAGCTTCTTCGCGCGGCCGGTTTTCTTGTACTCGGCCATTTCCAGAATCGTGTCCACCGACTCCTGCTTGGCCGGGTCGATGAAGCTGCAGGTGTTGACCACGATGACATCGGCGTCGGCTGGATTTGGAGTGAGCTGGTGCCCGCGCTCCACGAGCTGACCCATCATGACTTCGCTGTCGACAAGATTCTTGGGGCAGCCGAGACTTACGAAACCGACTTTCACGTGTGTGGGTCCGAGCGGAGAAGCGCTCTATTCAGACTAACATGCACCCGGCCGGCGCTACTGCGGCGACGTGACCTTGAAATCGGATTGGAGAAACTGCCAGTCGGGCAGCTCATAGACGCGCAGTTTGGTGGACACCGTAACGCTGACGTCCTTCACGTCACCGGGCCCCAGGCCCTCCACCTTCACCGGGAACGAGAACAACGGAGGTTCACCGGGCCTCGCGGTAGTAGCGCGCACGTTTACCTGAAGCGAGATATCGCCAAGGTCCGCTTCCGAGTGGTTAATCACGGCAAAACGAATCTGCAGATTTCCCGCCCCTTTCTCGTCAAGGCGAAAGCCGGCCAGTTCCAGGTATTTCGCCACCGGATTCGAACCTCCGCCGGCCTGTCCGGCCGCTGCCGATCCCGCCGTGGTCTTGCTCGTGTCCACCGGCGCCGAAGAACATCCCGCCAGCCACGCGGCGGCAATCAGGACTCCCGGAAATCTCCTCATGACTCCACGGTACACGAATCGCACGCGCGGCTCGCCGATTAAAGGAACCGGGAAGTACCGCCGAAATCAGAAGCAGGGATGTTGCGCAAACGATATCCGGTCTTGTTCCTCGCCTCAATCATCGCGACCCTGCTCTACGGAGGTCTGCTGATTTCGGTGAGCGGGTCCGACATACTGCACGGCCGGAACGACTTTGCTCCGCTCTGGGCCGGAGCGAAACTGATTGGCACGCCAGGATTGTATTCGTTTGAAGCGAATCGCGAAGCCGAACGAAGGGCCACGGGAGTGACGATGCGAATCTCGTATTTCCGCCCGCCGTTCTACGCTGCGTTGCTCAAGCCCCTGATGCTCTCGCCATACCTTGTGGCGTATTGGATATTTCAACTCGCGGCGCTGGCGAGCCTGCTTTGGTTTCTGCGCACCTGGTGCAGGTGGGAGAACTCGCGCTGGCGGTATCCGGAGGTTTTGGTCTGGTGCGGAATACCCATCGTCGATGCTTTCGCCAACGGTCAGGACATTGCGTTCGTGCTGGCCCTCGCCGGGCTGTCGCTCACTTATGCCCGCCAGGGCAAAGACGTGAAGTCCGGTCTGGCGCTGGCCCTGTGCGCGATCAAGTTTCATTTGTTTCTGCTGGTGCCGGTGGCCGTCGCCGTCCGGCGCCGCTGGGGCATTCTGGCGGGGGCGGTCTTTGGCTTGGGTGCACTGGCGGCTATCAGCTTCCTGGTGCAAGGCTTGACGTGGCCGCTCGATTACTGGCGAATCCTGCATGCGCCAGGCATGAACCCGTCCGGGTTCCTGTGCATCAGTCTGCGAGGGCTCGCCGGGGACAATCCTGCGATGTTGGCCGTGACGTGCGTTCTCACGCTTGCTCTTTTCTCATGGATCGCCGCACGGGAACCAAGCTATGAAGTGCTCTTCGGATTCGCCGTTCTGGCAGGCCTGTTGCTGAGTTATCACGCGTACGCCCATGACGCTCTGCTGTTGATGATTCCGATGGCCATCCTGTTACAGCGGCGCGAAACGAGCGCGACAGCGAGTGCGGTCGCCATCGGCGCGAGTTCGGTTCCCTACGCAGGTTTATATGTGCCGGGGCCCTGGCATGTTATCGCGCCGTTGTCGTTGTTTGCCGCCTTGAGTGTCGCGGCCATGGAACGGACGAAGTTTCGCACGAGGGCCTCCGAAGCACTGCCCACCCCGCTTCCTACGCAGTCGTGAAGCCGATCGGGCGGTGTACTGGCTCCGGAAAGCGCTTTATGTCCTCGATCTCGTCCGCGAGCGAAATGATCACGAGTGCGTGCTGCTCCAGTGTCGTCTCAATCTGCCCCATTCGCGCCGCCAACTCTGACTGGTCGCCAATATCTCGCGCATTCGTATGAAAGCGCGAATGATCTGGATGTTCATCTGCACTGCGCGCGGGCTGGAGAGAACCGAGGACAGCATGCCCACGCCGTGTTCTGTGAATACGTACGGCAGATAACGGCGGCCACCCCTCCCGATGTTTGAGGTCACAAATTGTGACCTCAAAGCCTCTGCCTCTTCCGGGGTGAGCTGGAACATGAAGTCCTCCGGAAAACGCTCGGAATTTCGTCGAACGGCTTGGTTAAGAGCTTTTGTTGCAACCTGATACAGGGTGGCAAGGTCCGCATCCAGCATGACCTTCCGGCCCCGGATCAGGTAGATGCGCCGTTCAATCAGTTCCTCGGGAACCAGGATCTCGCTCACTGTGGCGGAAGGCATACCGAAAACTGTTAGTGGCGAGGAGCGACAATTCCTCTTCCGTGAATCCGAACTTCGCGGCGGCGATTTTGTACTCCTGGCTAATAGTCGTGCCGAAGAGCGCCGGGTCGTCGGAATCCAGCACGATGGGCACGCCGGCATCGAACAGGCGCCGCAGGGGATGGACCTCCAGTGAAGCCACCGCGCCCGTACACACGTTGCTGGTAGGGCAAATCTCCAGTGGAATATCGCGTCCCCGCAACTCAGCCATGAGTGCAGGATCGGTGGCGGCGGCAATCCCGTGCCCGATTCTCTCCGCCCCGATCGCAAGCGCCCCACGAATCGATTCCGGCCCCACGGTCTCGCCCGCGTGACACGTCGTGTGCAATCCGTTCTCGCGGCAAAACCGGTAGACCTCCGCGAATTGTTGGGCCGGTCCACGCGCCTCATCGCCACCGATTCCGAATGCCACGACGCCGCTCTCCCTGCGCTCTACCGCGAACCGCGCCACCTGCATTGCCGGTTCCACGCCGAACTGCCGGATGGCGTCCGGTATCCAGAACACGGGGAACGGGCATCGCTGTGACTCCGTCCGGATCGCGTCGTAGATCCTGTCGAGGTCCTGGCCCTTCCACAGAATCACGCCGGCTGACAAAGTGATCTCGGCATAGCAAACACCCTCCGCCGCCAGCCTCCGTAGGAGATCGCGCGCGGCCAGCGCATAGTGTTCGGGTTCGGTGAGCCAGCGGGTGAGCCATATATACGACTGGATGAAGTTCGCGAAAGATCCTCCCGGCAGGTTCGCGCGGATTTCTTCGGGAGTCAGCGACGGGTCGATCTCCATCAGCGTTTCCGGCCAGATTGCGCCTTCCAGATGCACGTGCAGCGACGCCTTGGGGAGTTCCGAGAAGAAGCCAGCCATTCCCTGCCATAATAAACGCGATGACGAATGGCGAGATGGAAGCGATCGTCGGCGGATGGCACGGCGATCCGTTTGGCCTGCTGGGGCCGCATCAGACGGACGATGGGAAATGGGAAGTTCGGGCATTCCTGCCGCAAGCGTCTGCGGCGCAGCTCAACCTCGACGGGCAGCTTGTGCCCATGGATAAAGCCGACCCGCAGGGTCTCTTCGTCGGCCATTCTGAAAACGAGCCCGGACATTATCGCCTGCGCCTGACTCTTTGGAGCGGCGGCGAGATCGAACTGGAAGATCCATACCGGTTCCCGCCGCAGCTCTCCGAGTTTGACCTCCACCTGAACACCGAAGGCACCAACACAGAACTATGGCATAGCCTGGGCGCTCATCTGGCGGAAGTCGAGAGCATTCCCGGCGTGCGCTTCGCGGTGTGGGCGCCCAATGCTTTGGTAGTCAGCGTGACCGGCGATTTCAATGAATGGGACGCCCGCCGTCACCCCATGCGCCTGCGCGACGGTGGCGTCTGGGAAATCTTCATTCCGAACATCGGCCCCGGCACGCACTACAAGTATTCGGTGCGGTCGCGCTTCTTCGGATATCACCAGCTCAAAGCGGACCCGGTCGCATTCGCGTGCGAGGAGCCGCCGAAATCAGCGTCCATCGTCACCGATCTCGATTCCTACCAGTGGGGCGATCAGCAATGGATCGAAGAGCGGGGCCGCACAGATTGGCTGAGACGGCCGTTTTCGGTTTACGAAGTCCACCTGGGATCTTTCCTGCGTGGTCCGCACAATGAGACGCTCAGCTATCGCGAGCTTGCCGGCAAGCTTGTTCCTTACGTAAAAGACATGGGCTACACGCACATCGAGTTGCTGCCCATCATGGAGCACCCGTATTCGGGTTCTTGGGGATATCAGGTCACCGGGTATTTCACACCCACGGCGCGGTTCGGCCCGCCCGAGGATTTCATGTATTTCGTCGACCGTTGCCACCAGGAGGGCATCGGCGTCCTTGTCGACTGGGTTCCCGCGCATTTCCCCAAAGATGCCCACGGGCTCGCGTTTTTCGATGGCACCGCGCTCTACGAGCATGCCGACCCGCGCAAAGGCGAGCACAAGGAGTGGGGCACGCTGGTCTTCAACTACGGGCGCAACGAGGTCCGCTCATTCCTGATTTCCAACGCCATGTTCTGGCTGAAGGAGTACCATATCGACGGCCTGCGCGTGGACGCCGTGGCCGCCATCCTGTACCTCGACTATTCGCGAAAAGCGGGCGAGTGGATCCCCAATATGTACGGCGGGAACGAGAATCTGGAGGCCGTCAGCTTTCTGCGCCGCTTCAACGAACTCGCGCACACCGTTCCCGGCGCTGTGACCATCGCCGAGGAATCTACTGCGTTTACGGGTGTTTCGAGGCCCGTGTACATGAACGGCCTCGGCTTCACCATGAAGTGGAACATGGGCTGGATGCACGACATGCTCAGCTACTTCTCTAACGACCCCATCTTCCGCCGCTATCACCACAACAACATCACCTTCAGCATGCTCTACGCCTTCACAGAGAACTTCGTCCTGCCTATATCGCATGACGAGGTGGTTCACGGAAAAGGAGCGTTGCTCGCGAAAATGCCCGGTGACGTCTGGCAGAAATTCGCCAATGTTCGCGCGTTTCTGACCTACATGTACGCGCACCCCGGCAAGAAGCTGCTGTTCATGGGATCGGAAATCGGGCAGTGGAACGAGTGGAATCACGACCGCAGTGTCGAATGGGAACTGCTTCAGTTCGAGCCGCACCGCAAGCTGCAGAGCTTCGTGCGCGACCTGAATCGTCTGTATCATTCGCATCCGGCTTTCTATGAAGTCGATTTCCAGTGGCAGGGATTTGAGTGGGTGGACTTTCACGACGTCGACCACTCGGTGATCTCCTTCCTCCGGCGGCCGCAGAACGGCATGCCTTTCCTGCTGGTGGTGTGCAACTTCACGCCACAGCCGCATGAGAAATATCGCGTGGGCGTGCCCGACCCGGGCTGGTATCGCGAGATTTTCAACTCCGACGCGGAGATCTACGGCGGGTCGAACATGGGCAACGGTGGTGGCGCTTCCACGCAGCCAGTCGCGTTCAACAATCACTACCACAGCCTCGAAATCACCCTCCCGCCGCTGGCGGTAGTGGTGTTCGCATCGCCGGAAGATTAGCGCCGGCAGCACGTTCCTTGAGGCTGATTTTTCGCCCGGGATTCCCTTTGACCGGGCCGGGCGAATTCTGGCATAATGGCCGGGACAGTTTTGGAAGCGTTGTGTCCGTCCCGGTCCGCTTGAGCTGTTCCTCCGGCAAGTCCGCGGTTGTGATCCCTGCTAGTCCGAAGTTGTCAGTCAGGAGTGTATGTGAGACTTTTCGTAGGTAACCTTCCCTATTCCGCCACCGAAACCGATCTGGAGAGCTTCTTCGGGCAGGCCGGTGTCACGGTGGACAGCGTCAACGTCATGCGCGACCGTTTCAGCGGGGAAGCGCGTGGGTTTGGATTCGTCGAAATCGCCAACGATGCACAGGCCAATCATGCGATTGAATCGTGCAACGGCAGGGAACTGCTGGGTCGCGCGCTGGTGGTGAACGAAGCCCGGCCCATGGCTGCCCGCGAAGGCGCCGGTGGCGGCGGCGGACGCGGCGACCGTGGAAGCCGCCAGAGTAGTGGCGCTGGCGGCGGATATCGCGACCGCTAGAAACTGCAACACAATCGAAACCAGGACTGGCCGGGCCGCGTGTCCGGCCTTTTACTTTTTGTGGGCCAGTTTTCCGGAACCGCCGCCGGCGCCGCGCTCTGATTCCCCTGCCTATTGCCGCAGCCCTCCGCTCCGATTAATAACGCGGGCCGCGACTTTGGTTGCCATTCCGTGTTCGGAGAGGAGAGATCGATTCGATCTCCAGATTCGAAAGTGAGGTCAATCAGGTATGTCGAAATGCTTTCACTACACGTGTCTCTTCACGCTGATCGCGGCCGGCGTTTCCGCTCAGGTGGCGCCCGCGCCAACCGTTGAAACATCGGGGATGGTGGGGCTGGCGTTTGGCGAAACGGCGCGCTTGAGCGTGCTGAATCCGGGCGCTCCGGCGCCGGCGACTGCGGTCGCGTGCACCGCGGCAGTATCTTTTATCGATGCGGGTGGCAACGTTCTCAAGTCCACCACGCTCACGATTGCTCCCGGAACCAGCATGTCGTTTGATTTGCGGAGCGACAGCGATTTGGATCTCACCATCGCCGAACGCCGCGAGATTCGCGCGACACTCACGATTCCGCCGCTACCACCCACCACGTCATCGACGCCTGCCGTTGGCGGGTGCATTTATGTGAAGACCCTGGAGGTATTCGACAATGCGTCGCTGCGGACACTCGTGGTACTCCAGCATTTTCGGGACGTAACGGTACCAGCGACCACGGAAGCTCCGTAACTGCTGTACGCGCACGCTGCAACACAATCAAAACGACTGGCCGGGCCTCATACCCGGCCTTTTTCTTTGCTGAATTCCGGAACCGGACCACCCTCTCGCACGTGTAGTTAATGACAGTCATGTGCAAACATCTCCTGGTGTTTTTGGCCTTCCCACTAGCCCACTTATTTGCCAGTCCTCCCGCCGATGGCCTCGCTGATCTCGAAGCCCGCGCCGACGAGGTGGTTCATCTCCATCTGAATTCGGCCACCCTGCAGGCGGCTGCGCGAGCGTTTCCCCAGGATGCCAGCCAGGACGCCAGCTTCTTTCAGGCCTTGTCCGGTGTGTCGGATCTTCAGGTGATTTCGCTCTCGTTTCACGGCGAAGGGATGCCTGCGCAGGAAGACATCGACGCCGTCCGATCCGTCGCCGTTCCCGCTGGCTGGACGCGGTTTCTCAGTACAAAGTCCAGCGATCCGCAAGAGATGGTGAACGGCTATGCCGGGCCGAGTGGTCTCGCCATCATCGTCGCCGAGCCTGATGAGATTACCGCGGTGCATATCGATGGCATCCTCTCCAGTGGAGCGATTCCTCTGCTGAGCCACCGGTTCGGCCTTCCCGCTATCGGATCGGGCGACTCGCAACCCGGCTTTGCCGCGCGCGGCGACCACGCCCCTGCCGCAAACGTGCATGCGGAGAAGCTCGATTTCAAACGAATGGTGCACGAGATCGAAGCGCAGGAGGGGATTCATCACGTCCGAATCCCCGGCATGGGATTGATCTCACCCATAGCGCGCATCGCTTCCGGCGGCCAGGCGAAGGCACTGGACGTTGCCGTGTTCGAAAATGCCCCGGCCGGTTTTGTGGATGCCGTGGACCGGACGATCCCGGAAGGCTGGTCCCGCATGGTGGAGGTCCACGAGGGAAAAGAAGCCACCGATATCTACATCGGCGCGGTGGATCAGGACATGCCCCTCCTGATCGCCACCTGGGACGGCGACGGCGTGCTGGTGACCGTGAAAGCAAACCTGAAGGACCTCTGCAAATCGCCCCTCGCCTGGGGCAACACGGACCACGATACCGAGCAGTAATCCATCCTCTCGCGCCGCTGGCGCAGTCCCTTTTACGTCCATTCCGGCCTCACTCCGTGGAAACCCGAAAGCCGCGAGACCAGTCTGTTAGTATGAACGCGTGCGCGTCAGGGTACTGTTCTTCGGCATGTTGAAAGACATGGCCGGCGGGGTCCAGGATTCTATCGACATTACCGGGGAGGAGACTCTGGCAGCGGTGTTCGATCGCTGCGTGAGCCGTGCGCCGGCCCTTGCGCGGGCCCGGCCGGGCGTGGTGCCGGCGCGCAATCAGCAATTCGCAAAGTGGAGCGATACAGCCGCCGATGGGGACGAAATCGCATTCCTTCCGCCGGTGAGCGGCGGCGCGGGAAAGTATGTTCAGGAGATAACCGACGCGGAAGGCCAGTTCTTCGGTCTGACGCGCGAAGTTATCGACACGCCCGGTCTCGCTCGCCGCGTGTTGCGGGGTGAAGACGGAGCGGTGGTGAATTTCGAAGGCGTGGTGCGCAATAACACAAAGGGACGCGCCACCCGCTTTCTCGATTACGAATGCTACGAACCGTTGGCAATCCGGACCATGGCCGAGATCGGCTGCGAGATCGTGCGGTCGCATGCGGTGGGC
>Ga0326727_10012180_pt1 | contig 19682 bp, 19 predicted proteins | sample MB2enrmetagenome_FD_207643 | JGI IMG/M metagenome (GOLD analysis project Ga0326727, IMG submission 207643) | Lab enriched peat soil microbial communities from McLean, Ithaca, NY, United States - MB29MY | ecosystem: Environmental > Terrestrial > Soil > Wetlands > Peat | place: USA: New York...
TGACAGAGTTCACGCAGGGCGCCACCGAGACCACCAACGGGCCTCTGGATGCCGCTATTACGGGCGACGGCTTCTTCGTAGTTACGGATCCCAGCAGCGGCATCGAGTACACTCGCGGAGGGAACTTCCAGGTGGATCAGGCCGGGAATCTGGAGACATCAACCGGCCAGGTGTTACAGGGATGGATGGCGGGACCGGACGGCACCGTGGCGTCCAACGGGCCGATTGGCAACATCACTGTTCCAACCGGTACCCTGAAGCCTCCTCAGCAGACGTCGCAATTTTCTTTCAGCCTCAATCTCGATGCGAACGCCACTGCGGGACCCCCACCTACTACTTTCTCCAGCTCAATCCAGGTTTACGATTCGCTCGGCACCGCTCATACGCTTACCGCGACATTCACCGCGACGGGCACGCCGGGCCAGTGGAACTACTCCGTCTCCGTGCCGAACGCCGATCTGACCGCCCCCTTCACGCCGGTAACCGGAACATTGACGTTTAATTCGAGTGGTCAATTGATATCCCCGGCGGCGACCGACCCGCCACCGCAGATTTCGATCACGGGCTTCGCCGATGGCGCCGCGGACATGACCGGAACGACTGCTTTGACGTGGAATCTATTCACCGGTACGGCGGGAGATATCACCCAGTTCGCCTCGCCATCCGAAATCTCCGCGCTTTCCCAGGACGGCTCGGCCGCCGCGCAGCTTGATAGCGTGGGAATCGCCAATGGCGGGGGCATCGTTGCCACGTACTCGGATGGCACACAGCTAACCGTAGGGCAACTCGCCCTAGCTACGATAAGAAACCCGGATTCGCTGGTCGCCGTGGGCGACAACAACTATCAACTCAGTGCGCTGAGCGCGTTGCCCGCCGTGGGCGCCCCGGGGACGGGTGGACGAGGGCAGGTTCTGGGCGGAGCAGTGGAACAGTCGACGGTCGACATGGCTACGGAATTCACGAATCTGATCCAGTATCAGAGCGCCTATCAGGCGAGCGCCAAAGTAATCACCACGGTTGACCAGATCGGCCAGGACACCATCAATATGGTTCAAACGTAAGATGCCCGCGCCGGAGCAGATCGCACGCATGGCTGATGTTCCGGTGGACGTGGAAGTGGAGCTCGATCGTAAAGTCATGACCGTGGCCGAACTGCTCGATCTGAATGCCGGCAGCGTAATTCGGATGACGCGCTCCGCGGGCGAGAACATCGACATTCTGGTGGGTGGTTCTCTGATCGGTTTTGGCGAAATCGTGATCATCGAAGACGCCGTCGGAGTGAGGATCACGGATTTCTGCAGCGAGGATTAAGTGAGAGTTTTCTATCGATTGACGAGGCCGGGGCCGGAAGTGTCTTGTGGAGCGCGGGTGGCCGCTGTGTTTTTGCTGGCGACCACGGTCTCCGCACGTGGAGCGCCAGCGGGACTCGGCCTCCTGCCGGCCGGGAAGGGCGCGGCGACAGACAGCCCGTTGCAGATTATTCTGCTCCTGACCGCATTGGCATTACTGCCTGCTGTAATCATGTCCGTGACCCCGTTCCTTCGAATCACGGTAGTCCTCCACTTCCTCCGCCAGGCCCTGGGTACCCAGTCGACACCGTCGAATCAGGTGCTGATCGGCCTCTCTCTTTTTCTCAGCCTGCTTATCATGCAGCCCATCGTGAATCAGGTGTACACAAACGCGTGGAAGCCGCTGGACGATGGAACCATAACATCGGCCCAGGCCTTTGAGATAGGAAGCAAACCGGTGAAGACCTTTCTCCTGCGGTTCGCGCATGAGAAGGATCTGCGCCTGATGCTCGAGTTAACCCATGCTCCGGCGCCGGCGCGCCCCTCCGATCTGGGCCTCGAGGTTCTCGTGCCGGCATACATTCTCTCGGAGCTCAAAGCCGGCTTTCAGATCGGGGCCATTCTCTATTTGCCGTTTCTGATCATTGATCTGGTCGTTGCCTCGGTCACCCTTTCCGTCGGCATGGTGCAACTGCCGCCGGTCATGATCTCGGCGCCGTTCAAGATTCTCCTGTTCGTTCTGGTGGATGGATGGAATCTGGTAATCGGCTCGCTGATGAGGAGCTTTTATCAATGACCCCATCGTTCGCCGTCGATATATTCCGCCACACCCTCATTACGGCGTTCTGGCTGAGCCTGCCTTTGCTCGCGGTGGGTTTTGTCAGCGGCATCGTGGTCAGTCTGCTGCAGATCGTTACGTCGATTCAGGACACCAGCTTCGGAGCGATTCCCCGGGTGACCGTCTTTCTGTTCGCCTTGATTCTGGTGATGCCCTGGATGCTCACCAGGCTGATCGCGTACACGGTCGAACTGTTTGGGAACTTCGCCCATTATGCGCAGTGAGCTGACTAACGCCCTGCCCCTGATTGTTGTCGCTTTGCTGGTATTCACCCGCGTCGCCGGGATCTTCACGTTCCTGCCCCTTCCGGGATTGCGAACCGCACCGAATGTGCCGAGACTCTTCCTCTCGTTGTCCTTGACCGGCATCCTGTTTCCCGTCTGGCCCGCGCCGTCGACCGCGGCCCCCACCGTCGGATTCCTTCTCTCCTCTCTCGGAAGCGAATTCGGGTTCGGCCTGTCTGTCGGCGTCTCTTTGGCATTCCTGCTGGAGGGTCTGGAAATGGCCGCGCAGATCGCGGGACTGCAGGCCGGTTACTCCTATGCCTCGACCATCGATCCGACGACCCAGGCGGATTCCAGCGTCCTCTACGTCTTTTTTCAGTTTTTTTCCGCAGTCCTGTTCTTCGCAGCGGGCCTGGACCGCCGCGTGATCGCCATCGTCGGCGCCAGCCTGAAATCGGCGCCCCCGGGCGCGTGGCACCTTAGCGGGGCGATTGGGGACGTTATCGCACGGATGGGTTCGATCATGTTCACTATGGGCCTGCGGCTGGCTATGCCGGTGGTCGGATTTCTGCTCATGGTCGACATCGGGTGCGCGATAGCCGGGCGGCTGAGCGCACAACTGCAGCTTCTGTCGATCGCTTTTCCGGCCAAACTCCTTGCCGGGCTCGCCCTGCTTGCGCTGGTGCTCATTTCGGTGCCTCGACTCATGCAGACCTACGCCGATCCCGTGTTCGCTTCGCTCGAGCGGCTGGTTACACGCTGATGCCCGGAGAGCGTACAGAGAAACCGACAAAACGGCGTCAGGAAAAAGCCCGCAAGGAAGGGCAGTTTCCGGTCAGCAGGGAGCTGATCAATTCCCTGCAACTGCTGGCGTTCGTCTACCTGCTGACGGTGTTCGGCGGGTCTCTCGTCGACCGGCTCCGGCGTGTTTTTCGGGCCGAGCTCACGCTGGCTTTCCGGCGGACGCTCCACGTGAGCGACGTGTGCAGTATGGCGGCCGACATGGTCACATTTCTGGGTGTCCCACTGCTGGCCTGCGGATTGTGCCTCATGGCCGCCGTAGTTTGCGTACAACTGGGCGCCACGCGTTTCGGGTTTGCCGGCGAAAAACTGCTCCCCGATCCTGGACGCCTGAACCCCGTCTCAAAGCTGCGCGGCCTGCCCGGGCACAATACGGCGGCGTTCCTGCAGGCGCTCTTTCTCATCATTCTGTTCTCTACCGTCGTCGCCGGCCTCGCTCAACAGAACGTGGAAGCCTTTTCCAGGCTTCCGCTCATGGCCATTGAAAGCTCCTGGGCCACCGTGCGCGGGGCACTGGGGACGCTGCTCTGGAAGTGCGCCTTCATCGCCGTAGTCATCGGTCTGCTGCTATTCGTGCGCGAGAAGCGCCGCCACATGAAGAACCTGCGGATGAGCAAGCAGGAAATCCGCGATGAAGTGAAGGAAACCGAAGGAAATCCTCAGATCAAGGGCCGCATCCGCCGGATCCAGCGGGAACTGGCGCGCCGCCACATGATGAAGGAGGTTCCCACCGCTACCACCGTCATCGTAAATCCGACTCATTATGCCGTGGCGATCCGATATGAAATGGCAGCGATGGGCGCGCCGCGCGTGGTTGCCAAGGGCCGAAACTACCTGGCGCGCCGGATTCGTGAAATCGCGATGAGTCATCAGATTCCGATAGTTGAGAACCAGCCGCTGGCCCAGGCGTTGTACAAACACGTGGAAGTGGGCCAGGAGATCCCCCCACACCTCTACAAGGCGGTCGCCGAGATTCTGGCCTACATTTATCGCCTGATGCAGCCTAAAGGGAGGCCCTGACGATGGCCTCCGGAGCGGCCCAAATACCGGCCATGGGCGCGCAAACGCCTCCCGCGGCAAAACCGGTCAGGACACCGCAGCGCGGGACCAAGCAGGCCGACGCCGCGAAATCGGGGGCTCTCAAAGGATTCAAAAACCCCAACTGGGCGGAAATGATCATCCCGATGGCCGTTCTGGCGATCGTTCTGGCGATGATCACTCCGCTGCCTTCATTCCTCCTCGATGTCCTTATCAGCACCAACCTCACCCTGTCGGTGATCGTACTGATGGTGGCGATGTACATCACCAAGCCAGCCGATTTCAGCATTTTCCCCACGACGCTTCTGTTGATGACGTTGTTCCGTCTGGCGCTGAATATATCCTCCGCGCGGCTGATTCTGCTGAACGGAAACTCCGGCACGTCCGCCGCGGGCGAGGTCATTCAGGCGTTCGGGGCGTTCGTCGTCGGCGGCAATTACATTATCGGCGTGGTGATTTTCCTTGTGCTGATCGCGATTCAGTACGTCGTGATCAATCACGGCGCCGTGCGTATTTCTGAAGTGACCGCTCGCTTTACCCTGGACGCCATGCCGGGCAAGCAGATGTCCATTGACTCCGACTTGAATGCCGGGCTAATCGACGAATCCGAGGCCAGGTCGCGGCGCAAACAACTCGTGGCCGAGGCGGAATTCTACGGAGCGATGGACGGCGCCTCGCGTTTCACGCAGCGCGATGCTGTAGCCAGCATACTGATCACCGGCATCAATATCATCGCCGGATTTCTGATCGGTGTCCTGCAGCACAACATGGACCTTCGGCAGGCGCTCCAGACTTATACGGTTCTGACCATCGGAGACGGTCTCGTTACGGTAATACCGGCGCTGATGATCTCCATTTCGGGAGCTCTGATTGTCACCCGTACCAGTTCGGATTCCAAACTTGGCGCGGATGTTCGCGTTCAGATCTTCGGGAATCCGCAACCTATCATCCTGGCTGCTGGCGTGCTCATTGCGATGGCGGCCTTTCCGGGGTTGCCGAAAATTCCGTTCCTGGTGCTGGGCGCGGGAGCGGGCGCGATTGGCTGGAGGCTCCGGAAAAAAGCGGCAGCGCTCATGGACAGCACGTCGGCGCCCGCCACTCCCGCTGCCCGCGAAAATGTCGAGAGCCTTCTCAAAGTGGAGCCAATCGCCGTCGAGGTGGGGCTTGGCCTTATCAGTCTGGTAGAAGGCGGGCAGAATTCGCCGCTGCTTCGCCGGATCGCGAACATCCGGCGGCAGCTCGCCTCCGAACTCGGCTACATCGTTCCGCCGGTTCGAGTAGCCGACAATCTCTCCTTGCGCGCGCGCGAGTATGCCATCTCTATCAAGGGCGTGGAAATCTCGCGCTTCGAGGTGCCGCAGGGGATGGATCTGGCGATCAGCCCGGGCGATGCCGCGGCGCTCGTAAATGGCGTAGCCACGAAGGAGCCGGCTTTTGGAATCGCCGCCTTCTGGATAACGCCGGAGAATGCCGAAGCCGCGCGCAAGGCCGGCTACACCGTGGTTGATACCACCAGCGTCGTGGGAACGCATCTCGGTGAACTGATTCGCCGTCACGCGCACGAACTGTTGTCGCGGCAGGATACGAAAAGGTTCCTCGATCGCGTCGCCGAAGAAAATCCGAAGGCAATCGAGGACCTGGTTCCTAAATTGCTTCCTTTGGTGGCAGTGCATAAGGTTTTGCAGAATCTGTTGCGGGAGCGAGTATCGATTCGGGATTCGCTGACCATTGTGGAAGCGCTCGGCGAGGCCGCTGGTGTCACCCGAAACGCTGTGCTGCTGACTGAGTATGTCCGCCAGGGCATCAGGCGGCTCCTGGTAAAGCCGCATCTGACTGTGCAGGGCGATCTGGCCGCGTGGATTCTCGATTCGCCATTGGAACAGGCGGTGGAATCGTCGGTGGAGCACGGCGAGACTTCAAGCCACCTGAATATGCCGCCGGCCCGGATCCGCGACATCCTGGATCGAATCTCCGCACAGGTTGGACCGCCGGAGAATCCGTCGGTATTGCTGGCCAGTTCGGGGTCGCGGTACTTCCTTCGCCAGATCACGGAGGGAGCTCTTCCCAACCTGACCCTCTTCTCGCATGGAGAAATCCCGGCTGGCGTGAAGGTGATTGGGCTGGGAACGATCCGATGATCCGCCAGGGATCGGGATGGGGGCGGGAATGAAGTTGAAATCGTTTTTCGCGAGTTCGGTTGAAGAGGCGATGGGTGACGCCCGCCGGGAATTTGGTCCTGAAGCTGTGCTTGTTCAGTCGCGGTGCGCCACCGCCGAAAACCGGCAACGGGGCGAGTATGAAGTGGTTTGTGCACTGCTTCCTGAGAACGAAGCGCCTTCCGCCCCGGCTCCCGATAAAACCGGCCGGCCGGTCAGGGAACAAGGAACTGCGGGCGACGTCCGAAAGATGATAGAAGAACTGGCCGAACTGAAGCGCTGCATGCGGCGGCTCCGGACGTCCATCGTTCTGGCCGGCAGTCCCGCGGCGGGGGCCGGCGCACCGGTGCAGGTTCGGGAAGCTCTGGCAACTCTGCTGGACTCCGAAGTGGACGCCGACCTGGCCCAACAAATCGTGGGAGACGTCAGCACGCACGCAGCGGGGCAGGTCGCCGGCGAAGACTTCATTCCCGGCACGTACTCACGATTCGCCGCCCTGGTTCACCGTCATGTGATGCGCCTTGCCACTACCCGCTCATTTGCGGTCGAGGAAAACGGCAAATATCCTCGAGCGGTCGCACTGGCCGGTCCTCCGGGTGCGGGCAAAACAAGCTGTATCGCGAAGCTTGCCGCCCGCCACGCCATTACCATGCATCGTGAAGCGCACGTTGTGGCGCTGGATGAGTACCGGGTGGGGGGCAGCGAACAGCTTCGCGCTTATGCGGCCATCTTTGGAGTGGCGTTCGACGCCCTGCCTCACGATGCTTCTCTTTCGCGCATCCTCGAGGAACAGCGGAATAAACTGATCCTCATTGACCTTCCGGGGTTCAGCCGGGCCGAGATGGACCTCGCCGCACAAATGGCCCGGCGCCTGAAGACCGAGGCTGTCGAAGTCCAGCTCGTTTTGCCGGTGTCGCTCCGGGCCGCCGACCTGCGCCGCATCTCGGAAGATTTCAGTGTTTTCGACCCCGCCGGCCTCATCTTCACGCGCCTGGACGAGACCGAAACTTACGGCCCGCTGTTGAATGAGATTGTCAGAACGGGCAGAGCCGCGTCCTTCCTGTCGGCCGGTTCGCGCGTACCCGACGATATCGAACCGGCAACACGGGCCCGCATCGCTGATCTCGTCCTGTCGGGAGTATGCGGGGAGGCGAGGACATCGTGGGCAGCCGCTTAGAAGAGGGCAGGAATCCGGCATCGGCTCGTGCATCCCGCTCTTACGGGGCTTCCGCGGCGAACCACGAGGAGGAGCGGGAAAAGCTCATCCTCGAGCATCTTCCACAGGTGCGGCTCATTGCCCGGCGAATTCACGAGCGCCTGCCCGAGAACGTGAATTTCGAGGACCTCGTTTCCACCGGAATCGTCGGGCTGATTTCGGCCATCGACCGGTTCGATCCGTCTCACAACGTAAAGCTCAAAACCTACGCCGAGTACAAAATCCGCGGCGCCATTCTGGACAGTCTCCGCGGTCTGGACTGGGCGCCCCGCCAGCAACGCAAGCGCACCAAGCAGATCGAAGCGGCTATCGCCAGGCTCGAGCAGAAGCTCCAGCGCATGCCGGGCGAGGAGGAAATCGCGGGCGAGCTCAATCTGACCATCGACGAGTATCACGACTGGCTGGTGGATATTCGCGGCATTAATCTCGGAAGCCTCGACAGCGTGGTGGGGGAGGAGGAAGGACACGACCTGCTGCGCTACATCTCCGACGAAGAGGAAAATTGGCCATCGCAGGTGGTGGAGCGTGCGGAATTGCAGCGCCTGCTTGCGGACGCCATCGATCGCATGCCCGAAACCGAGCGGCTCGTCCTCAGCCTTTATTATCACGAGGAGTTGACGCTGCGCGAGATCTCGAAAATCGTCCATCTGCACGAGTCGCGAGTTTCGCAACTGAAATCGCAGGCCATCCTGCGGCTCCGTTCCTGGATCGAAAAACGCTGGCCGGCGGGGAAGGGAAGCTACCATGCCGGAACCCGCTCCTGATCGAGTGTTCGCCCAGGCGCTGGCCGATGCGCTCGGTCAGGCTATCGAGGGGATGACCGGCGAGAAGCCGGAGGTGAGCGTGGGCGCGGGAGTGGAGGGCGCCATCGCGGCGCCGGAGGGCTGCACGTGGTGGCGGCAGTCGTTCAGTCTCGCGGCGGACGCTTTCGTACAGATCGGCGCGCCCGAAGATTCGTGGAGCGCCATTGGTAACAGCATTCTCAAGGCCGCCGGGATTGACGATGGCGATCGCGAGAGCATTCGCAGCACCTTCACTGAGATCCTGAGCCAGACCTTCGGTGGCGCGGCCCGGACCTTGTCCGGACGCCTGGGCACCCAGGTCACCACCAGCCCTGACGAAAAGCCTTCAGCAGGTCCTCCGGCATCGGCGCGGTCGCTTGAATTAAAGGTGAGCTGGGGGTCGACCGGACCATTGGTCGTGCTGGTCTCGATAGAGGCGCCGCTGCTGGCCGGACTTGACGCAGCCATGAACGAAGCCGCCGAGCCGGCAAGCGCTCCTGCCGCAGCCGAAGCGCAGTCAGTATCCGGTCTCAGCCGGCTTGACGAGGAAACCATTCGGCGATCCCGAAAGATGGACCTGCTGCTCGATGTCGAGCTGCCGGTGAGCGTATCCTTCGGACGAGCGCAGCTTCTTCTCAAAGACGTGATCAAGCTGACCACCGGGTCCATCATCGAGCTGAACCGCTCCATCTCCGAGCCGGTCGACGTCATCGTCAACAATTGCGTGATTGCCCGGGGCGAGGTGGTTGTGGTGGAGGGCAACTTCGGCGTACGCGTTCACGAGGTGGTCAGCAGGCAGGAGCGGCTCCGCACGATGACATGATCACCATGCTGATCAGTTCCCTGATTTCGGTTGTCCCTCTCCTCCTGCTGGCCGCAGGAGCGGTTGCCGCAGCCATGCTCTTCTTCTCCTTTCGCAGAGAAACGGCTGAACTGCGGCGCCGTATGACCAGCCTGGAGAGCGCGGCCAATGACGCCTTCGGAGACATCCAGAACCGCGTGAGAGAGCTGAGCGAACGCCTGCGCCGGTCGGAAGAGTGCCCGGCAAATGGACCTGCGCCGGCTCGCGCCGGTTTGAATCTTCATAATCGCGCACAGGCCCTGCGCATGCTGCGCCGTGGCGAAAACGCCGAAGTGGTTGCCAGATCCCTGAACCTGCCCAGACCGGAGATCGAACTTCTCATCCGCGTCCAGCAGCTTTCGGCTGCGTCCGAAGAACCTACTTCGGAAACGCCTGGATGAACTGAGTGTCCGGGAACGCGGGCCACGCGGAGCGATCGTCGTCCAGCGTCGCGGTGACGGTCATCTCATGCCTGTTGCGGACCAGCTTCAATGAAACGGTGTGTTTCTTCCTCGCGGCCTGAACTGCGCCGGAGACCTGGCCGGGTGTAATCACATCCTGATCGTCCACCCTGGTGAGCACGTCTCCCGCCTTGAGCCCCGCCTTTTCAGCCGGCGATCCACTGAGCACTGACCGGATCAGCACCCCCTGTTTCACCCCAAAGAAATCGGCCAACTGACCGTTCAGCGATTCGGTCTCGATTCCGAGCATGCCGCTCCGCCATCCCGGAAAGCCTTCGGCAATATCGGGCATGCGCATTTCCGGCATCTCAAAATGAGGAACCACCATGAATCCGCCCGGTCCGGTCCTACGGCTGCCGATCACCGCCGTCAGCGTCTGCGCGGCGCCGCCCCGGCTAATCTTCATCGTCGCTTTCCGGCCCGCCGGCGTCTCATGCACCATCCGGCCGAACTGCTCCATGCCTTCCACGCGTTCGCCGTTATATTCGAGCACCACGTCGCCAACCTTGAGCCCCGCCTTATCCGCGGGACTGTCGGGTTCTACGCGTGTGATTTCCACTCCCTCTTCAGAGGGGAGCTTCAACGTTTTTGCCCGCTCGGCATCGACTTCCGCGATGTTGATTCCCAGGTAGCTACCTCCGCCTTCACCTGCGAAGGCCAGATACATAGGCCCGCTCGATGGCGAACCCGAATGCGCCGGCGACTGAAACGCGGCCAGCGGCAGACAAGCCAGCAATCCCAATAACAGCGCGCGGGATACCCGCAACAATGCTTGATATCCCAACCCGCCTTGATATCCCAACCCGTCACTCCACGACATCTCTCCCCCTCCTCTCCCCGTTCGTTACGGCCGCGGACGCCGCAAATAAACCGATCCACCCGATGCCATCACCTGCAGCACCGGGCCACCCCCGTTCAACGAACCTTCCGCGATCTCCAGGCCTCCCCAGGGTCCGCTGCGCCCGGTCAGCCGGATTTCCGGAAAATCGGAAACAATGTGTCCCCCCGCTCCTCTTCTCAGGCTCTGCGCCACTACGGTCACCGCATACGACGGCGGCAGCACCACCGTAATATCGCCGGAGTTGGTGCTGAGCTTCGAGTTCTCCAGCCGCCGGCCCGCCAGGAACTGAGCCAGAATATCTCCCGATCCGCTCAGCGCCTGAACGATCCCGGCCACATTGCTCAGCCGGATCCCTCCTTCGTTTGCCTGGCAGTGGGCGCCGCTCGATCCGCTCACCTGAATGGCCCCGCCCGCGGCATCGGCCATCACCGGTCCTCCTGCCTGGCCAATTTCGATAACACCGCCACTGGTGCGCGCGGTCACCGAAGAATCCCCGTTCACAATCTCCACGTTTCCGCCCCCGCTCATCGCATAAGCCGCTCCGTGAACGTGTTGTACGACAATCTCACCGCCCGCAGTTTCAAGTTGAGCCCTTCCCCCGATCCGGTCCGCACGGATCGCTCCCGCGCCGGTGAAGCAACGCGCATCGCCATCCACGCTGCCGATCTGAATCTCGCCGCCGCCGGTTCGCGCAATCACGGAACCGTGGATACGGTCCATTTGCAGGAGCCCGCCGTCGTTCAACACCTGCAAGGCGCCGTTCAAATCCCACGCATGCACAGCGCCGGTCCGGCTGCGCACGTCGCACAACCGCACCTCGCGGGGCACGCTAATGGTTACGTCCGCCGGCAACTGGCCGGTAACCGCCACGAACGTCAACGACAGAATGTCTCCGCGCCGCTGGACACCAGTGCCCGCAACCGAAGCCACCGTCCACGTGACCACATCCGTTCCCGCGCCGCGAACATTCACTGCACCGCCCGCCGTAATCCGGACCGTCCGCACACCCGCCGCCGGATAGCTCCCCTGCAATTCAGCAGCGCGGGCGCACAAAACCACCGTGGCCGCGATCACCGCGGATGCCGGCCATCCTCTCATCGTCTTCCTCTTTCCGGTATGCCTAATACGTCTCGGCCGAGGCGTTCATATCGTGCAGCACGCGCTGGCACCGCTGCCGTATGTAACCGTTGTCCTCATGGCTGAGCAGCTCCTGGAACACTCCCACCATCTGGTCCTCGGGATGCTGCACCAGCAGATCCACCACCTGCGTGCGCACGCCCGGATTGCTGTCAGTCAGCAGCACGCGCGTCAACACCTGCCGGGTTTCCGGATCGGAAGCAAACTGCTTCAGGCCATCCAGCGCCTTGAGCCGCACGCCCGCATTGGGATCGCGCTGCAGCCGGTCCAGCAAAGCGCCGCGAATATCGGGCGAACCGCATTGCGATGTCAGCAGCTCCACCGATTGCACGCGCACTCCGGCGTCGGCCGGATCTCTGGTACCGATCACCAACAACCGGCGGATCGGTTCATCCTCCGCCCGCCCGGTCAAGGTGCGCCGCTGCGTTTGTTCCAGCACGATTTGCACTTGTCCGCCGCGGCCTGGCTCTACGTAGCGCACCCGCGATGCCACCGGATCTAAGACGTCGGCTATATTGCCCGCGCCGCCGCGCGAAAACATCCCGTTCGAAGTTACTCGCGCGCCAAGGAACCCAAGCGCCACCAGCGCCACCGCCCCCAGCGACTGCGCCACCACCGGCGCCGGCGCAAAGCGAATGGCGAACATCTCGCTGAAATGCGGCCACCATCCCCCGTGCATTCCCGGCTCCTGCTTCAGCCGCGACCGCGATTCCAGCCTCGCCGCGGTGAGCATTCCCTCGTCCAGCCGCACGCCCGCCTCATCCAGCAACTCGTTCATCTTCTTCTGGTGCTTCACCTCGCGGCGGCACGTCTCGCAGCCGTCCAGATGAAGTTCCAGCCGCTCTTCCTCGTCGAATCCCAACTCGCCATACAAATACAGCGGAAGCATTCGTGCAGCTTCTTCGCACTTCATAGGAAATCCCCCAGCGCGGCCCGCATTTTCTGCGTCGCGCGGAACAGGCAATTCTTGGCCGCCTCCTCGGTTGTCCCCAGTACTTCTCCAATGGCTTTCAGACGCATGCCCTCGTAATGCCTCATCTCGAACACAACCCGCTCCCGTGGCGTCAGGCCCGACAGCGCCTCGCGAATGCGCCCGTTCAACTGGTTGCTGAACAGCTCGCGCTGCGGATCGCCGTGGCCTCTTGCCTCCGGTACCGAGTCAATGCGGTCCAGCTCGCCCTCAGCCGTGGCGATGGTGGACGCTTCCTCCTTCCGGACTTTGCGCTTGCGCAGGACATCCAGGCACAAATTGGTCACTATCCGGTACAGCCACGTGTGAAAGCTGCAGTCGTACCGGAACTTGTGCAGGTTTCGATAGACGCGAAGAAAGGTCTCCTGATAGATGTCGTTCGCGTCTTCGGGCGAGCGAAGGAGATTGAGCGCCAGACGAAGGACACTCTGGTCGTACTGCCGCACCAGCTCCTCGAAGGCGCGCTCGTCGCCCCGCTGAGCCGCCCGGATCAGCGCCGATTCATCCATTCGCTGGAACTCGATCGCCGGGGCCGCCACGGCCTGCGTATTCCCTTCCAATCACTGACATAGACGAAGGTACGCGGGAAAGGTCACGGCGGTTCGGCAAAGGGAGAACGGGGGACTAAATGGAGTAAAGGAATTAAGGGGAGTAGACGGAGTGCGATCACGTGCCAGCCTCCGTCTATTCCATTTACTCCTTTTATTCCCTTTACTTCCCTTATTCCATCTCCAGCTCGATCTTCCGGTTGGCCGCGTCGATCTGGGCGATGCGGAAGCTGCGAATCTGGCCGGCCTTCAGCTCCGAATCGGATGCCGTCGCCCCGCCGCCTTTCCAGCGGGCGCTTAGCATCGCACTGAGCGATCCGACATCGGCACCGCGGGGTGCCTGCTCCGTTTCCTGCTTGCCAGTGCGCGCATCGGCCGCGCAATCGCCATGGACGCCCTCGCCAAGTTCCACGCGCGCCCGGCCATTCCGCACGTCGACCACGCGTCCACTCACGACGTCGCCCGGTTTATGGTCGGCGATGTAATGATCGGCGCTGGTGGGCTCCAGTTGCTTCATTCCCAGGCGGATGCGCCGCTTCGGCTTATCCAGCTCCAGCACGGTCGCTTTTATCGTCTGGCCCATTGTGAGCGCTTCTTTCGGATGATTGAGGCGTTTCTCACGGCTGATGTCGCCCACGTGGATCATGCCCTCGACGCCGTCGCCCAAATCCACAAACGCGCCGAAAGCCGCCAGGCTGATGACCGGGGCTTCCACCACGGTCCCTACGGCGAATCGCTTGCCGGCGTCTTCCCACGGGTCGCCCAGCGCCTGCTTGAGACCCAGCGAGATTCGGTGTTCGGCGGAATTGACGCCGAGCACAACCACGTCCACCGCTTCGCCCACCTTCACGATCTCCGAAGCCTTCTTCAGCTTTTTAGACCAGGACATCTCAGACACGTGAATCAGCCCGTCCACGCCGGGCACCAGTTCGACGAACGCGCCGAATTCGGCGACGCGAGAAACTGTGCCGCGCAGGCGGTCTCCGGTTTTGAACTTCTCCACTGCCAGCGTCCAGGGATCGGGCGCAAGCTGCTTCATGCCAAGGGAGATTTTGCGTGTGTCCGCATTCACCTTGAGGATCTGCACCTGCACCTCGTCGCCGGGCTTCACGACATCGGACGGTTTCGCGATTCGCGTCCACGACATGTCAGCCACATGCAGTAAGCCGTCCATGCCTCCAATGTCCACAAACGCGCCGAAGTCGGTGACCGTGCGGACCGTACCGCGCACCACGGCGCCCTCCTTCAGGTCCGCGAAGGCTTTCTGTTTCGCCAGCGCCTCATCCTCTTCCAGCACCACGCGCCGGTCCACCACCACGTCTTCATGAGCGGTGTCCAGCTTGATGATCTTGCACTGGATTTCCTGGCCCACCAGCTTTTCGATGTCGGCCTGTTCGCGAACTCCACTGCGCGATGCCGGCATGAAAGCGGGAACACCGACATCCACTCTCAGCCCGCCCTTCACCACTTCGGACACGGTGCCGGCGATGCGGCGGCCCTCGGCGAAGGCGGTTTCAAAGGCGGTCCAGTCGCGCGGGCGCTCCACTCGAATGGTGGAGAGAAGATAATTGCCCTCCGAATCGCGGCCGGTCACGTTCACCAACAGCGCGTCGCCCCGCTTGACGGTAAGCGTTCCGTCGCCGTCACGAAACTGCGCGATGGGCAGAGCGCCTTCCATCTTCCGCCCGATGTCCACGAACACCTGCTCGGCGGTGATGGAAACCACGCGGCCTTCGATGGCTTTGTCGTGCGCGTGGTGACTGTGTTCGTGCTCGAACTGCGAGAGAATCGATGCGAACGAGGTGTCCTCGGACGACGCGGCCTGACCTTCGGCCGAGGCAGGGAAACTGGGATTATTCATGGGACCACAAAGACTGTAATTTCATTCTGGCACACTTGTTTCATGGGCTGGCGGCATTCCATGCAGGGAAGTACCATGGCCGTGGCATGGTTGCTCTTCTCCGGCCTGGTAGCCGTCCTGGGACCGTACCACACGCCTGCCGCAATTTCGCTGTTGCTGGCGATTGGCGTGTTTCAGATTGTGGCAAGCCGGGTTGCTTCATCCCGTTCGACGGGCGGCCAGGTGGCGTCGTTCGCGATCACGCTGGGGCTCTGTTTCCTTTTGATTTATTACACCGGTGGGATCGGCAGCAGCTACTACTGGATGCTGCTTGTCCCGGTGATCACCGCTGCCCCCTCATTCTCATTGCTGGGTACTCTGGCGGCCACCGCGGTTGCGTGCGGCGGGTACCTCTCGTTTCTTGCTTTCATCAATTGGGAGAAGCAGTACATTCCCCCGGAAGAGGTGAGCGAGCTGATCTTTCGCGTGCTCACAGTTGCGCTGCTCGGATATCTGGCGAATCAGCTCGCCGAAGCGAGCCGCTCGGAAGCCCGAAAGGCGCAGGCCGCGGCCGATCAACTCGCCCAGGCCAACCTGCAATTAATGGAAGCCGAGGCCGCCGTTCGCCGCACCGAACGGCTTGCCGCTATCGGACAGTTGTCGGCCGGTCTTGCGCACGAATTGCGCAATCCGCTGGGGACTATCAAAGCATCGGCCGAGATGCTCACTCGCAGCGTCGCTTCCGAAGGGGCCATCGCCAAAGAGATGGCCGGCTATATCTCGACCGAGGTCGACCGCGCCAACAAACTGGTCACTCGCTTCCTCGATTTTGCGCGGCCTCTCGCGGTGCAGGCCCAGCGCGGCGACATTACCCAGACCATCGACCGCGCCGTCGAACAGCTCGAACATCACAAGCCCGCGGGGGTGTCCATCTACCGGAATTACTCGCCCGACGTGGCTCCGTTCTTCTTCGATCCCGATCTGATGGAGCGGGTCTTCTATAATTTGCTGGTGAACGCCGCGCAGGCCAGTCCACCGCAATCGAGCATTACTATCAAGACGCGCCAGCAGGACGATACCGTGGAGATCGCCATTATCGATCGAGGCGCCGGCATCGACCCGAAACATCTCGAGAGCATTTTCAACCCGTTCTTCACCACCAAGAGCCAGGGTGTTGGTCTTGGCTTGGCCATTGTGTCGCGCATCGTCGACGAGCACGGTGGCCGCATAACCGTCGAAAGCGAGACTGGCGCGGGCAGCATTTTTCGCGTGTTACTGCCTGTTGCCGGCCAGACCAGCGCGGCGGTTTCCGGAGGTGAGCGTTGAGCGCTCGCATATTGATTATTGAGGACGAAGAGAAGCTCCGCCGCGTGATGGAGCTGCAGCTCCGTACGGCCGGCTTTGAAGTGGAGCAAGCCGGCAATGCCGAAGATGGTCTGAAGCTGGCTGACTCGACCGATCTCATCATCACCGATCTGCGTCTGCCCGGAATGGACGGCCTGCAACTACTGTCCAATCTGCGCGAGCGCGGGCTGCAAACGCCGATTGTGGTGATGACTGCGTTCGGTTCCATCGAGACCGCCGTCGAGGCCATGAAAGCAGGAGCTGTGGATTTCCTGCCAAAGCCGTTCTCGCTCGATCACCTGATGGCCGTCGTCGGCAAAGCCCTGGAGTTGCGCACGCTGCGCGATGAGAACCGCAAGCTGCGCGAGGAGCTTGACCATCGCTACCGGTTCGACAACATCATCGGACGCAGCCCCGCGATGCGCGAGATCTTCGCTACCGTTGAGCGCGTCGCACCCACACGCGCTACCGTACTGTTGGCCGGTGAGAGCGGCGTCGGCAAGGACATGATCGCGCGAGCCATTCATCAGCATTCCCCACGCCGTGATCATCCCTTCGTCAAAATCAACTGCACCGCGCTACCCGAGAACCTGATGGAGAGCGAACTCTTCGGCTATGAGAAGGGCGCGTTTACCGGAGCCAACGTCACCAAGCCCGGCAAGTTCGAACAGGCCGACACCGGCACCGTGTTTCTCGATGAGATCGGCGACGTGCCCGTGTCCATTCAGGTGAAGCTGCTGCGCATCCTCCAGGAGCGCGAGTTCGAACGCCTGGGCAGCAACAAGACTCGGCACATCGATGTTCGCGTTCTCGCCGCCACGAACGTCGATCTCCGCGCCGCTCTTGAACAGGGCACCTTCCGCGAGGATCTTTACTACCGGCTGAACGTGATGCCCATCAATATTCCGCCCCTTCGCGAACGCCGCGAAGACATCCCGTTTCTCGCCGAGCATTTAGTCCAGAAGTTGGCGAAGGATCTCGGCAGCGTGGCGCAGGGAATTTCCGAAGAAGCCATTCAGAAGCTGCTGCAATATCACTGGCCGGGCAACGTGCGCGAACTGGAGAACGTTATCGAACGAAGCATGGTAATGGCCTCGCAGCCTATACTGAGTGCCGCCGATATTCGTCTCGATACGGCCCCGCGCGCGCATCGGCCGACGTCGAATTCCGAGTATAGTTTACCCGATGGCATGACACTGGACGAATACGAACAAGCGGTAATTCGCGATGCGCTGAAGCGGGCCAATGGCAACAAGAGCCAGGCGGCGCGAATGCTGGGCCTCACCCGCAATGCTCTGCGCTACCGGTTGTCGCAGATGGGCATGGAGAGCGAGCAATGAACACACCCTGGGTTCGCCGGCTTTGTTTGTCTCTTCCGCATACAACCGAATCGATCCAGTGGGGCGAGCATCTGGTGTTCAAGGTCGGGGGCAAGATTTATGCCATCGCCGCGCTCGAACCTGCCAATGCCTGGCTTTCATTCAAAACCGCGCCGGACGAATTTGCGAGACTGACCGAAATCCCCGGCATTATTCCCGCGCCTTATCTGGCCCGCGCGCAGTGGGTAGCGCTGGAGGCGTTCGATGCGCTGCCGGCAGCGGAACTTGAGCGGCTGATCAGAGACGCCTATGGCCTGATCTTCGCGAAGTTGCCGCGAAAGACGCAGGCCGAGCTGGCGGAAAAAACCACCCCGCGGGCTAAGCCGCGTTCGAAAGCTGCACGCACTCGCTAATTGCCCGTGACGCTGTCGCCCAGTGCCTGCGAGATCACGCTAAGGCCCGTGGTGACGTTGATCGCGGTCGTGGGCACGGATGCTCCCGCCGACGTTGTGACGGTGGCCTGCAGATGGCCGGGTCCGAGTACGTTCACGTTGGTTACCACCGCACTACTGGTTCCAAAGCCGACGTAAGTCTGCCCCTGCACGAAATTCGTGTTGGTGCCGATCACGTCCACCGTAGTGGAACCTCCCGCCGTCAATGTTCCAGGCGATACCGAGAGCGATGGCGGACCCGAACCGGGGAATGTGTAAGTGACGACATCCGCATCCTGCGAGACATAGAGCGAACTCTGGCCGTCAGGGTTCAACGCCTCCACGTGGCCGGTGAATCCTGTGTCCGCCACCGGAGGCTGAACGATTATTTCGGTATCGCTCACCGCGTTCACAATGGTTCCCGGTATGCCGTCAAACACAATCCGTGTCCCATCCGTGAAATTCGTTCCGGTGACCATGACGGTTCCATCCCCGACAACCAGAGCGCCGGTCACGGACGGTGGCGGACCCACCACTCCCCGAACCGCCGCGGGCAGCACGTAGGTGTTGTCGCTGCTGTGGATGAGTAGCGGGCGTGCACCCGCCTGAACCACGTCCACAACACTGTCCGAGTATGCCTGTATTTCCACCGTCAGGTTCCCCTGATAAACCTGGGTGGTCCCCGGCGTGATATACAGCAGCCATCCGAGCGGCTCGACACTCAGCCCTGGGCTCGCTTGGTTGCCGCTCGCGTCAAGCAGCCCGTTGCCGTCGAGAAGCAGCGTCTGCGGCGCGCCCGTGATGATCAGCGGCGGGGGACCGATCGCAAAACCGTTTGGATAGCCAAATGTCCGGACGGAATTCACCGGCATCGCGGCGCGAGGAGACACCTGGATGTTAATCGCCGGTGTGAGCGTACCCTCGGGAATTTCCAGACCGGTGGCAAGAGTCCAGTCGCTCCCGCTGGGATAAAAGGTGGTCTGGAAATAACACAGGCTTGCGCTGGACGGACCGTCACACGTGGGTCCCATACTAGTTGCGCCGTCCGCGGCCAGAGGATAGATAATGTTCTGATTTGTTTTCTCGCCTGTCTGCGCAGGAGGCAGGGCTTGCGCGTAGACAAAATAGTATCCAGGAGGGATGCCGTCAATCCGATAGGTTCCGTCCGGTAGGGTCATCGCACCAACAGCGTCGCCATTCATGGAAATCGCCACCACGCCCGCAAGATTGATCGGAGTTCCATCTGTGAACGTGACCTTACCGGTGATGCTTCCATTCTTGGCGATGAAGTTGGAGGCGGTTGGGTAAAGCAGGGAAACGCCGGCGATATCGTCGGCGGACAGCGGCTCGGCCTTGGTCGCGCCGCTGGTGTAGTAGGTGGACATGGCCGCTGAAGCCGTGCTGTGTTGCAGCCCAAGATTGTGGCCGAATTCGTGAACCACGGTCGTAAAGAACAGTTCGCTCCAGCTCGCCTGCGGCGGGCCGCTCGAACCAGCAAGGCCAATAGGAACGGCCGGCAGAACCAGATGCGATGCGACGATGGGCATGAAGGCGGCTCCCGGGCTCAGAGTCGCGGGGGGGGGGGCCGGCCGCAAGGGCCCCCCGC
>Ga0326727_10012182_pt1 | contig 19681 bp, 19 predicted proteins | sample MB2enrmetagenome_FD_207643 | JGI IMG/M metagenome (GOLD analysis project Ga0326727, IMG submission 207643) | Lab enriched peat soil microbial communities from McLean, Ithaca, NY, United States - MB29MY | ecosystem: Environmental > Terrestrial > Soil > Wetlands > Peat | place: USA: New York...
GAAACGTGCGTGGACCGGGAGGACCACGCAACAGCCGGCCGGGAGGCCGGCGCTACCTGGTCTTGCAGCGACCGGCAACCTTCAGCCAAGCAGGAGATCCACTCTATACCAACAGGCAAATGCTCTAGTATGTTCCTGGAACGGACGGCGGAGGCGGTGGATAAAGCAAATCCCCGAGCGTCTGGTAGCGGCCGCCGTAGAAGATCAGCGCATACTCGCGCACTCCTGTGCTCAAGGGCCCTCCAAGGCAGATGCCGGCCAATAGCGCGTAGCCGAATGCAACGACTCCGAAAAAGACCTGGAGAAGAATGCCGATCAGCGCGGAGACGCCGGTCGCATCCGCGAAGGCCGAATGAATCGCATAGACAATTGCCGCAACCGAGCCGGCCACCATGAGTCCCGGAATCAGCAGCACGATGAACAAGCCGGCCATGGCAATCGCCGGCAGGATCAAGCGCAGCAGCACGTAGACCGCGAACTGGCTCTTTTCCGCCGTAATACGATCCCACACCTCTTCCCATGCTTCGCCAGCGGAGGCGTCTTCCAGCGCGTAATGCGGCAGCATCCAATCGCGCAAGATCAGGTCAAGCGCAACACCAATCAGCACCAGCAGGATGAGGACCGGAATCAAAGGCAATACAAGAGCTAGCATTTGCCAAATATCGGGTGTGCCACCGGGCGGAGTCTCATGAAAGAGCCGTACAAATCCGGCAACGAACGGAAGCGCGACCAACCCCAACAACAGCAGATAGCAGAATGCCACGCCCAGATTCAGCCAGAAGAAGCGCGTCGCCTGCTGCCGATAGAGCCGCCATCCGGGGCGGATCTCACTGCTGTTGTGAATCAGGCAATGAAAGAAGGCAAAACGCAAGCGCGTGACCAGATAAAAGACCACAAGGGAGATCAGAATCGCGAGCAGCACGGCCGCCACGATCGCCGCGATCCACACCGGTGGGATGTCGAACGGCGAATTGATTATTGGCCCATGTCCCGGAGGGGGACCGCCGTGCTTTGAGAATCCGGAGTTGCTCCCGATTCCTTCGGTGATGATCGCGACCAGGCCGAGCTTCAGATAGGTTCCCCAGCGGAATGGCCTGAAGAGGAAATCCCTGGTGCGTTCAATGGCAAGCGAAACGGAATCTACGGCAGAAATAGGGCGCATAGGAGACCCTCCGAGACAGTCACAGCGTACCACAGAGTTACGACAAACCGTGGTGCGAAGTTCCCCAACTAGGCGTGGACTGCCTCAATCCGGAAGCGCCGCCCGGCTTTGCGCCGCCCACCACGCATCAAAGGCCGCCAGCGAGCGCTCGCATTGCAGCCGGTGGCGTTCTTTCTTGTCGCGCACCTTCTTGCGCAACTCTTCTTCCAGCGGCTCCAGCAGGTCGAAAGTCATATTCGCCGGCTGAAAGTTTTTGGCGTCGGCGTGGGTGATGTAGTGGACGAGCGAGCCGAGGGCGGATGCACGGGGCGCGGGCGTGGGTTCGACTCCGCGCGTCAGCGCCGCAGCATAAATTCCCGCCAGCAAGCCAGTGGCAATCGACTCGGTGTAACCCTCCACGCCCGATAACTGCCCGGCAATCAGAATCCCCGGCGCGCATTTCAGCCGCAGCGTTTCATCCAACAGAACCGGCGCGCAAACGTAAGTATTGCGATGAATCTGCCCATAGCGCAGGAAGCGCGCGTTTTCGAGGCCGGGAATCAGCCGCAGCACCCGCGACTGCTCGCCAAACTTCAAATGGTTCTGGAAGCCGACCAGGTTATAGCTATCAGCGCGCAGATTCTCCTTGCGCAACTGCACTACGGCCCAGGGCGTCTTGCCGGTGCGCGGATCGCGCAGGCCGACCGGCTTCATCGGGCCAAAGCGCAACGTATCGCGCCCTCGCCTGGCCAGCACTTCAATCGGGAGACAGCCCTCAAAGTAATCTGCCGTCTCCCACTCCTTTGTCTCTGCCGGCTCAGCCCCGAGCAGCGCATCCAGAAAGCGGTCGAACTCCGCGCGGTCCATCGGGCAGTTGATGTAATCCGCCGTCCCCTTCTCCCAGCGCGCGGCAAAGTAAACCCGCTCCATGTCAATCGAGTCCGCCTCGACAATCGGCGAGATCGAGTCATAAAAAGCCAAGCGCCCGGAGCCGGTGATGCGTTCAATCTCCACGCACAGCGCATCCGAAGTCAGCGGGCCGGTCGCCAGAATCGTGAGCGCGTAATCGCTCTCCGCCTCCAGCCGCGTCACCTCTTCGCGGATCACGCGAATTCGCGGCTCGGCGGCAATCGCCTCAGCAATCCGCCGGGAAAACTCCACGCGATCCACGGCCAGCGCGTGGCCGGCCGGCACAGCCGACTCGTCGGCGATGAGCATCAGCGCCGAGCCCGCGCGCCGCATCTCCTGTTTCAGCAGCCAGGGGGCCGTGTTGGGCGATTCGCTCTTGAGCGAGTTGGAGCAGACCAGTTCGCCGAACTCCGCCGTCTGGTGGGCCGGAGTCAGCCTCGGCTTCCCATCCACCATCGCGCGCATCTCGTAGAGGTCCACCGGGCAGCCCAGCCGCGCCGCAGTCAACGCCGCTTCCGGCCCGGCCAGCCCTCCGCCGATGATACGTATTTTCATTGCGCAGGCACTCCAGCCAGCCGCTTGAGCGCCTCGCCCGTCACCCGCACATTCCGCCACTCGTCCAGAAACTCGCCGCCCATCGCGCGGTAGAACTCAATCGCCGGCGTATTCCAGTCCAGCACCGCCCACTGCAACCGCGCGCAGCCTTGTTCCACCGCAATCGCCGCCACCCGTTCCAGCAGCAATTTGCCGATCCCCAGCCCGCGCATCTCCGGCTCAACGAAGATGTCTTCCAGGTAGATTCCCGGCCCCACCCAGGTCGAGTAGTTGTAGAAAAACAACGCATAGCCCGCCGTCCGGCCTTCGTGCTCGGCGATCAGGCAGGAATAGAAGGGATGGTCGCCAAATCCCTCCCTATCCAGGCTCGCTTCGGTCGCCGTCACCGCCTCCGACGCGCGCTCGTATTCGGCCAGCGCGCGAATGAAGTCGAGAATCCGCGGCACATCCGCGCGCGTTGCCGGGCGAATCGTCGTTGTCATGGTCTCATGCTAAGCTACACGGCGGGGACTTGCCAAAGCTTAGCCTGCGACTCTTATGGAACTTCCGGATGATCGATCCATGCCAATGAAGAACCTCTATCTCAGATAAAAAATGTGTGCTAGCCAATCAGCGGAGAAGGCGTCCATCATAGTACGATTGAGTCTGCGAAATCGTGCGATGCAACCCAGTTACGCAATTCGCTTCCCTAACCGCAGCGAAGAGCTTTTTGCGGTCTCTGAATTGCCCATCTGCAACTTCTTAACGGACTGAGATCGTTTTTCATCCAAGCAAACCGGCTGAGGAATCTCTGAATATGCCGGCATTTTGAAAGGGTACGGCCTGTGCCGCGCCGTTAAGACCCATGCAGAGAGAGGACAGAAAGATCATGAGTTTCAGGAAAGAACAAAGAACATCAACAATAGTCATCGCAATTGCAACCCTGCTGATTGTGATGGCCTGCACTGTATCGTCGTCCGCTCAAAGTGTGGATGCCTCGCTACCCGACGCACCTGCTCTCAAACTGCTTGCATCCACCACAGACCAGGCTCAGCAAAATCAAGCTCCACCACCGGCAACCTCGGCGAATCCACCTCTGCCATCCTCTGACAGCCAGACGCCACTATCGCTCGGCGATCTTGGGCTGACTCCCGATCAGATCAAGGGAAACGCCAAGGCCCAGGCGCTGCTGGACAAGCGGACACGCATGCTGAAGGATCACCAGCGGCTCGGCCTGTTGACCACCATTCCCCTGGCCGCGACGTTATTCGCATCGGCAGGCGCGCCCTGCAACCATAATTGCGGACCCTCTACCGGGGCAGACCTTCATGCCGCATTGGGCTCAGTCACGGTTGGTATGTATGCAGCGACAGCCTACTTCGCCATTGCTGCGCCAAAGATTCCCGGCATTGAGAAGAAAGGCGCCATTCGATGGCACGAGGCGCTGGCCTTCATTCATGGTCCCGGAATGGTACTGACTCCGATCCTGGGAGTCATGGCTTTGAAGCAGCAGAATGCTGGTGAGAAAGTGCATGGCATCGCCGCCGCACATTCCGCCGTTGCGCTCACTACTGCTACCGCCTATGGAGTGTCCATCATAGCAGTTTCATGGCCCATCAAAATCAAATTCTGGGAGCACTAATGAAAAGATTGTTCGTCATCCTCGCGCTCAGCACGCTTCCCTGTATAGCTCAATCAGATAGTCAGTGGGTCCTCGATTCTTCCACGCTCAGCTATCACGTCTCCCACCCGTTACATGAAGTCGATGGCATCAGCCATGCGGCGCTGGGCAAGGGTGTCTGCCATGCAGGACAATGCAATTTTCTGATAGCCGCGCAGGTCAAATCTTTTTCTTCCGGAGACAGCAATCGCGATCTGCATATGATTCAAGTTACTCAAGGCGCGCAGTTTCCCATCGTAAGCGTGCGTCTTCACCTGCCCGAAGCGGCGCTCTCATCCCCGACTATTGATTGCGACCTGGAGATACAGTTCGCCGGCCAGACCGCGCACTACCAGCATCTTGCCTTTCAGCAGACCGTGCAGGGAAATGTGCATCGCATTACCGGAACCATTCCTTCCACACTGACGGACTTCAAGATCACTCCGCCCTCATTCTTCACAGTTGCCCTCAGGAACGAAATGCCCGTGAAGGTGGAGCTAACCTGGCATTCGCTGTAATCGGTTCGGCCCTACCTTCTTTCTCACTCGTCCGTCCTCACCGCCAGCGAAAGATTCGCAGCGAGACGGCAAACGCGGCCGCCGCCCACGCCATCAAAATCGCCACCGGCGCAGCCAACTGACCCAAGCTCATCCCTTGCAGCATATTCCCGCGCAGCGCGTCGATGGCCGCGGTCAGCGGCAGCGTCCGCACCAGCGGCTGAATCGCCGCCGGAAAGCGTGTGGCGGAAAAGAAGATGCCGGAGAGAATCCACATGGGCAGCATCACCAGATTCATCAGCCCCGACACCGCCTCCATCGTTCTGGCGCGCGAGCTGACCAGCAGCCCTATTGCTGAAAAGGCCAGCGAAGTCAGCACGCACAGCAACGCCAGCTCCCACAGCGCTCCGCGAAAAGGCACGCCGAAGGCCAGCCGCGAAAAACCAAGAAAGACCGCAACCTCGATGATCAACAGCATCAGCCGCGAGAGCAGAAACGACGCCAGAAACTGCCAGCGCGGCATCGGAGAAGCTACCATCCGTTTGAGCAGCTTCTTCTGCCTCGCATCGACGATGGAAAAGCCCAGCCCCCACATCGCCGAGCCCATCAGGTTCATTCCCAAAAGGCCCGGCACCACAAAGTCGATGTAACGCGCGCCTTTTTCATGCACCAGCAGGTCATCGGCACGAACCGCCTCCTGCCGCCCCGCCGCCGTTTGAATCGCCCGGTCCGCCAGCAGCCTTGCCGTCCGCGCATCCGGGTTGGAGTCGTCGAATTTGTACTCGACGCCCTCCGGCCTCTGAATCGCCAGCAGCAGAATGTTGCCCGTGGCCAGCGCGCGCGTCCCCGCGGCCTCTTCCATCGTCGCAGCCGTCAGCCCTTTGTCGCCGGACAAGGCCTGCGTCAGTTGCGCCGTCGTTGCGCCCACCTGCAACACATCCGCCGGCCGGTTCCTAAAGGCAATCCCCAGCCCTATCGCCAGCAGAATCGGGAAGAGAAAAGTCCAGAAAATCGCCTCCGGCTCGCGCAAAAACAGCCGGAAGCGCATTGATGTCAGTTGAAAGAGAGAGCTGCTTTCCCATCTATTCATCGCGCAACGTCCTCCCCGTCAGGTGGACAAACACATCTTCCAGCGTCGCCGAATGGGTGCGAAACTCGCTCAATACCAGACCCTGTCCGTCGAGCGCGGCAAAGATCGCCGGCACGGCGGTGTGCAGCTCGACGACCGAAAGCTGATGCAGCCCGGCATCCACGCGGGACGATTGCACGCCCGGAATCGCCAACAGCGGCAAAACATTCACCTCGTTCGTCTCGCGCTCCGCCACGGCGAACTCCACCACGTGCTCCGCGCCCAGCGACGCAATTAACTGCTGCGTCGTTCCCTGCGCGATCACCCGCCCATGGTCCATGATCGCCACGCGGTCGCTGAGCCGCTCCGCCTCTTCCATGTAATGAGTCGTCAGGATGATTGTCCGTCCCGACTGCTTCAACTGGTCCACCAGATCCCACAGATGACGCCGCGCCTGCGGATCGAGCCCGGTCGTCGGCTCGTCCAGAAACAGCAGCTCCGGATCGCCCACCAGCGCGCAGGCCATGGCGAGCCGCTGCTTCTGCCCGCCGCTCAGCGTGCCTATGCGCGCCCCGCGCTTCTCCTCCAGTTGCGCTCTCTGAATCGACTCGTCTACCGGAATTCCCTTGCGGTAAAAACTGCGAAAGAGCCGCAGCGTCTCCTCCACGGTCAGCTTGTCGGGAAACTGCGTCTCCTGCAATTGCACGCCGATCCGCTGCCGCAGCTCGCCGGCGTCCGTGCGCCAGTCGAGCCCGAGCAACTCCACGCTCCCGGCGTCGGCCTCGGTCAGCCCCTCGCAGATTTCGATGGTGGTCGTCTTGCCCGCGCCATTCGGTCCCAGCAGGCCGAAGCACTCGCCCGGCTTGACCTCCAGGTCCATCCCATCCACAGCGACCACGTCGCCAAAGGTCTTCCGCAGCCCGCGCAGCAGCAGCGACGGAGCGTTTCCGCCGGGGTCGAGCGTTAGCGTTGCGGCATTTCGTGAATCCGTCAATGTGCATCCCCTCGTCCAGGAATCAGTATAGAAACTCTCTGTGCAGATTCTGAAATGAGAGCCCCACAACATATAGGGAAACGATCATCCGAGAAACGGCAGTTGAACTGCTGTTGAATTGGTCATCTTCTTCAAACTGAAAGTGGTTGCAGCGATTGATGATTTTATTAATTCGCGGTGTGGATTGTGAGCAGCGGGCCGGCCATGGGCCGTCGAAATGCCAGCAGTGCATGATCAATAGCAATTCAGACGGCGGCCTGAACCACGTTATGCAGGGGCTCGCCTTTCATATAGCGGCGCAGTTCATTCGCGGCGGTGCGCACAGCGCGCGGCGCAAACTGCGGGCTTGATCCGGCCACGTGGGGCGTGAGCATCAAGTTGGGACAGCTCCACAGCGGATGGCCTTCAGGCAGCGGCTCGGGATCGGTCACGTCAAGCGCGGCGCGAATGAGGCCGGAGTGAAGCGCGGCCACCAACGCATCGGTGTCCACGACAGGCCCGCGCGCGGCGTTGACCAGCAGCGCGCCCTGCCGCATCAACGAAAGCTGGCGGCCGCCAATCAGATGATGCGACTCCGCGGTCGAGGGCAGAATCAGAATCACGATTTCCGCTTGCGGCAAGAGGCTATCGAGTTCGCTTACCGCATGCACGCCATCACGCGCGCTGCGGGCCACGCGCTTGAGCTTCACATCAAATGGAGCGAGCATTCGCTCGATCTCCTTGCCAATGGCGCCGTAGCCCACCAGCAGTACGCTCTTGCCGGTAAGCTCTTCGAGCATGACGGGCGGATAGAGGGGCCGCGCATCGCCAGTAATGCGTGCGTAGAGCGCGCTGGCCTCGAAGCGGCGCTTCCACACTCCCTCGCGCTGCACATCGAGAAAAAACGGAAGGTACTTCAGCGTGGCCAGGATCGCGCTCACGGTCCATTCGGCTGTGGAGATGTTATGCGCGCCGCGAGCATTGCAGATGGTGACATGCGGACCGACTGTGCCGGGAATCCATTCAGTGCCGGCCATCAGCGACAGCACCAGCCGCACACCGCGCAGCCGCGGCCAGATGCGCATTGCCTTCGCCGGATAGGGGTCGGGAATCCACACGTCAATCTCGATCTCGTGGTCGAGATCATCGGGCAGGGCAATGAGTTCGACTTCCGCGGGGAAATCGCTGAACAACTCCGCCGCCAGAATAGCTGGGTATCCGACTCGCATCATGGGTTCGCGCCTGACTCCCATGCTACACGGAAAGGGGTGTTCTGCGCCGTCATAAAGAAAGTCTTCATTGCAGCCTGCGGAAGAATAGTGAGACGGGTCACCGAGCCAACCCGCCGCGATGGAGCATCCTATAAGTATGAGTTTCCTGTGCCGCGGATTGAACCCATGCGCCTGAAGGCAAACAAAACGCCGTCCCAGCGAGAGCTTGCGATCAAGCTGCGCGTTGAAAAGTCGGAGAAACAAGGCTTCCTTACCTGGGAGCGCCGGCGGCTGCTGATTCACGCCGCAAAGACGGCGCTGGCCGCCGCGCTCTGCTGGTGGATCGCGATGCGCTTTGGTCTGCCGGACGGCTATTGGGGCGCGATCAGCGCCATTATAGTGCTGCAATCGAACTTCGGCGCCACCATCTCCGCTTCGCGCGACCGCATCTTCGGTACGCTGATCGGCGCGGTGCTTGGCTTCTCCTTCACGCTAGTTGGCGCGCTGCCGTGGAATTATGTTCTGGCCGTGCTGGCGGCGGTAATTGTCTGCGGATTGCTGGGTCTGCGCAGCAGCTCGCGGCTGGCCGGAGTGACGATCTCAATCGTGATGCTGGTGCAAAGAGGCGGCTCGCATTGGACTTTAGCGCTGGACCGCGTGATGGAGGTCTTCCTGGGAATCCTGGTGGCTGTGGCGATCTCCACGCTGGTCTTTCCCGATCGCGCGCGGCTGCGGCTGCGCGACGGCCTGGCGAAGGAGTTTTTGCTGCTGGGCACATTCTTCGAAGCGATTCTTGAAGGCTTTCGCGGCTCGCCTGCCGAGAATCTGCCTGCGCTGCGCGAGGATGTGCTGGCCGTGCTGCGCAGCAACAACCAACTGCTGGAAGCCGCGCGCAATGAGCCCTCCGGCGGCCCGGGATGGCGCGAGGGATTGGGAATGCTCTCGCAGTTTGGCCGCTCGCTCTTCGATGCGCTGATCGCTTTGGAGTTCTCCGCCAAAGACAGCCATGAGGATCGGTATGCGCAGCAGTTGGAGCCAGCGTTGGGACGGCTGGCTATCGACATTCGCGCTGGCTTTCATTACATCGCCGAGTGCACGCACGCCTGGCGCTTTCACATTCCGCCGCCGGGACTGCATCTGGAGGAAGACATCGCGCAATTGGAAGCGCGCATGGCCGAGGTGCGGCCCACAGGCTTCCAGTTCACGCAGGCCGAGATTCTGCGCGCCTATGCCGTGCAGTTGCATTTAAAACAAATTGCCCGCCTGCTGCGCGCATCGCGCGTCGAGACCAGCCGCGCCGTCGGCGAAGCGCAAAAGTAAGAAGATCAGACTGTCAGCAACTCCGTGTAGACGGCCATGCCAACGACGGCATCGGCGCCCAGCGCATCCAACGCATCGACCTCCTGCTGCGAGCGAATGCCGCCGGCGACGATAAGCTGCCGCTCGGTGAGCTTGCGCAACCGCGCGGCTACGTCAATAGGAAAGCCTTTCATCAGCCCTTCGCCGTCCACGTGCGTGTATAGGAAAGCGCTGACATGAGGTTCGAGTAGCGGAATCGCTTCATCGGGAGTGAGCTCGACCTGCGCCTTCCAGCCCTTCACAGCGATGCGGCCGTTCTTCGTGTCGATGCCGGCCACCACGCGCTCCGCTCCCACGCTGGCGGCGAGAGCGGCGGCGAACTCCGTGTTGACCGCGGGGTCAGCGGAGAAGAGCGCCGAGCCAATGATGACGCGCTTTGCGCCTGCATCGAGCACTTGGTGCGCGCGTTCGATGGAATGGATGCCGCCGCCCGCCTGTACCGGTAGCCGCTTGGCGATCTGCGCGACAAGCGCGGAGTTATCGCCCCGGCGCATCGCCGCGTCGAGGTCGATCAGTTGGACTAAGGGAAAGCGCGAAAACTTTTCAATCCAGTATTCAAAATCATCAAAGGCCAGGCGCAGTTTTTCACCCTGCACAAGCTGAACAATCTGTCCGCCCAGCAAATCAATCGAAGGAATCAGCATGGAAGCCTCACCGAGACGCCGGCCTTGGCCAGATCTTCTTTGAGCGAACGCGCGCTCGATACGCCGAAGTGAAAAATACTTGCCGCGAGAGCCGCATCGGCCTTGCCGCGACCGAAGACATCGACAAAATGCTCGACGGTTCCCGCGCCGCCTGAGGCAATCACGGGAATGCCGACCGCCTCGCTGACCGCCGCGGTCAGTTCGCAATCGAAGCCGGTTCTCATGCCGTCGGTGTTCATCGAGGTCAGCAAAATCTCTCCCGCGCCGCGATCCTCGGCTTCGCGCGCCCACTCGACGACGCGGCGACCGGCCAGCTTGCGCCCGCCCTGCACAAAGACCTGCGCATCGCGCACTGGATCGGCGGCGGCGGGGTCGCGCCGTGCGTCGATAGCGACGACGACCGCCTGCGCGCCAAAGCTGCGGCCAATGGCGTCGATCAATGTGGGGTCGGCGAGCGCGGCGGAATTCACGCTCACCTTGTCCGCGCCTGCCTCGAAGACTTGCGCCGCATCGTCGGCGGTGCGAATGCCGCCGCCAACACAAAAAGGAACGAACAGTTCCCGCGCCGTTCTGCGCACCGTGTCGAGAAGAGTCTGACGGCCTTCGTGCGTTGCTGTAATGTCGAGCAGCACAATTTCGTCCGCGCCCTCGCGCGCATGACGCGCAGCTTGTGTTGCCGGATCGCCCGCATCGATGAGATCGACGAACTGCACGCCCTTCACAACGCGGCCGTCGTGCACGTCGAGGCAGGCGATAATGCGCTTGGTTATCATTCAGCGTCCTTCCAACTGAGATAATTGCTGAGAATCTTCAGCCCGGTAGCGCCGGACTTTTCCGGATGAAATTGTACGCCCATCACGTTGCCGCGCTCGACGGCTGAGGCGAAGGGTTCAATGTAATATGTCGTGGCCGCGGTGTCGGCGGTAACGGGAGCCTTGTAGGAGTGCGTGAAGTAGACGTACTCGCCGGGCTCAACGCCGGCAAGAAGATGCGAATCTATCCGAACTTCCAACGAATTCCAGCCGACGTGCGGTACTTTCCCCGGGCTTTCAGAAAAATGTTCGCAAGATTCAGCAAAATGTCCAAGCCCCGGCTGCGCGGGCGCTTCACTTGATCCTGCATAGAGCCACTGCATCCCAACGCAAATGCCAAGAAAGGGAACGCCGCGCGCAATGGCCGCGCGAATCGCGGAGGTGAGACCCGTCGAGTCGAGTCGCTCGGTGGCCGCAAAGTGGCCCACGCCGGGAAGCACGATACGCTCTGCAGACTCCACAAGCGACAGATCGCCGTCCGTCACAATCGTCTCAGCACCCAGGTGGCGCAGCGCCTTCAGCACCGAGGTCAGATTGCCCGCCTTGTAATCGATCACCGTTACGCGCATCACAAAAGTCCTTTGGTAGAAGGCAACATCTCGCCGAGTTGTTTATCGCGCGAGCAGGCCACGCGCAGCGCGCGCGCGAAGGCTTTGAAGATGGCTTCGATCTTGTGGTGATTGGAGCGGCCATACATCGTCTTCACGTGAACATTGGCGCGAGCGCCTCGTGCGAAGCCTTCAAAGAAATCCGTCACCAGCTCGGTTTGCAAATCACCGACGAGCCGAACGCGCACCTTGGTTTCGACGGCGAAGGCCGCGCGTCCGCTGAGGTCGATTGCCGCAATCGCCAGCGTCTCGTCCATCGGCATCAAAAAGTAACCGGCGCGCAGAATGCCGCGTTTATCGCCGAGCGCTCGGTCGAAGGCCTCGCCCAGCGCAATGCCCACGTCCTCGACGGTGTGGTGCTGATCCACGTCGAGGTCGCCGTTGCATTTGAGATCGAGATCGAATGCGCCGTGCCGCGTGAAGAGCTCCAGCATGTGATCGAAGAAGCGAATGCCGGTGGAGATTTTGTAATGGCCGCCGCCTTCGATCGTCAGCTTGATCGCAATGCGCGTTTCCGCTGTATCGCGTTGAACGATGGCGGTGCGCGGGGCTTTGGGTTGCGCGTTTTCCTTGGGCGTCATAGAGCGCCTCCTTGATTGTTGAGCGCGGCCAGAGTTTCATTGAGAGCCACTGCGGCCTGGCGCATCTGCTCGCGAGTTCCGATGGTGATGCGCACGCAGCCATCGCAGCCGGGATCGCTGGAGCGGTCGCGCACCAGCACGCCCGCGGCGCTCATCAGGCGCGTGAACTCCTTGTGCAGCGCGCCGATTTCCACCAGCACAAAGTTAGCGCGGCTGGGCCAGCGGCGTACTCCCGCGGCTTCAAGCGCGGCCTCGAACTCCGTGCGCGCGGCCAGCACTTCGCCGACGTACCAGTCGAGATAGGCTGCATCTTCGAGCGCGGGCGGCAGGCAGGCAAGCGCCAGCGAGTTCACGCTGTACGGCGAGAGCACGTGCTTGACCCAGCGCATCAGTTCCACGGGGCCGGCAAGCAATCCGAGACGCAAACCGGCAAGGCCGTATGCTTTGGAAAACGTGCGCGCCATCATCAGATTGGGAACCACGCCGATCAAATCAACAACCGTTTCGCCGTGAAAATGAAAGTACGCTTCATCAATCAACACCACCGCGTGCGGCGCGCGCGCGGCGATTTCGAATAACTGCGCGCGTGTGGCCGCGGAGCCGGACGGGCTGTTTGGATTGGCGATGGCGATGATCTTGGTGCGCGGGGAGATGGCCGCAAGCAGGCGCTCGAAGGGAAACTGCAAGTCGTCGGCAGCCTGTACCGCGACGGCACGTGCATCCGTCGCAGACGCGTAAATCTCGTACATCGTATAGGTGGGCACGGGCAGCAGCAGTTCATCGCCCTCGTCGAGGAAGGCCTCAAAGAGAACGTGAATCGCCTCATCCACGCCGTTGGTCAGCGCGACCTGTGATGGCGCGAGACCAAGATGCACGGCAACGATGGCCTCGACCGGCGCGCGCTCCGGATAGCGCGTGAGGCTGCCCGCGCTGATGCGGCCCAGCACTTCGCGCACCTTGGGCGAGCAGGCCACGGTGTTCTCGTTGAAGTCCAGGCGCAGCGTCTCGCGGTTGCCGAGAGGGGGGTGATACTCCTTCATCGCCTTCACGCGGGCACGCGGCGCGGGAAAGATTGCTTTGATGGCTTCAGCCACGGAACCTCCTAGAGAACATCATTGCAAAGAGAATCGTTTGGTAGACAAAATCAGCAAGTTAGCTTCCGCTTCGCGGAAATCGCAAGTTAGCAGGTTAGCGGCAGTTCATGACTGCGTTACTTACCGCGGCTCGTTGAACTGCTCTTTGTGAGCCGTGCGCGAATTGCTTCCGCGTGGCCGAAGAGGCCTTCCGCTTCAGCCAATAAAGCAGCGGGCGGACCCAGTTTGCGCATAGCTGGCGCGGAGTATTGCTGCACGGTGATGAGCTTGACGAAATCGTTGACACTCAGGCCGCCGCGCACGCGCGCCATTCCGCCAGTGGGCAGCGTGTGATTGGGGCCGGAGATGTAGTCACCCATCGGCTGCGCGCTCCAACGGCCCACAAAGACCGAGCCCGCATTTTGCACCCAATCGAGATCGCTTGTGGCATCAACAGTAAGATGCTCAGGTGCAAGGCGATTGGTAATCGCGCGCGCTTCGTCGACGCTCGATGCGAGGATGACCAAGCCGTTGCGATCGAGCGCCTCACGCGCAACAGTGTTGTTGCGGCTGCGGAGCTTTGCTTCCGCGATGACCTCTTTCGCAAGATCGACGCGCGTAGTGATGAAGATGGCCAGCGCTTCGGGATCGTGCTCGGCCTGCGCTACCAGGTCGGAGGCGATCTCATACGCGTTGCCGCGCTCGCTGGTGACAACAATCTCCGTGGGGCCGGCGAGCATATCGATGGCGCAGTCAAAGGCGACCAGCCGCTTTGCGGCAGTGACATAGAGATTGCCCGGCCCGACGATCTTATCGACGCGCTTGATGGTTGAGGTTCCGTAAGCCAATGCGGCCACGGCGTGCGCGCCGCCGAGGCGATAGAATTCCGTGATGCCCAGCAGATGCGCGGCAGCGAGAGTCTCCGGCGCGGGCTTGGGCGAGACCACCACGATGCGCTCGACGCCCGCCACCTGCGCGGGAATGGCGGTCATCAACAGCGTAGAAGGCAGCGGATGGCGGCCGCTGGGCACATAACAGCCCACCGAGCCAAGCGGACGAACAAGCTGGCCGGTAGTGAGGCCTGCGATGGGAGATTCGCTCCAGGAGACGGGCAGTTGAGCAACAGCAAAGGCGCGAATCCGATCGGCGGCGATGATGAGAGCTTTGCGCATCGCGGGTGCTAGGACGTTCCATGCAGCGGCCATTTCCTCGGGCGTAACTCTCAGAGTACTCGCACCGGCGAGGCCGTCGAATTGCGCGGCATAGCGGAGCAACGCGCGGTCGCCTTGTTTGCGCACATCGGCAACGATGCGCTTGACGGCGGGCAGCACGGCGTCGAGCGCCGCGCCACCACGATCTTCGAGAGCGGCTAGTGTTTCTTCCGTCTGCCGCGCACCGCGCCCTGTTGTTCGGATCAGTTTCATTGTTGATCTCCGGTTTACAGCACAACCTTGTTGAGCGGGTACTCGACGATGCCCGTTGCTCTGGCTGCTTTCAGCCGAGGAATCACATCGCGGGCCACGCGCTCTTCGACGATGGTGTTGACCGCGACCCAGTCGGAGTTCGAGAGCTGCGAGATCGTAGGCGAGTTGAGCGCGGGCAGCACGGCGAGGACGGCATCGAGGTCGCCGCGCTGGACGTTGAGCATGAGTCCCACCTGCGACTGCGCATCGATTGCGCCGCGCAGCATGAGCGCGATCTGAGAGAGCTTTTCGCGCTTCCACGGATCTGAGAGAGTTTTTGGGCCGGCGATCAGATGCGTCTCGCTCTCCATAATCGTGTCGATGATCTTGAGATGGTTGGCCTTGAGCGAGCTGCCGGTCTCGGTCACTTCGACGATGGCGTCGGCCAGCATGGGCGGCTTGACTTCCGTTGCGCCCCAACTGAACTCGACCTTGACGTTGACGCCCTTGTCGGCGAAGTAACGCTTGCTGACTTCGACTAACTCCGTCGCCACGATCTTGCCTTCCAGGTCTTCGGCTTTTTCAAAGCCGCTGCCTTCGGGAACGGCCAGCACCCAGCGCACCTTGCGGCGGCTTTGTTTGGCATAGGTAAGCGTTGTAACGCTTATAACTTCCAAACCGCTTTCGACGACCCAGTCGATGCCGGTCAGTCCGGCGTCGAGGACGCCGTGATCGACATAGCGGGCCATCTCCTGCGCGCGAATCAACATGCACTCGATCTCCGGGTCGTCGATGGAGGGAAAGTAGGAGCGGCCGTCGGCGTAGATGTTCCATCCGGCGCGCTTGAAGAGCGCAATAGTCGCATCCTGCAAACTGCCTTTGGGAATGCCGAGTCTCAGTTTGTTAGCCACGAGCTGCCTCTTTCTGGTTGCCGGTTTCTTCCACGGCGATGGGTTTGGTGAAGCAACTGACCGTGCCTTCGTGGCAGACGAGTCCGTCGCCCTCGACGACGACACGAAAGAGCAGGGTGTCGTTGTCGCAGTCGGTTGCGGCGGAGACGATGCGCAGGCGGTTGCCGCTGGTTTCGCCCTTCATCCACAGCTTCTGGCGGGTGCGGCTCCAGAAGGTGACGAAGCCGGATTCCAAGGTTTTGGCGTAGCTGACGGCGTTGAGAAAGCCCAGCATCAGCACCTCGCCGGTACGCGCATCCTGGACAATGCCGGGAACGAGGCCGTCCATCTTGTCAAAGTCGATTACGGGATTCGGATTGCTCATTTTCTTCCTTGTTTTGGGGATTTTCCGGTTGTTTGTTTTGTGTTCACGCATGAAAAAACCCGCTCAGCGTGGTCGCCGGCGGGCTTCAGGTTTCTTCGATCTCTCTGGCCGATTACATCAGGCCATAACAGTCCGCCGGCATGGGGTTTCCATGATGATGGTGGTGACCGTGATGGCGGTGGCTCTGCATCTAATACTGACGTTAACGAAAGTACTGAAGTTTGTCAAATGTTTTGCTTGCGGATGGGCGCGGCGGGGCGGAGAATGGAGGCGTGCGAGCGCGAATGCGATTTGCGGCTTTGGCGGTTGCGACGCTGTTTGTGTGCCTTGCCGGAATGGCGCAGAACCAGGATCGCGACACGCGCGGCGTGCCCAAAACCTCGGCAACGGCCCCGCCGCCGGAGGCGCGTATCGACATCAATCACGCCAGCGTCGATGAGCTGCTCAAGATTCCCGGCATGACGCGCATCTGGGCCGCGCGCATTTTTCGCTTCCGGCCCTACCGCACCAAGCAGGAGCTGCTGGAACACGGCATCGTGACCAGCCAGGTCTACGACCGGATCAAGGATTTTGTGATCGCGCATCGCGAGGCGCAGTGAACAATGAACGCCACCTGTGCGTGAAACGGTGGCCTCAGTCGTCCTCTTCCAGAGCCGCCTTCACCATCTCGGAGGTAATGACTTTATCTCCTCCGGCAAATATCAGCAGACCATTGGGCGCTCGCTTCAGGCGTAAGGACGGGCTGGTGGATTGCATCGCCTCCATGCCTTTACGCACCAGCTCGCAAACAGCCTTGCTCGGCGTGATGCCCCGCTCCTTGGCGTACAACTTTGCAAACTGATAGATATCCTCGTCCAGTGTGATGGTGGTCCTCATATAGTTATTGTGCGCTGAACGAAATTACGGTGCAATGTAGCGTTTTGATGCAGTTTTTCTTTGGCCAACAAAAAAATCGTGGATAAACAGTATCTCCATTGTGAAACCAGAGATATTGCTCATCCACAATCGTCTTACGCTTCGGCCGGCTCCGGCGCGGGAGATTCGGCCGGCTCGGGTTTATCTCCGCGCTTGAGCAGGCGGCTCAGAATCACGTAGAGCACGGGAATGAAGAAGAGGTTGAGTACGGTGGAGAGCAACATCCCGCCGACGACGGTGGTTCCCACGGAGCGGCGGCCCAGAGCGCCCGCGCCGGTGGCGAAGACCAGAGGCAGCACGCCCAGGATGAAGGCGAACGAAGTCATCAGAATGGGCCGGAGACGCAGCGCGCCGGCTTCGGCGGCGGCATCGACGATGGAGCGGCCTTTTTTGCGGAGCTGCTCGGCAAACTCGACGATCAGGATCGAGTTTTTCGCCGAGAGGCCAATCAGCATCACCAGGCCGATTTGGCAATACACATCGTTGGAAAGGCCGCGCAGTGAGACCAGGCCCAGCGCGCCCAGCACCGCCATCGGCACAGCCAGCAGAATGATGAAGGGCAGCGCGAAGCTCTCGTAGAGCGCCGAGAGGGTGAGATATACGACCAGAATGCCGAGGCCGAAGATCAGCAGCGCCTTGCCGCCCGATTCGATCTCGTCGAGGGTCAGGCCGGTCCATTCGAAGTTCATGCCGGGAATCATGGTCTTTCTGGCGAGGTCTTCCATGGCCGCTAGTCCCTGGCCGGAGCTGTAGCCGGGCGCCGGCGAGCCGTCGATTTCGACCGCGCGGAAGAGGTTGTAGTGAGTGATAACCGGCGGTCCGGAGCTCTCGGTCACCGAGACCAGGTTGTCGAGCGGGATCATCTGGCCGGAGTCGGAGCGGACGTAGTAGCTGTGCAGATCGCGGGCGTTCATGCGGAAGGGCTTGTCGGCCTGCACAAAAACGCGATAGGCGCGGTTGTTGTAGTCGAAGTCGTTGATGTACTCCGAGCCCATAAAGACGCTGAGAGTGCTGGTGATCTGCGAGAGCGGAATATTCATCGCCTTGGCCTTCTCGCGGTCGATGGTGACCAGCACCTGCGGGTCGTTGGCCGAGAAGGTGGTCAGCAGGCCGGTCAGGTCCTTGCGCTGGCGGCTGCCGGCAACGATCAGGTGGGCGACGCGGTCGAGGTCGGTGAGCGTGTTGTTTCCCTGATCCTGGAGCATGAACTGGAAGCCGCCGTAACTGCCCACGCCGTTGACCGCGGGAGGCTCGAACATGGCTACAATACCGCCATTTGGAGCAAACATCAGGCTCATGAGCTTGGGGTTCAGATCGGCGACGATGTCGGCAGTGGAGTGGCCCTTGCCGCGGCGCTGATCGGAGGGCGTGGTGGAGATGAACATCATGCCGGCGTTGGATGCGCTGCCGGCAAGGCTGAAGCCCATCACGGAAAATGCTCCGGCGATGTCCTTGTTGGTGGCGATGATGGCCTGGGCGCGGTCAGCCAGCGCGCCGGTGTAGGCCAGCGAGGAGCCCGGCGGGGCCTGCACAATGACCATCAGGAAGCTCTGGTCTTCCTGGGGAATGAAGCCGGTGGGCACGTGCAGATAGGTCCAAACGGTTGCGCCCATGCCGGCGAAGAAGAGCGCCAGCAATGCGAAGCGCAGCTTGAGCGCCCCATGAATCGCTTTGGCGTAAGTGGCCGACATCCAGCTGATCTGCTTGTCAGTGGAGTGAATGAAACGGGAAAAGAGGCGCGAGAGCGGCGCGATGTGCAGGAAGTCGAGCTGCTTAGGGCGATCCTCTTCGCCGCGCAGGAACATGGCCGAAAGAGCCGGCGAGAGCGTGAGCGCGTTGAAGGCCGAGATGGCGATGGCGAAGGCGATGGTCAGCGAGAATTGCCGGTAAAGAATCCCGATGGTTCCAGGGAAGAACGAAACCGGCACGAAGACCGCAATCAGCACCAGCGAAGTGGCGATGACCGCGCTGGTCACCTCGCCCATCGCCCGCGACGTGGCCTCATGCGGATTGCTGTGCTCCATGGCGATGTGGCGCTGCACGTTCTCGATAACCACGATGGCGTCGTCGACGACCAGACCCGTGGCGAGGGTGATGCCGAACAGAGTGAGCGCATTGATGGAGAAGCCGAAGACCTTGATGAAGGCGAAGGTTCCGATCAGCGAGACCGGAATGGTGACGGCAGGAATAATCGTGGCGCGCCAGTCCAGCAGGAAAAGGAAGATGACGGTGATGACGATGAAGATGGCAATACTCAGCGTGAAGAGCACCTCGCGGATCGAGTCGCCGACCACCGTAGTCGAGTCGAAGGCAATGGCGTATTCCAGCCCTGGCGGAAAGTTCTTCGAGAGCTCGGCAAGCACGGCCTTGGCTTTGCTGTCCACTTCCAGCGAGTTGGCGTTGGAGAGCTGCATGACGCCGATGCCCATCCCATCGCGCCCGGCGAATTTGAGCACGGAGCTGTAATCCTCAGCGCCCACCTCCGAGTGGCCCACATCCTTGAGCAGCACCAGGCCGTTGGCGGAGTTCTTGACGATGATTTTGTCGAACTCGGCGGGCGAGGTGAGCCGGCCCACCACGCGCACCGGCATCTGAAAGGCCTGCTTCGCATCCGAGGGCGGCTGGCCAAGCTGGCCGGCGGGAATCTCGACGTTCTGCTCCACCAGCGCATTCACCACGTCGGTGGCAGTTAAATTGCGAGCGGCCAGGCGCTCCGGGTCCAGCCATACCCTCATCGCGTACTTGCGCTCGCCGAAGATCATCACATCGCCGACGCCGGGGACGCGCTTGATGGCGTCCTTCACGTAAACGTCCAGATAGTTGGAGATGAACTCGGGCGAGTAGCGTCCATCGCGGGTGAAGAAGCCGGCGCCGAGAACGAAGTTGAAGCTCTGCTTGGTAATGCTGATGCCGGTGGCGTTGACGGCCGCGGGCAGACGCCCGGTGACGCTGGCCACGCGATTCTGCACGTCTACGGCGGCGATGTCCAGATCGTAACCCGTCGTGAAGGTGGTTGA
>Ga0326727_10012183_pt1 | contig 19680 bp, 8 predicted proteins | sample MB2enrmetagenome_FD_207643 | JGI IMG/M metagenome (GOLD analysis project Ga0326727, IMG submission 207643) | Lab enriched peat soil microbial communities from McLean, Ithaca, NY, United States - MB29MY | ecosystem: Environmental > Terrestrial > Soil > Wetlands > Peat | place: USA: New York...
TCGTTAAGCGCCGACTCCATGTTGCCAATCTTGAGGGCGTCGGGCCAGTGTGCGTTCCAAATCAAGTGCCCGCTTGGCAGGGTCAAGTATTCTGTGCCGGCGGCCACGGCGCTGGTGGCCGTCACCATCCAGGCGTTGTACTCGAAAAAATAAAGAGGAGCATCCTCGCTCCCCGGGTGTGGGCTGCGAATGTCGGACACGTGCTGCATGGCGTGCAGAAGCGCGAAGGTGAGCGCCAAGCCGGGGAGGCGGTCGCGGTTGAAGGTGCAGATAAAGAGCACGCCATCGGGTGAATCTGTTGTGCCCTGCACGACGGCTGCGGCCTCATCGATGGTTCCGTAACCGACGGTGACGCCGTTCTGCTCCTTGCCTTTGGGCAGCAGCGCCACGTCCGCCTCGATCTGGTCGGCGGTGGGGCCCGGCGCCAGGGCGGCGGCCAGCTCTTGCGCGGTCGCGATCGGGTCAACGAAACGCTGTGCCTGGTCCGATCCCTCAGAGATCCCCTTACCAGTGGCCGTGGCCCGCCACATATCGCTTTCGCCCGTGCCATTGGGCTGCGCCTTCTTAATGGCTGAGTCGGAGACCGAGTAGTCGATCTCTTTGGGCGTCACGTCCGCGACCGATTCCAGAACCAGGCGCGCCGGATAGGCATTGAGATTGCCGAAACCACCCAGGCCTACGATTTTGCCGCTGCCATCACGCTGTACCCCGGCAGTGGCGACCGCATCCAGACGACCCACCAGCGTAGCCTGCACCTGGTAACGCGGGCAGCCCAGGCACACGGCGCCGCTCTGGTCGTGGCGCTGTGCGAGTAGCGAATCGAACTGCTTGAATGCCTTGTCGCGGGAGAGCGAGACGGTGATGCCCGTCTCGGGCACCACTTTGCCGACAAAATTATGAGCCGGCTCCAGTTCAACCATCGCAATGGGGCCGGACTTGGCCTTGGCGCCCGGTGGATAGGCCAGCCAGATTCCGTTGACCTCTTCGCCGCAGTCGCCGTTGTTGACTACGAACTGATCAAAGCCCGTGACCACCGTGCCCTTGATGCGCACCGTCCTGCCATCGAAGCTGGCAGGGTTCTTGAGCACGGCGCACACCGTGGCGTCGACTGCCTGCGCATAGAGCCCGCAGGCGGCCACGCAAGCGAACAGCATCGATCCAAAAAGCCTTAGCATAATCCCCCGGGAGCCGCCCCTCCCCGTGGCGGCGGTTCTGTTCTTAATCAAAGGCACAAGTACTGAGCCGTCGAAGCGGGCGCAGAAGTGCCGCGCCAATTGTACTCCCCCGCGCAACGGCCTGCGGCTCTGGTAGTGCAAGGGTCGAGACTCTGGTATAAATGGACACCGGGCGAAACGCGTCAAGCTTCATGCCCCGCAAACTGAAGGAGCCTCTTAAATAGACATGAAAGTCTCCCGGCGTCAAATTCTCCAATTGTCGGCAACGCTTCTGGGGCCCGGCATCCTCGATTTTATCTGCACGCCAACCTGGCGTTGGCGGAGCATGCCAATCGTCGAAGCTGCATCAATTCCGGTCGCACCCGCACAGGGCGCCGCTCCGCAGGTGCAGTTCGTCGATGTGGCGCGTGAGGCCGGACTCACGACCCCCAATGTTTGGGGAGGTGTTGATCGCAAAAGCTACATCATTGAGGCCAAAGGCAGCGGTATCGCATTTTTCGATTACGATCAAGACGGCTGGATTGACATCTATCTCACCAACGGAACTCGCCTGGACACCACCTGGCCTTCGGGCCAGGCGCCGACCACCCAGCTTTATCACAACAATCGCGATGGAACGTTCACCGATGTGACGGCCAAATCCGGTCTCGCCCGCACCGGCTGGCAGACTGGCGTCTGTGTCGGCGACTACGATAACGACGGCTGGGACGACTTGTTTTGTTGCTTTTGGGGGCACAACATCCTGTTCCACAACAATGGCGACGGCACCTTCACCGATGTGACGCAGAAGGCAGGGCTTTGGCAGGAGGAAGTTCGCTGGGGCTCCGGTTGTACGTGGCTCGATTACGATCATGACGGATTCCTCGATCTCTTTATCGCAAACTACATCGCGTTCGACATCTCGCGGGTGCCTGCGCCGGGCCAGGCGCTCACCTGCCAGTACAAGGGCAACCCTGTCATGTGCGGCCCGCGCGGGCTTCCCGGGGGAATGAACATCCTCTACCACAACAACGGCGACGGCACGTTTAGCGACGTTTCTGAAAAGGCAGGAATTCTCAAGCCCGGCCCTCGCTACTCGATCACTGCAGCGTCGTATGACTTCGACAACGACGGATGGCCAGACATTTACGTTGCGGTCGATTCCGAGCCAAGTATCCTGTTTCACAATAATCACGATGGGACGTTTGCGGATATCGCCGTGATGGCCGGTTGCGGTTACAGCCAGGACGGAAACGAGCAGGCTGGAATGGGTGTGGCCGTCGGGGATTACGATTGCGACGGATGGCTCGACATCTTCAAGACGAATTTCGCCGACGACACATCGAACCTCTACCACAACAATGGCGACGGAACCTACACGGAAGTGACATTCCAGGCCGGTGTGGAATTCGATACCCAGGGAGTCAAGTGGGGCTGCGGTTTTATTGATTACGACAACGATGGCTGGCCTGACATCCTTCAAGTGGATGGCCATGTTTACCCGGAAGTAGATCAGCACAGCATGGGCCAGACGTTCATGGAACCGCGCATTGTCTATCGCAACCTCGGAAATGGAAAATTCCAAGAAGTATCAAAGGAGATGGGGCCCGGGATCTCGGCGCGGCACTCGAGCCGTGGCTGCGCCTTCGGAGACTACGACAACGATGGCGATATCGACGTCGTGGTAAACAACATGAACGAGATTCCTTCTCTGCTACGGAACGACGGCGGCAATCAAAACAACTGGATCAAGGTAAAACTGATTGGAACCAAGTGCAACCGAACGGCGATTGGCGCGCGCGTGCACGTGGTTACAGGAAATCATGCACAGATGGATGAGGTGCACAGCGGCACGAGCGTCATGTCGCAGAGCGATCTGCGGCTGCACTTCGGCGTAGGCCAAGCCAAAAAGATTGACCGGCTCGAAGTGAAATGGCCCACAACGCAAAAGGTTGAAACCTTCACCGATCTCGATCCGAACCAGATCCTGATCATCAAGGAAGGGTCAGGCATTGTTCAGAAAATGACGCCCAAAGTGAAGGCAAAGACATAATCAGCCGGCCCTCCGCCGAGTCCAACGCAGGATAGAGAAAATTCATACGGTTCCCGACCGGGGAAGGCAGGAATGTCCAAGCGCATCACTCGTCGTGACCTTCTCAAAGATGTAGGCGCAGTGGGCGCGGGCACTTTGCTTGGTGCTGGCGTGAGCACGACGAAGCTCCCGGCTGAAGCCCCGGCGGCAGCGCAGACCGGCCAACCCCCAACTTATCCTTTTCCACAGACCGCGAATAGCGAGAAGGCAACCATCGTCTCCTCGCACAATCCCGCGGCTCCACACAAAGACGATCTTGCTGAGCTGACCACAGGCGATATGATCGTTGCGTTCGATCGCAGATATGGCTCTATTCACTCGATCACACGGAAAGGGGACCCGTATGCAACGAATTTTATCGGTAACGGAATCAACACGCCGGGAGTGGACGTCTCGAATCCCCGTTGGACCGGCGATCTTGTTACCGCTGTGTGGGAAGTGACGGATAGAAATCCGGCACATTCTCATTGGACTCCGCGCGCAAATTTTGCTCTGAAGGGAAATTGGAGGCTGGAGCTGACCGGAAGGTCTGGCGACATCCGCCAGGTGAGCTTCGACGGCAGATCGTTCTCGGTCAGATACGAGGGCGCCTCGCAGAACGAGAACGGCATCCGCAGTTTCAACCTCGCCATGAACTATCGCAGCGGGGAAGGTAGTTCGCTGATTTGGGAGATCGAACTCCGTAACGCAACGGATCACGTGCTCGAGATTGGCGATCTTGGATTCCCGCTCATGGTCAACGACGACCAGGGCGAATATTACGTTGATCCGAAGACCGGGCAGCCGTTTCCGCCTGACGAGACGCAGGCTCCGTTGCGAGATCCGGCCGATTCCTTTGCCGTGATCCGCGAGCAATACCCGAGGATCCAGAAGCTCTATCACGAAAAGAAGGTGATTGCTCACCATTTTGTGGGCGGCCATAGTTCCTACGTGCTCGTTGAGCGCCCCTTGGGCGATGCGCCGTTTCTTCTTCTGCATGGCATGGGAGAGATTGCCTTCGAATGTATCTATCGGGACGAGAGTTCTTTCGCCGAGAACGTCTACTACTGGGACGGCCCGAACATTCTGGCCGTTTACTCTTGGGCGACGCGGAACCTGCGGGGATGGAACAAGAATCCCTGGGTGAACGGGCACACCTCGCTGGTCCTCGAGCCGGGAGAGAAGTGGTCAGGGCAACTGCGCTTCGTCTTCGTGGAGGGTTACGACGCGATTCGAGACGAGCTCTACAAGGCCGGTAACCTGGGCATCCGGGTTTTGCCTGCAATGGTGGCTCAGGAAGATACCAATGTCTATGTTGAATTAAAGACAAAAACCAGCGTGGACAAGATCGAGCATCTCTCCGATAACCTCGCGGTCAAGGAAGCGAGGCGCGTGGGCGACAAGACCCTGCTTACGCTGTCGTTCAAAGGGCGAGGGCAAAAGAGCCTCAAGCTGCACTATGCCGGCCGCTGGACCAACCTGCATTTTTATTGCATTGAAGACATTGCGGAACTGCTCAAAGCGCGCGGGCGATTCGTCGTGGAACGGGAGTTCTATAACAACCCCGAGGATCCATATCATCGCCATCATATGTTTCTGCCCTTCGACCACCGCATCGGGAGCACCTTTCTCGACTCTGACGAGGTTTCAGAAGTGGGCGGAAGCGACGCCGAGTTCGGTTTTTCCGAACCGTTGTTCCTTGCCGAGAAGAACGTCTATTATCCCGTGGCGAAGGAAGTGAACGCGCTCGAGGATTACATATCGGATTGCCTCTTCAAGTACATTCAGGATCCCGAAACGTACCGGGTTCGCGCCTCGCTTTACTGGAAGCTGAGATATCCATCGAGTCCCTGGAGCCATTGGACCGTGGAGCGGGCTGAGGCGACCTACCGCGCCTACAATTACGCGCACGTGATGAATATCTATCACGCGATGTACCTCATCGGAAGGCGCTACGGGTTGCTGGTACAGCGGAGCCCGGAAGACTACCTGAGAATGTCGTACCGCACCTGCCTGGAGATGTTCCGGACCGAACCCTGGGGGCACGTGGGCGTCATGGGCGGCTCGAATGCTCTGAATATTCTCGACGATCTCGAAAAAGAACGAATGCTACAGGAGCACAGCCATCTTTTTGAGCAGATCCGCAAGTGCAACGAGGTCTTCCTCGATGACCCTTATCCCTACGCCTCAGAGTATCCAGCGGACACTACGGCCCACGAGCAAGTGTATTTCTTCACGCGTTATTTCGGAGATGCCGGAGAGAGCCGAAAGACGGTGCAAATCATTAAGGCGCTGCGCGGCGGAAACCAGCCGGTGTGGTTTCAATACGGCAACGACAACAAGGGCGATCTGACCTGCTGGTACACGGAGTCGACAAATGGCTGGGCGCTGCTCCGCGCGTTTGAAGAGGATGGCGACATGGACACGCTCCTCAAGGGGTACGCGGGATTGATGAGCGTAGAAGTCGATTTGCTTGCCGACGGCATGTGCTATGCGCATTTCATCTCTACTCCGGGCATCTTCGATTTCACCCCTCCACGGACACTCGACGGTGGCATCGCGCAGTTCGGATTTATGAAAGCTGCAAAGTCCTACGTGATCGAGGACGATACATTCGGCCTGGTCGGGTGCGGCTGCCGCGTGGAATCGTTGCCGGGCGAAATCCACGTCTATCCCCGGGACGGTCTGAGAAAACGGCTGAGGTTCGTCGCGCAGAAGATCGATGTGGAGGTTGCGCAGGGAGAGATCGATCAGGTGACGATGGGCGATCGCGCTCGGTGGTTTCAGCTGCGCCTGAGTGACTCGACAGGAGTCGTGAAGAAAGCTGAGTTCGATCTCACGGGGCTCGAGAAAGGAGAATATCTCGTCCGCCATGGGAGTTCAACGGAGCGTACGACCATCTCTGGCACTCTGAGCATCTCGCTGCGCATCGAGGACGCCAGGCTGATCAGAATCGAAAAAGCATAGGAAGATGTGCCGGTTGCCTTGACACTCTGCGGAGCTGCCGATATTCTCCTGAAAGTAAACGCTTACTCAACCGTACAAGAAACGCGTGCGGGGCTTGGCCTACAAGTCACTCGGCCTGGAGCATCATCCACGCTGCCGGGTATGCGGCGACCGAGGGCCAGCCTGATGCCGCTATTGGATTTTTCCGGATCGGAGGCAATCATTCGATGCAGGAAGCAAGCAAGATAACGCGGCGCGAAGCGATCGAAGGAATGGCAGGAGCAGCGTTGGCCGCCATGGTACCGGCCGGCGCACTCGCGCAGACAAGTGCGCCGTGGCCTCAAAAAGAGCCGGCGCATACCGAGCGCCTGCAGGAATTCAATGACAACTGGCGCTTCCATAGGGACGACGTGGAAGGAGCAGAGGCGCCGGGTTTTGAAGATTCGCGCTGGCGAATTCTCGATGTTCCGCACGATTGGAGTATTGAAGATCTTCCGGTGGTGCACGACGAAGGCACCGGGGCAATCTGGGCCGCAGGGACGAATCCTCTTCGGACAGGCCCGTTCGATCTCTATGCGAGCGAAGGTCAGGGATCGACGGGCTGGACCGTCGGAGGGATGGGGTGGTATCGCAAGGTGTTCGATTCGCCTCAGATGCCGGCCGGCGGAAAAGTGGAGCTGCGCTTTGAAGGCGTCTACATGAACTGCGATGTGTGGCTGAACGGCGCGCATCTCGGCAATCATCCTTACGGTTACACGGAATTTGCCTTCGACCTGACACCTCACCTCAAGAGCGGTCCTAACCTGGTTGCTGTTCGAGTGAACAACGCGGGACGCAACAGCCGCTGGTATTCAGGCTCTGGCATCTTCCGCAAGGTGTGGCTGACAGTGAAGGGCGAGCTTCGCATTCCGGCACACGGGGTTTACGTGACCACACCGGAAATCACGCCGAATGTGGCCTCGGTGAACGTCGAAGTTACGCTGGAAAGCGGCGCATCGGCTGCCATGCGATCTGTTGTGCGGGCACGTCTCATTGATCCGGACGGCGCAGTCGCCGCTGAAGCGCAGGAACCGGTCATCGTTTCCGCAGGGGCCACTGCGACTGCTACATGTGCGCTGCGGTTGACTAATCCGCGCTTGTGGTCCCCAAGAGATCCGCAGTTGTATTGCGCGGAGGTGGTGGTCGAGGCGGACGGGAAGGTTGCGGACAACGCGACACTATCTATCGGCGTTCGCAAGATCGAGATCGACGCTGCTCACGGCCTGCGTATCAACGGCGAGAGCGTCAAGCTGCACGGCGGATGCGTGCACCACGATAATGGGCCGCTAGGATCCGCATGCATCCAGCGGGCCGAGGAACGCCGTGTGGAGATTCTCAAGGCCAACGGCTTCAATGCAATCCGCACGAGTCATAATCCGCCCTCCCGCGATTTTCTCGATGCCTGCGACCGGCTTGGCATGTTGGTGATTGATGAGGCATTCGATTGCTGGGAGATTGAGAAAAATCCCAACGACTACAACCTCTACTTCAAAGACTGGTGGCAGCGTGATCTTGAAAGCATGATTCTTCGCGATCGCAACCATCCCTCTGTCGTCCTTTGGAGCATCGGAAACGAGGTCCACGAGCGCGCCGAGCCGCGCGGCATCGAAATCGGCAAGGAACTGGCGGCCGATGCGCACAAGCTGGACCCGTCGCGCAAGGTGACGGCGGCCATCTGCGGTCCCTGGGACTTCCCGAAACACACCTGGCAGGATATGCAGCCCGCTTTCACTTACCAGGATGTGGCCGGCTACAACTACGAGTGGTCTGAATATGAGAAGGACCATGCTAGCTACCCGGAACGAATCATGGTGGGCACAGAGTCTTTCCCCGCTCAGGTATTTCAGAATTGGCAGGCGGTCGAAAAAGACAACTGGGTGATCGGTGATTTTGTCTGGACCGCCATCGACTACCTGGGCGAATCGGGTATCGGGAGTGCCAGCATCCATGACGGACCGCCTTCGACCCCGTATCCCTGGTTCAACTCTTATTGCGGCGACATCGATCTGATCGGCAACAAGAAGCCGCAATCGTATTCTCGCGACGTTGTGTGGAAGCGAAGCAAATTGGAAATGGCGGTGCAGCGCCCGGTTCCGCAAGGACAAACTGAGCACATCAGCCGCTGGGGCTGGAGTGACGAGTTGCGGAGCTGGACCTGGCCCGGTTTTGAGAACACACCGTTGAACGTACGGGTGTACACGCGAGGCGATCAGGTGAAGCTGATGCTCAATGGCAAGGAAGTTGGATCAAAGAGCTTGACCCAACAGGATGCGTTGAAGGCGGAGTTCAGCGTGCCGTACATCGCCGGGGAATTGAGAGCCGCGGCCTACGAGAGTGGGACGGAGATCGGGTCGATAGCATTCACCACGGCAGGCGAGGCGCGAAAGTTATTGCTGACCCCCGATCGCATGAAGCTGAACGCCAGCCGCGACGACCTGAGCTACGTGATCGTGACAGTTGTGGACGAGGACGGGCGTCTGGTGTCCGATGCAGTCGTCCCGGTCTCATTTTCAGTAAGCGGAGTGGGCGAAATCGCCGCGGTGGGGAACGCAAATCCCAAGGACGTGGCGAGCTTCCGCAAGCCATATCGCGATACGTTTCATGGCACCTGCGCAGTAATTGTGCGGCCGACCGGAAAACCTGGGCTCGTTGAGGTGCGGGCTCAGTCACGAGGAATCGGAGAGACGACGATCCGGCTAGAGGTATCGAATCGGCTTAGTCACAAGTTCTGAGCGGGCCGAGGTGGAACCAATATTGCGCGCCTCCGCGATTTATGAAAAGCTCGATGCCCTTGCTTTTGGATGCGACGTGGCCGCCCATAAGCCCGCTCCAGACCCATACCCGATGATTGCTAAGAATCTAGGGGTAAACACTGGAATCGCGTTCGAGAATTCCGATTCAGGGCTGGAGAGCACCCAGGCTGCAGGGTTCAAGGCCGTCAGAATCGAGCAACCCAGGGAACTCGCACAGGTTGTAGCGCGATTTCTACGCGTTTAAACGCCCCTGTTGACTCTCCCTTGCTCTGGAAAGACGTTCCGGTCCCCCAAAAGCAGCGGAAAAGTCTCCGATCGTTCTTCTTGACAGTTTTCGAATCAATTGTTACGTTTATTCCGCCTGATCGCTGCTTTTTATTTCGTTTATGAGCTAATTGGCTGAAATGCTCATTTTCCTGCCCCGATCCATGCAATGTTGTGCCGGGCAAAGTGGCTTGTCAAAACCTGGCCAAAGGAGAGCGGGCTCAGCAAGCAGCAAGCGAAGCGAGCCTTAGACCCAATGAGGGTTCTTCGGGGGCATGCAAAAACGGACTACCGGCGGCTTTCCTGATGACGTTGATCAGAGGAGCTGCGGTGCTCGCGGGCGAAATGAACCGAGGGGTGCGGAAATATGACTTCGATAAGGAAACGGCCCATTGACGACGGCGACTGGAATATGGCGTTTCTCTTCCCCGACGAGATAGCGGCGGCGAGAGCGCGCAATGGGTTGGTGATTTTGCCGTTGGCTCCCCTGGAATGGCATGGCCCGCACCTGACCATGGGTTGCGACAACCTGCTGGCGCATGCCTTTGCACGCCGTTTGGCAAGGGAATTGGAATGTCCTTACTACCCGCCGCTTTGGGTAAGTACCGAACGGCAGCGTCCGGCCAAGGTTCTTGAGGCGCTGGGCTTTGACCGGGAGGCGCGCGTGGAGGGTATGGACTTTCCCAATAACTCCGTGGCCAGCGCCTATTTTCGCGAAGAGACCTTCGCGCTGGTGGTGCGGGACATTCTGAGGATCCTCTTCGAGCGCATGCGCTTTCAGCACGTGCTGATCGTCAACGGGCACGGGGCCGACAATCAGAAGGATGTGCTGAACCGCATCTGTCACGATCACAACGATGGCCCCTCGGACGCCCAGCGCGTGTTTTGGGTATACCCAGGGTTCCCGCGCTCGCTTCTGGCCGGGTCCATCGGCCACGCGGCCTCCGAGGAGACTTCCATGCTGGAATCGTGCTGGCCGGGCTGCACGGATATCTCCCGCCTGCCCGCCGAAGGCAAGCTGCGCAATGTGGACTATGCCATCGTGGACGGCGATACCTTCGATTGCGCCCCCACACCCGACCACACATTGCGGGAAGCGCAGGACCCCAGATACCACACCAATGTTGAATGGGGTGCCGCGCAGATGGAGATGGCGGCGAAGGAAGTCATCGAGGATGTGCGAAGAATGTGGTTCTAGACGAGCACGGGCAAAGCCTGGACCTCGGTGTTTTTGACTGCGGCGGCTGAGCCGGGCGGGCCGGTCTCTCTCCGCGCGGGTTGTTATGGCGCCCTGCTGAGGTATGCGTAAGCCGGCAATTACGGACTGCCGGAGTGCCGCGGCAGAGCGAAAGAGCGGTTAGGTCTGTGATAGGGGAGAAGGAACTTACGACTTGCGGATATTTCATTGCCGGTCGCCAATGTGCCGTGAACTGCTCCTACGCGATCTAAAAAGTGGGGACCGCATGAATGCCGGCATACTGATGTGTATCCTCGGCGCCGTCTCGTTTGGTTTGTTGGGTTGCGTCTCCAAGATGGCCGAGCGAAGGCGGTGCAATTCCTCGGCTGTGGTCCTGTGGATGGCTGGCTGGGCCGCGCTTTTCATGCTTGGCCGATCGCTTATGCAGACCCCCAGGGTCCATGCCAACTGGGCTGTAATTGGGCTCGGCCTTGGGTTCGGAATCTGCGCGATCCTTGCCTATCTTGCCTTCCAGATTTCCATCGGGATTGGCAAGGTAACTGTGGGCTGGCTGTTTATGAATCTATCGGCCGGGGTTCCGGCGCTCGTATCCATCTGGTTCTACGGCGAGGAATTGACGCCCTTGAAATCCATCGCCTTCTGCCTGGCGCTGGTTTCGTTGTTTTGCCTATTCCAGGGCAACCGCCTTGAAGCAAGGGAGGAGATCCATGAAAAGTCCAAGTAGGACAACCTGGATCGCGCTCATGCTCTTCATCTTGCTGACCAACGGGATGGGCGCGTTTGGATTGAAGATTCTTGCTTCATGGGGCCTTCCCCCCAACATGAAATTTCCTTATCTCACCGTCTGGTACGCCGCCGGCCTCCCCCTGCTTGGCATTCCGATGTTGTTGCGAGGGACGCGCGGTGGGCTCAAGGAAGTGCGTTGGGGAGCGTTGTACGCGGTTCTGAGTCTCGGCGGTCAGTTGGCAATGTCGTACGCGCTGGATTTCGGCATTCCCGGAAGCGTTGTCTACCCAGTTGCGGTCGGTGGATCCATTCTTGTTGTCGCCCTCGCCGGCAGACTGTTTTTTGGCGAGAAGATGCACCCGCTAAGTTGGACCGGCGTCGTTGTCGGTATCCTGGCTGTCGCCTTGCTAAGCGCGAGTTAATTGGTTCATGGTTGCAATCTTTCCAAGAAAGGTACTTCAATGGCAATCAATTCAGTAACTGAAGTCGCGGAGTTCATACCATACGAGTGGCCTGGTTCGTACTTTATCGGAGACGAGGAAATTGAAGAGGTAATGCGGGTAATGAGAGCCCGCAGTCCCTTCAGATTCTACGGACCCGATCTGCAGCGTTGTGTCGAGCGGCTGGAAGCGGCCTACTGCCAGAGGCTGTCAAGAAAATATGCCATCGCCGTGAACAGCGGAACAGCCGCGCTGTCGCTGGCCCTGGCGGCGCTCGGAGTCGGGCCGGGCGACGAGATCCTTGTTCCCGGTTACATGTGGATCTCCTGCATCTCCGCCATTGTGCGCAGCGGCGCCATACCCAGGCTGGTGGATGTGGACGATACATTTTGCATGGACCCCGACGACCTCGGGAAAAAGATCGGGCCGCAAAGCAAAGGCGTCCTGCTCGTTCATATGAGCGGCGCCATGGGCGCGGTTGACCAGATCCGCGAAATCTGCGCCATGCATAACCTATTTCTTCTTGAGGACTGCGCACAGGCCAACGGCGCAACCTATAAAGGGCGCCCTGCCGGAACATTCGGAGAGATGGCGATCTTCAGCTTTCAGCTCAACAAGAACATAACCGCCGGAGAGGGCGGACTGGTGGTATGCGACGATGAGAGCTTGTATCGCCGCTCCTGGGCCGCTCATGACCTGGGCTACCCCCGCAACGCGGATGGCAGGCTGGAGTTCTCCGACCCGAATTATCAGATGTGGGGTCAGGGAAGCCGCTATGCCGAGTTGCTCGCCGCCGTGCTGCTGGCGCAACTCAAGAAGCTCGACACAATTACAGCCGAAATGCGGAGTAAGAAGTACGCGCTCAAAAAACGGATGAGTTCGATTTCAGGCTTGTCTTTTCGCAGAATCATCGACCCGGAGGGGGACACAGGCGCATTCCTGCTGCTGATCTGGAAGGACCGGCAAACCTGCCTGCGCGTGGTTGAGCAGACGCGCAACGCAGGCATACGCTGCGGGCCATCGGGCCTCAACAATATTCCCATGACGGACTGGGGGCTGCATATCTACTTCAACAACGCCAGCCTGGTGCGCAAAAGCCCGTTGAATGCCGCGGGACGCCCATGGAGCGATCCATTGAATGAGTTTGCCTCCGCGTACAGTTACGAAAAAGGCGCCTTGCCGGTACTCGATTCGCTGGTTGAGCGAAGCAGCCTGCTGGCGATTCCGCCGGTATTGACCGACGCGGCCGTCGAACGCATCGCTGTGGCATTTGAGAACGCTGCCAACGCTTAAAACAGAGCGAACATTGGACTCATTCCGAGGCAGATGCATATCGCCGGGATTATTTCTCGGCAAGCGCCAAATCGCCTGAGCGCGTCTCCAGGTCGGCGGATAGCTGGAATCACGGGTTGGCCTGTGCGCGTTTTTACCTATGACCACCCTGCATTTGAAATGGTAAATGACATGATCAGAAACCGGGCTTGTATTCATCGATCGTCCAAATCATTTGGCTTGAGCTCTGGCTCCAAAGCAATAGCGGCTCGCAGGCAAGCAGATCATCACTTGGTCACCCACCGGATGAGCACTGAGTTCGCGCCGACCAGCACACCGGAGAGCGTCGCCGCGCCCTTCGTGCCGTTCGCGGTCGCCGAAATTTTTTCACCCGCCGGTTTTCCATCGGCGGCCCGCCGTATTTCATCGTGGTGGGGATGTCTGCGTGACGCAGCAAAGCCTGCTGGACCTCGAGAATCGTTTTGAATTTGCTGTGCAGGCCAACCTGTATCGATCTGATCGTGGCAGCTGACGAACTCACGGCTGAGCCGATTAAGCTCATGGAGCACTTCGAGCAGGCGCCTGGTTGAGCGTGCGAACCGGTCCAAGGCCAGGTGAGGACGACATCGAACCGTCCGTGGCGAGCAGCGCGCGCGCCGCCCGCGAGGAGGTCATCCTCGACGAGGCAGAGCGCGGCCAGGGCTTTGGCTAATCGGGCACCACGAAAAGCGTGATGGACTGTCCCGGGAAGGTGTAGTTGCTGATTGTGCTGGCTGAGCTGGGCCCCGATGGTGGTGTGACGGCTACCGCAGGCTGCGCGACGATTGCGTTGAGGTTGCCATTGCTGTACTGGTAGACCTGCGCGGTGGTTCCACTGGCAGCCGTGAAGTTTTCGAGGCTGATGGTCGAAGTGAGCGAGCCGTAGGTCTTATTAATGACCATAACGGTGATGGCGCTGTCTGAAGTACGCTGCGCGGCGTAGACCGCGAGCTCGTTTTCGCCGTCGCCGCCCCCCGGCGGAGTACTCGTGGCATACAAGTATGTGTTGCCGAAAGTTGAGTTGTTGCCATCGTAGTTGCGATATATGGCAAAGGCGTAGTTGCCGGGGCCCTGCTGGTTGTAGTTTGTAGTCGGCCAGAAAGCGCCCATGTCGAGCCCCTGACGGCCGAAGATGCCGAGAATGTCGGCCTGAACGACGGCGCCATTGATGGATTCAAGACCGCCGAAGTTATATTCATCGATCGCGGTCCTGGTGCCGGGGTACTGGCTGTTTACCCACGATTGGATCATGGGAATGAGTTGAGGCGCCTGCGCCGGCGGCGAGCAGCTTGTGGTGTAATTCGAATCGGTGATGTAGTTCGGCTGCGGATAGTTGGGATCGGTATAGGTGGGATCCCAGAAAACGCGCGTGCTGTTCATGCGCACTTCCTGTTCCTGCGTATCGCCAGCGGTGGTGAAGGCGACGGAGGTTCCGCTGCCGGCGGGGTAATCTGGCGCAAAGTAGCCGTGGATGTCGACATAGTCGAGCAGGCGAGTGCCGTACTGCTGCGAATACTTGCTGAACTGCTGCAGGTAGTACTCGATCATGGGCACGCCGCCATGCGCCTCGCGGTCGGCGGGATCGCTCCAAGGTTGATAGCAAGGCGAGCCCGAGCTCCAGCCGGATTCAATGTCTTTCTTGGAGTAGAAATACGCCCACCAGCTGTCGATGACCGGACCGCTGACCAGCGCCGTCGGATCGGCAGTCTTGATGGCCAGCGCCGTGCCGATGCCGTTATCGGTCACCTCGTCGTAGGTGAACGGACTGGGATGGACGTCGCGATGGACGGCGTCCCACCAGGTTGGCTCGTTGTCGAGATCCCAGACAGCAACACCGTTGCCGCTGGCGCCGCTGCCGTAGCTGGTCACAATTGAGTTCACCCAGCCGCCGGTCCATGTGCTGTCGGCCCAGGACGCTGTCACTGAGCCGGGATTTGGTACCTGGCTGGAACCAGGAGTCGCTGCGGTTGCGGTGATGTTTGGCGGCGGCTCGGAGATGCTGGTGATGGCAGCAATTGTGTTGTTACCGAGAATCGCGCAACCGTTCGAGCTCGTGCATCCGCCGTAGCCTTCGGCGTAGTAGCCTTGACCGCACATTTCGCCGTTATAGCTGTTGAACGCCGGATTGCTGTTCTGGCTGACCTGGTTTGGGAAAGAGGGTTCCGTAAAACTGCACGCGTTCGTTCCGTTTGAAACCCAGCCGTTGACGGGAACAGTGCCCAGGACCGCGACGCCAAGCGCGTCAGTGGTTTTGACATACTGCGTGAAGTTGGTGCTGCCGGTGGAGTTGGGAAATTGGCCGCCGGCGCCCTGGAAGTTTTCGAAGTACCAGTCGCTGGCAGTGTTGGTCATGTTGTTCTGGTAGTTGTAGCGCGAGATATCGTCGCCGCCCCAGCGCAGAATGCCGGGGTTGGCAATCTTCTCAGAGGCCGGATCGAGCACGTACGCGTTCATTCCGTACACGTAGGGGCTGATGGTGTGGGGATTCTCGCTTGGCGTGTTCGGAGTATTGACGTCCACGTTCAACCCGGGGCCCGCAGTGGTGGCGGGCGGACTCAAGGTCACGACCCTGCTGCCGCTGATCGACTTGTTATGCGTGCTGGTTGCAGTGACGGTGACGGTGGGAGGCGCGGGATAGGGGGTGTTATAGAGGCCCGAGGTGGAGATATCGCCGGGACTGAGGGTGCTGCCCGACGGCGCGGCAACCGACCACGTGACCGCGGTGCTGTAGCTGCCGTTGCCCTGCACATTCGCCGTGAATTGCTGTTGCGTTCCGATGGTTGCCTTGTTGGGAGTTACGGTGATGGAAGTGATTCCCGATTCGTTGTAGGTTGCAGTGACGGTAGTGTTGGCGCTGAGCGTCAGATTGCAAATACTTCCGCTGGTTCCGCTCGCCGAAGCGCAGCCGGTCCAGGAGACGAAGGAATATCCCGCATCGGAGAGCGCAGCAGTGAGCGTGACTTGCGTGCCGCCGTAATAGCTGAGCGTGAAAGGTGTGGCGCCACTGGTTTTGGAGTTGTTGTCAGCAGGGCTCGCCGTGATAGAGATGCCGCTTGAAGGCGCGGCCGAATCGACGGTGAGTGTATAAGGCGTGGAGGGATTTACTGTCACCGAAGCCGTTCCGGTCGCGCTGGTGTAAGTGGAGGAACTGGTATTGTCGGGTGCGTAGCTTGCGGTCAGCGTTACGTTACCGGTGGCAAGCGAGTTAGCCGGGATGGTGATCTGTGCGCTGCCGTTTGTCAGCGTAGTTGCCGCCGAGGTATAGCTGCCGCCGGCCAGCGTAACCGTTCCCGTTGGCGTGAGGGCGCCGCCGCCCCCGCTGACTGCAATCGTCACCTGCAGGCTCTGGCTTGAGATGATGGAGGAAGAGCCCGGAGTGACCGTCACCGTTGGCACGGCCAGGTTGACCGTCACCGGTGCAGTGCCCGCGGCGGTGTTGTACACCGCGGAGCCGGAGGTATCGGGCGTGTAAGTGCCGGTAAGAGTGACTGGACCCGAGCTCAATGAGCCAGCGGGAATCACAATCTGTGCGCTGCCGTTTATCAGCGTGATTGCCGCCGAGGTATAGCTGCCGCCGGCCAGCGTAACCGTTCCCGTCGCCGATGGAGCGCCCGTGCCGCCGCTCACACTTACCGTCACCGTGTCGCTCTGGGTAGTTGTGGTGCTCTGCGAGCCGGGAGTGATGGTGACGGTTGGCGTCACCTTGTTGACTGTTACGGTGCCGCTTCCCGAGGCGCTGTTGTAAGTGGACGAGCTAGCGGAATCGGGCGTATAGCTGGCTGACAACGTGTCGGTTCCTGCCCCGAGCGTGCCGGCCGGGACACTGATCTGCGCGACCCCGCTGCTCAGCGTGGCCGCCGAGGAAGTATAGGTTCCGCTGCTCAAGGTGACTGAGCCGGTGGGTGTGCCACTGCTTCCGCTCACAGTTACATTGGCTGATAGTGATTGGCCTAGCGATTGGACCGTCGTGATGCTCTGCGAGCCTGGAGTGACGGTGACGGTCGGCGTCAGTTTTGAAGGAGGCGGGGTTGAACTTCCTCCACCCCCGCCACAAGCAGCGACCCACAAAGCCGCCATGATGCACAACCCAAGTGACGTTTGCCTTCCCGCCTTCAGCATTTGCAGATTTTCCCTTCTCGTTCACGGAGTGCTCTTCGTTGATTCCAAATGTTGGAGCGGAACAGGGCATGCGCGCGGTGATTTCTCTCACTCCAATGAATGGCAGCGATCCTGCTATGCCCCGTCATGGCGGCGCATCTAAGCCTCAAGAATAAGCCAGGCGTTCTTCAATGCACCAAGGCCCCTCCATCGGTACTTACGATGGAGAGGCCCTGGGTACTGCGCTCGTTATAGTAACACCTTACTCGACCGTGACACTCACAGTGGAAGTGGCCTGCAAGCCGCCGCCAGAAGCTGTGATTGTGGCTGTGGAGGTTACGGGTTGCTGCTTGGAACCACTGGAGTTGCCGCCGCAGCCTGAGATCATGCCTAACCCGGCAAGAACGACCACCAGCAGCAGAAGCAGTTGCAGCCGGTTACGCTTCCTGAAGCCCATGAAGCAGAGGGCAACAGCGAAGGTGACGGGGAACAGCGGCCTCCAGTCGTGGCGCACTAGGGCAGCCGTGGATGGCGATGCGATGGAGAGCGCGGTGGTTGCGGTTGAGCCGCCCGGCAGTCCGGTGGTGCTGCTGGGAGCGAACGATGTGATGGTGCTCGGATTGAAGGTGCAGGTGTAGCCACTCGGCAGCCCACTGCATGCAAAGGTTACCTGAGTAGCGGCAAAGTTGTTGACGGAGTTGACTGTGATCTGCGCCAGTCCAACGGTTCCGGGCTCGATTGTCAGCGAGGACAGCGACAGACTTAAGGTCATGGACGGCGTCATGCCAGCAGGATTGACGGCGAAGGTGATGGTGACAGGCACGGCCGCGGCAAAGTACTGGTTGTCGCCAGACTGAGTAGCCGTGATGGTGCAGGTGCTGGCCGAAGTCACGTTGGCGAAGGTGACCGTGGAGCCGGATACCGTGCAGACCGATGTGGTACTCGACATGTAGCTCACCGCGAAGCCGGAGCTGGCAGTGGCGCTCAACGTCAATGGGGTTCCGGCGACCTGAGTTTGCGGTGTGCTGAAAGTAATGGTTTGCGTGGGCAGCGGCGCGAGGACGTTGATGGTGTACTGCGTCTGCGTTGCGGCCGCGTAGTTGGTGTTGCCGGGCTGGTTGGCGTCGACGACGATGGTGCCCGAAGTCGGCGACTGGTTGGCCGGCATGGTCAACGTGGATGTGGAAACGGCTCCGCTCACCGTGCTGGTGGAGAAGCTGCCTGTCATGGTGCTCGACTTATCGACAGTAAAGACGATCGCGCTGTCAGAGCCACCGCCGGTGGCCTGGATGGTGACCGTGGCGCCAGTCACGATGTAGTAGAAGGGTTGGGTGAGCGGTGTAAATGTGATTGTCTGAGCGGCCTGATTGACTTGGATGGTTTGCGACACCGGAGTCGCGGCCGCGTAGTCGGCGTTAGCAGCCTGATTGGCATCAATGACGATGCTCCCCGCCTGTGTCACCGTCAGCGTAGCCGTCGAGGTACCGTTGGTGACGGTAGAGCTGGAGACCGTGCCGGCGCCAGTGCTGGATGGATCGACCGTGAACGTGACCGGATTGCCCGAGCCACCGCCGCTGGCGTTGAGCGTAACCGTCAGAGTGGGGCTATAGGTGACTGGCGAGGTGGGCTGCGGGAAGACGATGGTCTGCGCAGCCTGGCTGACGGTCAGCGTCAACTGGGCCTGGGTTGCGGGCTCATAGAAGACGCCGCTCACTAAGCCACCGAGTTCGTTGGCGTCGATGAGAATGCTGCCTGCCTGCGTGATGGTCAATACGGCGGTCGACGTCGTGCCGGTCACGGTGGTGGCGGAGAAAGTTCCGGCGCCGGTGCTGCTGGAGTCGACCGTGAAGGTGGCGGGGTTATTCGAGCCGCCGTTGGTGACGCTCACCGTGACTGTCAGTCCCGGAGCATAGGTATAGGTAGTTGTCGTGGGGGCGGTGTAGGCCAGAGTCTGAGGAGTCTCCTGGCCGGTGCCGGTGACCATGGCGGTTCCCGTACCGCCGTTGGTGGTGTCGCTCAGGGATAACGTAGCGGTCTGAGGTCCAGCCTTGGTGGCGGAAAAGTCGATGGTGGCTGTATAGCTGGATCCTGAGATGGGAGCGCTCAGAGTTCCGTTCCCCCCTACCCCGACCGACGAACAGGTGGTTCCTGCCGTGGCGGAGAACTCAGGATTCGACGACGCAATCGCAATGGTGGCGGCTGTGCCGCAGCCAAAGGCGTTGTCGACCACGGTTGCGGAGGAAGAGACCTGGGCGCCATTGAGCTGGGCGGTTGGAGTGGTCAGGTTGTTGGTGGTGAGAACCTGGCCAAGCGTGTCGCCGCCGTTGCTGTTGTTATAAGCCACCCAATAGACATTGCCGCTGGGATCGAGAGCCGTCTCCTTGACGCCCTCGGCCACAATCGCGTACTGGTCAGCGATTACCGGACCGCCGGACTGCGAATTCGGGATGGCGAAGACGCCGTCGTACTGCAGCCCGTAGTAAATGGTGCCGCTGGAGGTGACGACTACGGAGTCAAGCTCGTCATCGTAGCCGCCGGGAGACTCGTTGGTGAAGGTCTGGAGTACAGTCGGTGTGGTCGCATAGCCCGTTCCCGCTGTGTAGACCAGCTCATAGAGATCGGAGTACGTGCTCTCGTTACTCCCCTTGCTGTTGAAGTTGGAATCGGTGAAGAACAGGTT
>Ga0326727_10012185_pt1 | contig 19673 bp, 15 predicted proteins | sample MB2enrmetagenome_FD_207643 | JGI IMG/M metagenome (GOLD analysis project Ga0326727, IMG submission 207643) | Lab enriched peat soil microbial communities from McLean, Ithaca, NY, United States - MB29MY | ecosystem: Environmental > Terrestrial > Soil > Wetlands > Peat | place: USA: New York...
CTCGATAGCTTCGAGATGCCCCACGCCGTAGCCGAGCACCTGATGAATCTCGGCTTCATCCCGGGACTCGAAGTGCTCTTCGCCCGCAGTGGTCCGGGCGGAAATCCGAGGGTTTATCGCGTCGATGGGACCGAGGTGGCGCTCCGCCGCGACCTCTCGCGCTGCATCTTTGTCCGTCCCATGCGCGAAGCCGAGGCGAGATAGCAGTGGCTCTTCAGACACCACTCTCCGGGATCTCCTCCACTCCAGCCCAGCCGCGCCGCTCGCCGTGCTTTCGGAGCGTAGCCGTAGTCGGACCTCCCAATGCCGGCAAGACGACGCTCTTCAACCGGCTGACGGGCCTGAGGCAGAAGGTCGGCAACTTCCCCGGAGTCACCGTGGAACACCACACCGGCAGCTACCGGCTGGATTCCGGCGAGGAGATCTCGCTGATCGACTTGCCCGGCGTTTACAGCCTCAATCCGAAGTCGGAGGACGAGCGCGTCACCATCGACGTTCTGAACGGCGAGATGCCGGGCGTCGAGCGGCCGGATTCGATCATCCTGGTGCTGGACGCCAACAATCTGAACCGCCATCTGATTCTAGCGGGACGCGTAATCGCCCTTGGCCTGCCGACGCTGGTTCTGCTGAACATGGCTGACGAACTGCACAAGCAGGGCGGCCAGGTCGACGTGCTGCCGCTGGCACGCCAGCTTGGAACTCCGGTGGCGCTGGTGAGCGCCGCTACCGGCGAGGGTCTGGAGGCGGTGGCAAATTTCCTGACCTCAACTCCGCAGGCGCCCGAGCCGGTCGAGCTGCCGATCTTTGGCGATCCCCGGCACTGCCGCGAGTGGGCGGTGAAGGTAGGAGCCCATGCCGCGTATCGCCGCGGCGCAACTCCGGAGTGGACCCGCCGGCTGGATTCGATTTTCCTCCACCAGTTCTGGGGAGGCGTGATCTTCGCCCTCGTCATCGTCGGCGTCTTCCAGACCATCTTCTCGCTCGGCCAGCCTGCCAGCGACCTTCTGCAAAAGCTGCTCGACAGAGGAGCCAACCATCTTTCGGCCCTGCTTCCGCCGGGATTACTCAACTCCCTGATCGTCAACGGCGTGTGGAAGGGCGCCGGCTCGGTGCTGGTCTTCCTGCCGCAGATCATGCTGCTCTTCCTGGTGATCGGCATTCTTGAGGATTCCGGCTACCTGGCGCGCGCGGCGGTGATCTCAGACAAGGTGATGGCGCGAGTTGGACTGAACGGAAAGAGCTTCATCCCGCTTCTCTCCGCCTACGGATGCGCGGTGCCTGCGATCATGGCGACGCGCACCATCGAGAACAAGCGCGACCGCATCGCCACCATCCTGATTGCGCCGTTTATGACCTGCTCAGCGCGGCTGCCGGTCTATACCATGCTGATTGCGGCCTTCATCCCCAACCGTCCGGTGGTGGGACTGGTGCTGGGAACGCGCGCGGTCGCCATGCTGAGCCTGTACGTCGCCGGATTTCTTATGGCCGTCATCACCGCGAAGGCGCTGAAGAGCTCGGTGCTGCGCAGCCGGAACACGGCCTTCATCATGGAGTTGCCGCCCTATCGCTGGCCGCTGTGGCGCTCGCTCGGCCTCCGCCTGATGGACCGCGGCAACGCCTTCCTCTTCCGCGCCGGAACCGTGATTCTGGGAGTGAGCATCCTGCTCTGGGCGCTCACCTATCTGCCGATGCACAACGGCCAGCCGCCGCAGATCGGCGACAGCGCCATCGCACGGCTGGGACACCTGATCGAGCCGGCCATCCGGCCGCTGGGCTTTGACTGGAAGATCGGCGTGGGTCTGCTGAGCTCCTTTGCCGCGCGCGAGGTCATCATCGCCACCCTGGGCACGCTGCACGGCGTCGATCCCGAATCACACGCCATGGCCTTGCAACAGGCGCTGCACAGCGATCTGACGCCGGCCGGAGCCGTCGCCCTGATGGTCTTTTTCGCCTTCGCCATGCAGTGCATGTCGACGATCGCGGTAGTTCGCAGGGAGACCAATAGCTGGCGCTGGCCGATCCTGCAGTTCCTCTACATGACAACGGTGGCTTATGTGGCCGCCTTCCTCGCCTATCGCCTGACGCTGCTTTACTGGAGCTAAGAGGCTCGGCTGGCGGCGGCGCGGGAGCTCTCGACCTCTGCCATCACCTCGGCTTCGGCCGGCGCAATCAGGGCGCGGCTTTCTGTGAACCTGTGGACGCAAGAACGGCATGAGACATGCACAAAATCGCCGCGGAGAGCGGACGGATTTCTGACATTTCGTACAGACGAAAAGACCCGCGATTCGCGGGTCTTCGCGGCTTCCGCAGCCGCTTGCGTGCTGGATTTCCCAAGCTATTCCTCTTCCATCTGCCGGGAGAGATAGCGCTCGTACCCGATCTCGGAGATCAGGTGAAGCTGCGACTCCAGCCAGTCGACATGGTCTTCTTCGTCATGGAGGATGCCAGTCAGAAATTCGGCGGTGGCGTTATCAGCTTCCTCGCGAGCCAGCTTGATTGCGCCGTTGTAGAGCTTCACCGCTCCGAGTTCGAGCTCCAGGTCGTTGGCGAGCTGTTCCTTGACGTTTTTGCCGACCTTCAACAGCGTCGGACCGGTGACCGTCGGCGCGCCGTCGAGGAAGAGCAGCCGCTCGATCAGCTTTTCGGCGTGCTTCATCTCGTCGATTGACTGCTTCTTGATGAACTTCGCGAGCGCCTCGTATTTCCAGTTCTCGCACATCTCGGCGTGAAGGAAGTACTGATTAATGGCATGGAGTTCCTCCTGCAAAGCCTCGTTCAAAGCCGCAATCACCTTCGCGTTGCCCTTCATAGCTTTCCCCCCGGTGTGGATTTCAGAACCGGGATAGATTACACCATTCGGCGCCTCCGTCTGCGGGTGCGGCCAATCCCCATCCGGCACGCCCTCCATTTCGAAGCTTCAAGCTCCTGATCTCTGAAACACTTATAATCCCTCCATGCCATTTTCCGTTCAGAACGTAACCGTCGGCGGGCCCGAGCTTTTCCTGATCGCCGGTCCCTGCGTCATTGAAAGCGAGGAGCACACGCTGTTGATGGCCCGCTCGATTGCCGCCATCTGCCGCGAGCTCGGTGTGCCGTATATCTTCAAGGCCAGCTATGACAAGGCCAACCGCACCTCGATCACGAGCTATCGCGGTCCCGGACTGAAGGAGGGACTGCGCATCCTCGGCCGCGTGCGCGAGGAGGTCAGCGTCCCGGTGCTGACCGACGTGCATGAACCCGCGCAGGCCACGGCCGCCGGAGAGGTCGTCGATGTGCTGCAGATTCCGGCCTTTCTCTGCCGCCAGACCGATCTGCTGGTGGCCGCCGCGCACACCGGCCGCGCCGTCAACGTGAAAAAGGGCCAGTTCGTCGCGCCCCAGGATATGCGCCACGCCGTCGCCAAGATTACCGAGAGCGGCAACGCGAAGGTCTCGCTGACCGAGCGCGGAGCCAGCTTCGGCTATCACAATCTTGTGGTCGATATGCGCTCGCTGGCCGTCATGCGGCGCTTCGCCCCGGTGATCTTCGACGCGACGCACTCGGTGCAGCTTCCCAGCCAGGGAACGCAATCGGGCGGCGAACCGGAGTTCATTCCGCTACTCAGCCGCGCCGCCGTCGCCGCCGGCATCGACGGAATCTTCATGGAAGTTCACGACAACCCCGCGCAGGCCAGAAGCGACGGCGCCAACGCGCTGCCGTTGGCCAATCTGAAGGCGACGCTCGAATCGCTGCTGGCGATTCGCCGCGCGCTGGCCGTGTAACATGGCATCTTCGCCGGCCATAACAGCCGTATCAGCTTGCTGCCCCGTCTGCGCGGGAGAGATGGCCGTGGCGTTGCGCGAGGTCGAAGACCCGCAGACGCGCCGGAAGTTCTCTCTGCTGCGATGCGGCGGCTGCGGCCTTGGTCAGACCGATCCGATCCCCGGCGACCTTGCGCCCTACTATGCGGAATACCACGGCGGACGCCACGGAGCGACGGCTCGTCTCTGCCTGCGGCGCAGGATGCGTCTGCTGCGCGCGGCTGCTCCCCGCGCCGGACGGTTGCTCGACCTCGGCTGCGGCGACGGCAGCTTTCTGCTGCAGGCGCGCGAGGAGGGATGGCAGGTGAGAGGCACCGAGTTCAGCCCGCAGCTGGCGCGAGGCCGGGGCCTCGATGTAGCCGAGAGCCTCGATGAATTGGGCGGGAACGAGCTCTTCGATTGCATCACACTCTGGCACAGCTTCGAACACCTGCGCGACCCGCTATGCACCATGCGTCGCCTACGCGAGCTGCTTGCGCCCGGTGGCGCTCTGCTGCTCGCGGTTCCCGATAGCGGCGGCCTGCAGGCGCGCCTCTTCGGACGATACTGGCTCCATCTCGACGTGCCACGCCATCTCTTTCACTACACGCGGCGCTCGCTCTCCGCGCTGTTGCAGTCCGCAGGATTTGAGGCGAGATGGTGGCGTCATCAGGAGTTTGAGTACGATCTGCTGGGCTGGCCGCAGAGCGCGTTGAACGCACTGACTCCCGCTCCGAATCTTTTTTTTCAGCTTCTGATGGGCCGCAGTCCCGCGTGCGGCTCTGCAGAAAAGTTCTTTCACTACGCTGCCGGAGGCGCGCTGACGCTGCTCTCGCTTCCGCTGGTGCCGCTCGGCAGCCTGATCGGACGCGGAGGCACGCTGCTCGTCGCCGCGCGTGCGCTAAAATAAGCTCGCTCACGCGCCATTGAAGCAGGAGATGGAGGCCCAGTGCTCAATAACAAGAAGGTCATCGTGGTAATGCCGGCCTACAACGCCGAGCGAACCCTGGCCCAAACCTATCACGAGCTGCCCTCGGAGATCGTCGATGAGGTGATCCTGGTCGATGACGGCAGCACCGACGCGACCGCGGCGCGCGCCTCCGAGTTGGGACTTGTCACCTTCGTTCATCGCCGCAATTTCGGATACGGACGCAATCAGAAGACCTGCTATCGCGAGGCGCTGCGACGCGGCGCAGAGATCGTCGTCATGGTGCATCCGGATTACCAGTACTCGCCGCGGCTGACAGCGGCGATGGCCTCGATGCTGGCCTATGGAGTCTACGACGTGGCGCTGGGCTCGCGCATTCTGGGCAGAGGCGCGCTGCGCGGCGGAATGCCGCTTTACAAGTACATCGCCAACCGTCTGCTCACGTTGTTTGAAAACATCATGCTCGGCTACAAGCTCTCCGAATACCACACCGGATACCGCGCCTTCACCCGCGAGGTGCTGGAGAGCCTGCCGCTGGAAGAGAATGTCGACGACTTCGCCTTCGATAACGAGATGCTGGCGCAGGCGCTCTTCTTCGGCTTTCGGCTGGGCGAAATTTCGTGTCCGACGAAGTACTTCGAAGAAGCTTCATCGATCAACTTCGCCCGCAGCGTTAAGTACGGCTTCGGAGTGCTCGCCACCAGCCTCAAATATCGCCTTCAGAAGATGCATCTCGCGCGCTTTGCGATCTTCCATCGCGAGGGCCGGCGTCTGCTGGAGCAATACTACGGCCAGCGGCTGCAACCCTCTTCGCGCTCCTGAGAGAAGCGCGAAGCTCTCCGCGCGCTACTGCACATCCAGCAGTTCAACGTCGAAGATGAGGTAAGCATTGCGAGGAATACTCGGCGGCTGTCCGCGATATCCGTAGGCAAGCTCGGGAGGAATGCGGAGCTGCCTCCTGCCGCCGACCTTCATGCCGGCTACGCCCTGTTCCCATCCCTTGATCACCTGTCCCGAGCCCAGGGTGAACTCGAGCGGCTCATTGCGCTCGTAGGAGCTATCGAACTTCGTGCCCTCTTCCAGCAGCCATCCGGTATAGTTCACTCGAACCTTGCTGCCGGCGGCAGCCGTTTTTCCGGCGCCGGCCTTCAAATCCCAATACACCACGCCGCTGGGCAGCGTCACCGGAGTTACGCCCTCAACCGAAGAGGGATGTGCCGGCGCAGATTCCGCCGATACTGCCAGTGCTGCGAAGAACAGCACAGCCAGAATAATCTTTCTCATCGTACTAATCCTTCTCCATCGTGTCGTTCTTTACCGCCGTATGAGACGCATGAAGCTCCTGCAGGTTGCAGACGCTGATGACGCCGGACTGCAGCACGGGAATCCCTTCGACTGCGGCGTGCGCAGCCGCCAGCGTCGTGATGGTAGGAACGCGCGCCGTGATCGCCGCGCGGCGAATCGCCTTCTCGTCAAACCAGGGCTCGCCGCGAGCCTGCGGCGTGTTGATGATGAGCTGAATACGATCGCCCTTGATCAGATCGACGACGTTCGGACGCCCTTCCTTCACCTTGTAGACGCGCTCGACGCGCATACCCGCCTCTTCCAGCGCCTCGGCCGTCCCGTGCGTGGCCACGATCTTGAAGCCCATGTCGACGAACTTGCGCGCCACCTCGGCCACGTATGGCTTGTCACGCTGGTTGACACTGATGAAGACCGTGCCGCGCGAGGGCAGCGCCTGTCCGGCGGCGAGCTGCGCCTTGGCAAAGGCCTCGCCGAAGTTATCCGCCACGCCCATCACCTCGCCGGTGGAGCGCATCTCCGGTCCCAGCACTGTATCCACGCCGGGGAACTTGCCCCACGGAAAGACCGGCGACTTCACGTAGAAATTTTCGCCGGTATCCAGGTCTTTTCCGGAGGCGATGTTTTCCGGCAGGAATTCGCGCAGCTTGCGGCCGGTCATCAGCCGCGATGCGATCTTCGCGCACGGCACGCCCGTCGCCTTGGAGACATACGGCACGGTGCGCGAGGCGCGCGGATTCACCTCGATCACGTAAACCTTCTCGCGCTGAATAGCGTACTGAATGTTCATCAGTCCGACGACGTTCAGCTCTTTCGCCAGCTTGAAGGTGTATTCGCGAATCTTCGCCAGCACCTCCGGCGAGAGATCGACGTTCGGCAGCACGCATGAGGAGTCGCCGGAGTGAATCCCCGCCTCCTCGATGTGTTCCATGATGCCGGCAATCACCACGTCTTCGCCGTCGCTCAGCGCATCGACATCGACCTCGGTTGCGGCTTCCAGGAAGTGGTCGATCAAAATCGGACGGTCCTGCGAGTACTCGACCGCCTGCGCCATGTACTCCCGGATCGACTTGGCATCGTAGGCGATCACCATCGCGCGCCCGCCGAGCACATACGAGGGCCGCACCAGCACCGGATAACCAACGTTTTCAGCCGCCTTCAGCGCCTCTTCCACCGAAGTTGCCATGCCGCCCGGCGACTGCGGAATCTCCAGCCGGCGCAGCAGCGCCTCGAAGCGCTTGCGATCCTCGGCCAGGTCGATCGACTCCGGCGAGGTGCCGATGATCTTCACACCCGCGCGCTTCAGCGGCAACGCAAGGTTCAGCGGCGTCTGCCCGCCGAACTGCACGATGACTCCAATGTCGTCGCTTCCCTGCCGCTCGTGCTCGTAGATCGCCATCACGTCTTCGAAGGTGAGCGGCTCGAAATAGAGGCGGTCGCTGGTGTCGTAGTCGGTCGAGACCGTCTCCGGATTGCAGTTGACCATGATGGTCTCGTAGCCATCATCGCGCAGTGCAAAGGCAGCATGGCAGCAGCAATAATCGAATTCGATTCCCTGCCCGATGCGGTTCGGCCCCGAGCCAAGAATGATGACCTTCTTCTTCGGCGTCGGCTGTGCCTCGTCTTCGTCCTCGAAGGTCGAATAGAGATACGGCGTAAAGCTCTCGAACTCGGCAGCGCAGGTATCGACGCGCTTGTAGACCGGAGCGATGCCCATCTCCCGCCGCTTTTCGTACACCTTGATGACGCCCTCGCGCGCGGGCAACTTCCACAGCTCGCTCAGCCGCGTGTCGCTGATCCCCTTGCGCTTGGCCGCGCGCAGCGTCTCGGCGGAGACCGTCTCCAGCGTGCTCTTTTCCAGCTCCGCCAGCTCCTCGCCAACCTCCTTGAGCTGGTAGAGGAACCACGGGTCCATCGAGGTCAATCGCGCGACATGCGGCACCGGCCATCCATGAGCCAGCGCGTAACGCACGTACTGCAGCCGCTCCGGATGGGGAGTGACCAGCCGCTTGGTGAGAATTCTCGGCTCGATCGCATCGGTCTCCTGCCGCTTTCCCGTCTCCAGCGAGCGCACGGCCTTCAACAGAGATTCCTTGAAGGTGCGGCCGATGGCCATCACCTCGCCCACCGACTTCATCTGCGGTCCAAGACTCTCATCGGCGCCGGGGAACTTCTCAAACTGCCACTTCGGCACCTTGGTCACAACGTAATCGAGCGTCGGCTCGAAGCACGCCGGAGTCTTCTTGGTGATGTCGTTGGAGATCTCGTCGAGCGTGTAGCCGACGGCCAGCCGCGCCGCAATCTTCGCGATCGGAAAGCCCGTTGCCTTCGAGGCCAGCGCCGAGGAGCGCGAGACGCGCGGATTCATCTCGATGACGATCTGCCGTCCCGTCGCGGGTTGCACGGCAAACTGCACGTTCGATCCGCCGGTCTCGACGCCGATCTCGCGCATCACTTTGATCGCGCCATCGCGCATGCGCTGATACTCGCGGTCGCTCAGCGTCTGCGCCGGGGCCACGGTGATCGAATCGCCGGTATGCACGCCCATGGCGTCGAAGTTCTCGATCGAGCAGACGACGATGACGTTGTCTTTCAGATCGCGCATCACCTCGAGCTCGTACTCTTTCCATCCGAGCACACTCTCTTCGATCAGCACCTCGTGCACGGGAGAGAGATCGAGGCCGCGGGCCAGCAGATCCAGCAGCTCTTCGCGGTTGTAGGCGATGCCGCCACCGGAGCCGCCCAGCGTGAACGAGGGACGCAGCACCACCGGAAAGCCGAGCTTGGCGGAAAAATCCAGACCATCTTTGAGGTTGTTGACCAGCACCGAGCGCGGCACATCGAGGCCGATGCGCGTCATCGCATCCTTGAAGAGCAGCCGGTCTTCGGCCTTCTTGATCGCCTCCAACTGCGCGCCGATCAGCTTGACGCCGTACTTTTCCAGCACGCCGCTGTCGGCCAGCTCAACGGCAAGATTCAGCGCCGTCTGGCCGCCGACGGTCGGCAGCACGGCCATCCCCTTGCCTACACCGCGCTCCACCTCCTGCCGGATCACCTCTTCGACGTACTGCCGGGTGAGCGGCTCAACATAGGTACGGTCGGCCATCTCCGGATCGGTCATGATCGTCGCCGGGTTCGAGTTCACCAGCACAACCTCGAATCCTTCGGCCTTCAGCGCCTTGCATGCCTGCGTTCCGGAGTAGTCGAACTCCGCCGACTGGCCGATCACAATCGGTCCCGAGCCAAGAATCAGAATCTTCGAAATATCAGTGCGACGTGGCATCTACCTTCCCGACAATTCCGTGATCACTTCACCAGCTGCCAGAATGGCAACTGCTCCAGCCTGCGAAACTCAAAAGTCTGCGGAAAATCCGCGGCCGCCGGCGGCACCTGAATTTCCGCTCCCGTTCTTACGTTCATATAGTGCTGCTCGCGGCGTATCACTCTGCCGCTGGCCTCGTCGAAGGTCAGCGCCGTATAGCGCATGCAACCGCATTCCTGCGCGTCCATAAAGCGATCGATCATGAGCAAAATCTTTCCGTTGCCGGAGAAGCACATCTGCGCCGTGTGCATCCTCGTCGTCGACATGCTCATCACCGCATCGTGGATATCCACCATCCAGTTGTGCTCGTGCCATGCACGCGCAACCCCGCGATTGTCGAGCTCCAGGCGCTCATCGGGAGCAATCTGCCGCCACTCGCCCTGGGCTGAGCGCGTGAAGCGAAGCGCCCGCTCGACGGAAGTATCCTGAATGCCGCACTGCGCGCCAAAGTCCGCGCGGCTGGAGGGAACAATTCCCTGCGAGCTGCCCGAGCCGCCGCCAAGGACCGGCGGCATCTGCGCGGCGCAGATCGCGCACAACATCAGCAGCATTGCCGCAACCACGCCCGCCTGTCTCATCGCCCTCGATCTCGATGCCATCATTCCGCCTCGCGGCCTCTCCACTGCTTCATCATGCGCACAAAATCCTCAAACAGGTAGTGCGAGTCATGCGGGCCGGGCGAGGCCTCGGGATGATACTGCACACTGAAGAGCGGATAGCTGCGATGGCGCATCCCCTCCAGCGTGTTGTCGTTCAAATCTACATGCGTCAGCTCCACCTCGCTCAGCTTGAGCGAATCCGGATCGACGGCATAGTTGTGATTGTGCGCGGTGATCTCTACCCTGCCGCTGTTCAGTTGCTTGACCGGATGATTGCCGCCATGGTGGCCGAACTTGAGCTTGTAGGTGCGGCCGCCGAGCGCCAGTCCGATCAACTGATGCCCCAGGCAGATGCCGAAGATCGGCACGCGGCCCATCAACTTGCCGATCGATTTCTGCGCATAGACCACGGCCTCCGGATCGCCCGGGCCGTTTGAGAGAAATACGCCGTCGGGCTGCATCGCCAGCACATCTTCCGCCGAGGTCTGCGCCGGAATCACGGTCACGTCGCAGCCCGAGCTCACCAGCCGGCGAAGAATGTTGTGCTTGATTCCAAAATCGTAGGCCACCACCCTCTTGCGCTTGCCCTCGCGAGCGACGACAACCGGCTTGGCCGCGGGCGCGGCGATGATCCGCTCCTCGACATCGCCCTTCGTCCACTGATAGCTCTCGCCGGTGGTCACTTTGCTGGCCAGGTCCTGCCCATCCATCTTCGGAATGGCGCGGGCCATGGCAACCAGTTTGTCGGGATCGAGTTCGCGGGTGGAGATCACGCCACGCATCACGCCGCGCTCGCGCAGATGCCGCACCAGAGCGCGGCTGTCGATCTCGGAGATCACCGGAACATGATTGCGCTCCAGGTACTCGTCGGTCACCTGCTGCGAGCGATAGTTCGAGGCGTAGGGCGAGAACTCGCGAACCGCCAGCCCCTCGATGTAAGGCTTCACCGACTCATTATCGTCGGGATTTGTGCCGTAATTGCCAATCTCGGGATTCGTGAGAACGACGATCTGTCCGGCGTAGGAGGGATCGGTAAATATCTCCTGGTAGCCGGTGATCGATGTATTAAAAACTACTTCGCCCGTCCGTTCGAGCCGCGCTCCGTAGCCTTTGCCGCGGAAGATTCTGCCGTCTTCCAGCGCAAGGATAGCTTGCATCGCATCCTCAGGGGAGTGGATTTTATAGATGATAACAGCTATTGGCTTCGAGTGCAGCAGGGCTTCGCAAAGCGCAGAAAATCTGGATGAATACTTATGCACGTCATCGCATAATATTCATCTCTAGCGCTGAAGAAACGGATTCTCCTCGCGCTCGGCGCCGATAATGGTCAGCGGTCCGTGGCCGGGGACGACGATGGTGTCGTCGGGCAGTTCCATCAACTGCGTGTGCAGCGAGTGCAGAATCTTCTCATAGCTGCCGCCGGGCAGGTCGGTGCGTCCGATTGAGCCGGCAAAGAGGGTGTCGCCGGCGATCAGCTTCTTCTCCGGAGCGAAGTACAGGCAGAGCGAGCCCTCGGTGTGGCCGGGGGTCAGCAAAACTTCGCCGCTGATCGAGCCCGCCGCGATGCGCTCGCCGCTCCGCGGGCTGGCGTCGATGGCGACCTTGCCCGGATCGCGCATTCCCAGCCACTGCGCCTGCACCGGCAGCATCGCCACAAGCGCGGCGTCGTTTTCATTGAGCAGGATGGGCGCGCCGGTCGCCGCCCTCAGCTCCATCGCCCCGCCGATGTGATCCAGATGAGCGTGCGTCACCACAATCTGCTTCACCTGCAGATGATGGCGCGCGACGACGGCGAGAATCTGCGCAACGTTCGCGCCCGGATCGATGACCATCGCCTCATGCGTCGTCTCGTCTCCGATAATGGAACAGTTGCACTGCAGCGGACCGACGGGGAAAATCTCGTGAATCATATTGTGATAATAGATGGAGCGAGCCGGGGGATTCAATTTCCTAAGGTTACAAAGTTGGCGTGATCGAGCGCCCGGATCGCGCGACCGGCCCCCTCGCGGAACTCTTCTTCCGGCGCAATCAGGCTCACCACCAGGTATCCCGCAGCGGGGAAGTTGAAGAAGTGGCCCGGGTGGACGAGCACGCCGCAGCATTCCAGCAGCGCGATGGCTAGCTCCTCATCGCTCTGCGCGGCTGAGGTGCGCAACACGGCATACCATCCGGCATCGAGGACGAGGCGCGTGGTCATCTTCGCCTCCGCCAGTTGCCTGTCGAGCTCGTGCAGGTTGCGCCGCACGCGCTCGCGAAGCTGCTGCTGGATGCCCTCGCGCGTCCCGAGCAGCTCGGCGATCGCCCACTGCACGGGAGCATTGGGAGAGAGATATGTATCGGCGATGACCTCGAGCCGGCCCAGCGCCTCGGCGACCAGCTCGCGCGGGCCGCTCGCTGCGATCCACGCGACCTTGATCTGCGGCAGCGCACTGATCTTCGAGAGGCCGCTTAGCGTGAAGGTCAGTGCGCCCGCGTTGGAGGCGAAGCTCAGCGGTTTCTCTTCGCTCAGTCCGTAGTCGAGGAAGACCTCGTCGGCAACCAGTGTCAGTTCGTGTTCGGCGCAGAGAGCGTTGAGCAACTCCAGCTCCCACGGCCGGGTGAAGTGGCCGGTGGGATTGTTGGGATGCACGACCATGATCGCCCGCGAGCGCGCGGTGATCGCCCGGCGCAGCGACTCGAACTCGATCTGCCAGCCGTGATCGTAGACCAGCTCATACGGAACGAGCTGCACATCCTGAATATCGGCGAGGAACTCGAAGAGCGGGTAGCTTGGCGCGGGGACCAGTACCTCGTCGCCGGGATCGCAGAGCAGCCGGAAGCAGTAGGAGTAGGCCTCGCTGGTGCTGACGGTCAGCACGATCTGCTCGGGCGAGAGGGCGTCGCCTCGCGCGGCGTAGTACGCGGCGACGGCCTCGCGCGCGGGCAAAATGCCCTTCGACGCAGCTTCGTACTCCAGCGCCCGGGGATGCTGCAATGCTCGCAGAATGCGCTCGCCCTCGTAGCGCAGTCCGATGGTCGTCGGATTCGAGGCGGTCAGATCGATCAGCTTCTGCCCGCTGGCGCGCGCCTTCTCAATGGCGAGCGAGAGGCGATTGGACGAGAGGTTCCACTCGGTTCTGCGGGCGAACATGCTCTCACGTTATCGTGATCGCGCGTTGCGGAGCAAGCAGCCGCGCAAAGCAGATTGACCGCCAATCAAGGCGAATGTAGGCTGGTCAGGAATTCCGGAGCAGCCATTGAATACGCTCAGCCGCTTCTTCCAGTTTAAGGCGCGCGGCACAAACTTTCGCCGCGAGATCATCGCAGGTCTGACGACGTTTACGACCATGTCCTACATCGTCGTCGTCAACCCGGCGATTCTGAAGGCCGCCGGCATTCCGGCCGGCCCCTCGATGACGGCGACCGTGCTGGTCTCGCTCTGCGGATGCCTGCTGATGGGCTTCTACGCCAACCGGCCCTTTGCCATCGCTCCCTACATGGGCGAGAACGCCTTCATCGCCTACACCGTCTGCCTGGGCCTCGGCATCGCATGGCAGACGGCGCTGGGAGCGATCTTCCTCGCCGGCGTGGCCTTCATCCTGCTCACGGTGCTGCGAGTGCGGCAGCGGTTGGTGGAGGCGATTCCCACCTCGCTGCGCTACAGCTTCGCCGTCGGCATCGGACTCTTTCTCGCCTTCATCGGACTGAACCAGACTGGCATCGTCGAACTCGGCGTCGCCGGAGCGCCGGTGAAGGCCGGTGCGCTCGCCTCCGCCCCGGTGCTGGTCGCCATCTTCGGATTCCTGCTGATCGGCGCGCTGACCATCCGCAAGGTTCCCGGCGCGATCCTGATCGGCATACTGACGACGGCGCTGGTGGCCTTTGCGAGCGGCGTCGCGCCATGGCCGCGAGCGCTCTTCGGAGCTCCGGCGAGCGTCGGGCCGATCTTCGCGCAGATCGACCTGCGCGGCGCGCTCTCGCCGAAGGCGCTGCCGGTGGCGCTGACGATCTTCATCATGGCCTTCGTCGATACCATGGGCACGCTGATCGGGCTGAGCGCTCGCGCCGGATTCCTCGACGCAGAGGGCAACCTGCCGCAGATCGAGCGTCCGATGATGGCCGACGCGATCAGCACCACACTGGCGCCGCTCTTCGGCACCACCACGGCGGGAGCGTTCGTCGAGTCAGCAACTGGAGTCGAAGCCGGAGGACGCACGGGGCTAACGACCGTCGTCGTCGCCGTGGGCTTTGCGCTCTCGGCCTTCGCCGCGCCGCTGGTCGCAGCGATTCCGCCGCAGGCCTACGGACCGGCGCTGATCATCGTCGGACTGTTCATGCTCTCGCCGGTGGCACGCATCGACTTCGCCGACTACAGCGAGTCGATTCCTGCCTTCAGCGTAGTCGTACTGATGTGCTTTACCTACAACATCGCCGTCGGAATCGGCGCGGGCTTCGTGCTCTATCCGCTCTGCAAGCTGGTGCAAGGACGAGGCCGCGAGATTCGCGCAGGATTGTGGGTGCTGGCGGGGCTGTCACTGCTGTTCTTTGTGTTTTATCCGTACAAATAGACAGAGGTTTCGGAGGTTGAGTTGTGTCTTGGAGTGTCTCGATCCTTGAGCCGACCACCCTCCCCCTATATTTCTCTCTAAAAATTTGAAAACAGGCAGGTTATACAGGGAACAACACGAAATACACCCGTAAATATTTCAAAACAGAATACTTACAGGTAAATATTTGAAAGAGCGCGAGTTAGAAGCTATTCTTGGCCCTCCTACGAAACCTGATAGTGAGTGCCTTGGCGATATATCGTCCACAATCCAGCCCCTTCCTCGGTCGAACCGCCGCCCCCTGCTTTAAGCAGCCCGGGGCAAATAGCGGTTGAGAAGCTTGCTCGTCACCAAGGATTCACACGCAAAACCAATCGCGATAATGGGCATGAACACGACCGCCTTCGGCATTATCTTAGGCAATGTATGATCAAGCCAGAACAAAGCCGCTAAGTACGTACAGTGGAACGGAAGGGTAGTCAGAATTGCTTTCCAGACACGGGCGTCTTGAATGTCGACACAACGCAGAACGTAGAAGTTGTCACCATAGAATAAGCTGGTCGCTACCCATGCCTGGAAAACCTGTGTAGCAAAAGGCCCGCCAAACCACAAGTAGGAGCCACAGAGAAAGAGCCCCCCGAACATAACCTTTATCAGGCGGCCTCTTCTCTCTTCTTTGTCGGCGTCGTACGTTGGATTCATATACTTCCCGAACATCTTCTCGGCACCTCTTACTAATCTGGTTTCCGGTAACACCTAGCGGTATCTTGCCTGCTAATGCGCATCGCACCGCCTGACCATGGATGCCTGCCAGAGTAGCTAAACGCTTCAGATTGTTCAAGGTAAACGCAGGGCAGGAAGATAGCTGTGTACTACAGGGCAAGTAGCTCACAATCCCCGTGAGCGCCATTGCTGCTGTTCAGTGGCTAAACGGAAAAAGCGAATACCACCGCAAGGTCGAGAGCCCCCTACTTTCAGGATATCAATTTCAGGCGGGAATCCCCTCAGCGGGGGAGAGAGTTTAGTTGCTTTCTTTGTAGCTGGTTGCGGAGATTTGGGCGAAGCAGGGGGATTGACATCGGTTTGGCGTGGGAGGGCGCAAAGTTTTCGCCTGCCCTATGAATCTTGGAGCGCGCTTCGCGCGTGCTTTTTTAGGTCCCACCCTGACTCGCCAAAAGAGGCGAGCCAGGATGGGGCACCCGCTTCAGTTACCGGCGGCAAACACTTCCAGCATCATGCAATCAGGACAAAAGGTCGCTCGACTCCGGACGCGCGGGGCGCGTCCTGCGCTCGCAATGACATTTTGCTGGTTGACGGCTATTCCGTTGCTTCCAACTCTTCGCTCAGCTCGGCCCATTCGCCTTCGAGCGAGGCGAGTGTTGTCCGCTTTTCTTCCAGCATAGCCGTTACGCGCTGAGTTTCCTCGACGCTGACGAAGCGGCCGAGCGACTCTTCGCATTCGGCGATGGTGGCCTCGGTGTGGCTGACCTCGGATTCCACCTTCGCCAGCCGCTCCTGCATCTGCTTGCGCTTCATCGGATTGACGCGGCGCTTGGGCTGCGCGCTATCCCGGGTTAGCTCCGCTTCGCTCCGCGAACCCGGGGCACCTGATGCTCCACCCTCCCAGCTTAGCTCCGCTGCGCTCCGCGAAGCTGGGGCACCCATTGGTTGTTTGCCGTTCTTCTTATCCGCGACTTCGGCTTGCAATTGCTCCTGGAGCTGCTGTGCGCCGTTCTGCTTGCGCCAGAGGTAGTCCTCGTAATTGCCGGGGTAGATGTTGACTGCGCCGTCGGCGACCTCGAAGACTCGCGTAGCGAGGCGGTCGATGAAGTAGCGGTCGTGGGAGACGAAGACGCAGGTGCCGTTGAACTTCTGCAGCGACTCGAGCAGAACATCCTTGGCGCGCAGGTCGAGGTGGTTGGTGGGCTCGTCGAGCAGAAGGAAGTTCGAAGGGTGCAACAGCATTCGCGCCAGCGCGTAGCGATTGCGCTCTCCGCCGCTGAGGACGCCGATGCGCTTGAAGACATCGTCTTCGCTGAAGAGGAAGCTGCCGAGGATGCTGCGCAGCTCGGTCTGCGAGCGCGAGGCGACCATGCCGAGATCGTCGATCATGCGCGCCTCGGTGTCGAGCTCCTTGTACTGATCCTGCGCGAAGTAATCGACCTCGACGTTGTGTCCCAAGCGGTAGTCGCCGCCGGTGGGAAGCTCCTTGCCGGCGAGCAGCTTGATCATCGTCGATTTGCCCGCGCCGTTGACGCCGACCAGCGCGACGCGCTCGCCGCGCTCTATGGTGAAGTTCACGTCGCGAAGGACCTGCTTTTCGCCGTAGCTCTTGTCCAGCGAATTGAACTCGGCGACGATGCGTCCGCTGGGCTTGGGCTGCGGGAAGGTGAAGTGGATGGTGCGCTCTTCCTCGGGCACCTCGATGCGCTCGATCTTTTCGAGCTCCTTGATGCGGCTCTGCACCTGCTTGGCCTTGGTGGCCTGGTAGCGGAAGCGGCTGATGAAGGCTTCGAGCTGCTCGATGCGCTCGCGCTGATTGTTGTAGGCGGAGACCAGCGAGTCGCGGCGCTGCTGCTTTTCGCGCAGATATTTTTCGTAGTTGCCGCTGTAGAAGTGGACACCCTTGTTCCAGATCTCGACGATCTTCTTCACCGTCACGTCGAGGAAGTAGCGATCGTGCGAGATGAGGACGTAGGCGTAGGGATAGTCGGCGAGGTAGCCTTCGAGCCAGTTGCGGGTTTCCAGATCGAGGTGGTTGGTGGGCTCGTCGAGCAGCAGCATGTTGGGCTTTGCGAGCAGCAGCTTGGCCAGCGCGATGCGCATCTGCCAGCCGCCGCTGAACTCTTCGGTCTGCCGCGTCCAATCCTGCTTGCCGAAGCCGAGGCCGGTGAGAACGGTGCCGACCTGCGACTCGAGGTTGTAGCCGTCGCGATGGAGAAACTCGCTCTGCACGCGATGAAAGCGCTCGCTGACCTGCTCGTACTCGGCAGATGCGGGGTCGACCTCGCTGATGCGATGCGTCAGCTCTTCGAGCTCGCGCTCCATGGCGTGAACGTCATCGAAGACCGAGAGGCACTCGGCGAAGACCGAGCGGCCGCTGAGATTCAGGCCATCCTGCGGGAGGTATCCGGCGCTGATGCCCTTGGCGCGGCTGATCGAGCCGTAGTCGAGCGACTCGATCTCGGCGAGAATTTTGAGCAGGGTGGATTTCCCCGTTCCGTTGGCACCCACCAGTCCGACACGATCCTGCGGAGTGATGAGCCAGTTCAGGTTCTCGAAGAGGAGTTTGTGGCCGAAGCGTTTTCCGGCTCCAGAAAGTTGAATCATGCAGAGGTAAACCGCAGCGCGAGTTGCTCTCTTATTCTCTCATGAGCGCGAGGCGCCCGGGATCAACGGGCGGCTTTCGCGAGGCGCAGACGAAGCTCAAGCCGGCTCTCGGCGTCGGCTTCGTCGATACGTCCCTGGCCGCGCAGGCTCTCGGCGAGGATGGTGTGATAGGCAGGGCCGTCGAAGTTGATGGCGATGGCCATACGAACGTAGCGCTCGGCTTCGATGAAGCTTCCGGCAGCGAGCGCCATCTTGGCGAGTTGGAACGCAGCCGCGGAGCGAAGACGCGCACGCTGGCCGGGATCGAGTGCCGGGTCGGACGCAGGATCGGTGATCTCAAGCACCTTCACGTAGGCGGCGCGCGCCTCGTCGAGCTTGTCCTGCCCCTGCAGCAGGCCGGCGCGCTGCAGCCAGAGATTGGGCGAGAGTGGATGGTAGCGCAGTCCCTGATCGGAGATGGCGAAGGCCTTGCCGGTGTCGCCCGCCTGCGCGTATTCGCTGGCGAGCAGCAGCTCGGCCTTCACCAGCTTCGGAGATATCTGATAGGCGCGGCTCCAGAGCGAGAGGTCGCAGTCCCAGTAACTCATCTCATGCCAGGTGAGTCCGCTGAACAGGACGATGACGCCGAGAGCAACGGCAAGGCGCGCGCGCCGATGGAGCCGGCCCGCTCGCAGAATCATCCATGCGATCAGCGCGCAGAAGGGATAGCTGGCGAGATAGAGATAGCGGTCGTGCTCGCCGACCATGGCAGCCACGGCAACGGCAGGAGCGATCGCCAGCAGAAACCAGCATCCCAACGCGAGCGCCAGTGGCGAGCGATTGCGGCGCCAGAACCAGAGAGCGATAGCGAGCAGCAGGAGCGCACCCACAGCGGGCAGCCAGAAGGCGCGCGGCGTTGGAGTTTCCAGTACAAAATTTTCGTATTCGACGGCGAGGCCCGCGGGCCAGAGGAGATGCCGCAGATACCACCAGAACGCATGCGGAGCCGTCCACAGATAGGAGTGCGTGAAGGTGGGATGGATGTAGGTGGCATCTGCCTTGGGCGGCCGGATGACCTGGTGGCGAACCGCGAGGTAAACGGCCGCAACGGCGCCGTAGGGCAGCAGAGCTTTGATCGTGCGCAGGAGGCGTCCGCCGGGGGGCAGGCTCGTCCAGAGCATCACCGCGAGGATGGCGGGGATGACCACCATGGTCTCCTTGGTGAGAAGAGCGCAGGCAAAGAGCGCTATCGATGCGCCGCGCCAGCGCAGCCAGTCGGATTCCTCACGGGAGTTCATGAAGGCAATCAGCGCGGCGAAGAAAAAAACTCCGCTCAGGGCATCGACGCAACTGCTGCCGATCCAGGCTGTGCTTTCCACCTTGGAGGGATGAAGGGCAAAGAGCAGCGCCGCGAACAGAGCCAGGCGCTGGTCTCCGAAGAGCCGGCAGCCGAGGCGGCAGGCGAGCCAGAATGCGCAGAGCAGCAGAGCAATTGCCCCGAGGTGCATCCATCCCGGCAGCCCGCCCGTGCAGTAGGAGAGCAGGAATCCGTAGGTGACGGCCAGGGGACGATAGTAGACCGAGTGCGCAGCGCCATCGGAGCCGAAGATGTCATGCGTAAAGAACTTCGGAATGTCGCTGAGCTTTCCCCACTCGCCGATGATGTTGTCGTCATAGACGGGAGCGAAGCCAATGACGCGGACGTAGAGCGCAAAGAGCAGAACAAACGCGCCGAGCAGCATTCGCTGATGCCACGGGCTGCCGGGCGGAGTGTGCACCGCGGCTCCCGCATCGATGATTGGCGAGCGCTGCTCTTTGTTCAAGAGTTCTGGCTTCCAGAGTTCCTGGGACATGATTTACGGCAGTGTAACCCAGCACCGAGCAGGGAGCCACTCGAACCTTTGTGGT
>Ga0326727_10012187_pt1 | contig 19672 bp, 15 predicted proteins | sample MB2enrmetagenome_FD_207643 | JGI IMG/M metagenome (GOLD analysis project Ga0326727, IMG submission 207643) | Lab enriched peat soil microbial communities from McLean, Ithaca, NY, United States - MB29MY | ecosystem: Environmental > Terrestrial > Soil > Wetlands > Peat | place: USA: New York...
ACCGGCAACGGCAAAGCCAGCGCGCCATATGCTCTCGACTCTTACAGTCCGGGCACCATCGCCATCGACGTCACCATGGACTCGCGCGGCAGAGCCAACGCGGGCTACTACAACGTGTTCACGGTCAGCATCGGTTCGAACCTGTCGCTGCAATTCTACATTTACGGCTGCACGAATACGTCGCAGGGCTGCCTGTAACGCAGGCTTCAGCCTGTGCCACTTACTTTGACCTGCTCGGATTCCGCAAGCCCTCCGGCCGTGGGGCAGACCATCGTTTTTTGTGGTCTGCCCGGCTGCGCAGCAGCCGTTTCCGGCGCCTTGCGCCGTCAATGTAAGCGACATTGGCTTCAGCCTGTGCCTTAGTTTTTCTTGGCCCCTATTCCGGGAGTCATGAACTGATGGCTCCCGAACTGTACACCGAACTTCGGGCTGCGGGCACTCCCTTGCACCAGAATGTGCAGGAAAGTGCCCGCGCCGTTCTTCTCGAACAATGGATCAATCGGCCGCAGCAATACGCTCTTCCATCCGGTCACCATTTCCGAGACCTTGGCCTCGAGCTTGAGCGTCCCCTTGAAATCGAGACCTTGATCCCGTAAGTTATAGGTCCCAGCCAACGCGATGCCCGCGCCAGGCACATCGAAGGATAGCGATCGGAAAGTCATGATCTGGTTCTCCAATCGGAACGAACCTTTCATATTGGATGCGACCTCGTCGATCTCTTCATTCTTCGGTTGTCCCTGCGCGTGCCGGCTGAGTCCGTCGATCTGGCTCTGAATCGTCGACTTGAGAAACTTGGCGTCGCGCAAGCTGAAATTGCCGTCCAGGACGATCTTCTGTTTCACCGTGCCGGTGAGCGGCGGGATATCGATGCTGGTTTTCATGGTGATACGCCCGTCCATAAAAGGCGAGCCCTTCATCGCCAGCCGCAGCAGATCGGGCAGGTAGCCGTCGGGCATGGTGACGTCGAGCGTGATGGAGCGCTTGGCAGCGTTTTCGTGTTTGATGATGGCGCCGGTCGTGGTGAAGTTGGTGGTGCCCAGCGTGGCACGTACCGGTTGCAGAATGGTGTTGCCGTTGGTGCCGTCCACGCGCACCTCAAACTGAGTTTTGAGCGGCACCGGGTTTCCCGACATCTTGAGGCGGAAGTCCGGGACCGAAGCCTGGCCTTTCACGGTGATGTCGGCCAGCGTTCCCTCAAATTGGCCGGTGGAGGAAAGAATTCCGGCGATTCCGTTGAAGATGCTCAAGTCGGCGTGGTCGAAGCTGTAATCGCCGTTGAGCGAGGTGTCGCCCGGTTCGTCCGCGTTCCAGGGTCCGAAGCGGCCTTTGCTGAGCACGTGTCCGGGCGGCTTGGGGATGTTGAGGTCGGCCGAATAGTTGAGCGGCTCGTCCGGACCGACCGGGGTGAACAGCGGCTTGCGCGTCGTGTCCTTGGGAAGGATGACGAGCGTGGTGTCGCGCAGTTCGACCTGCTCCACCTCGACATTGAGAGGCTTGCCCTTTTCTTTCGCGCCCGCTTTGCCCGGCGTTGAACCCTCCTGACCCTTGGGAGGCACTGTGATCCGCACGCCCTGGAGTGAAACTGCGTCAACTGTTTTGCGCGCCTCGAGAATGCTCGCAACGTCTACCGTGAAGTGCAACTTCTCGATGGAAAACAACGGCTCTTGTGTGCCCGGGCGCGTCATGGTCAGCCCGCCAACATCGACCTGCACGATCGCTCCACGCTGTTTTTGGAAGACCAGGCCTATGGTTGAAAGCCGGGGCAAATGAATGTCCAGCGAAGCGAGTTGCACATCGGCGTGGAAGCGGTCTTGCAGATAGCGAATCGCCTGTTCCTTGACCATCGGCTCCAGGCGCCCGCGCAACGCGCGCCCGGCGATGAACACCGCCGTAAAGAAGATTGCGAGCGCAACTGGGATCGCAATCAGAAGGCGCTTTCGAGTAGTTGTCACTGTCTAAAATGTACAGCGACTAGCTACTGGCTTCCAGCATGCCATTGTAATTTTTGACACCCGCCCGTTCCCGTTCGATCAGTCGTTTCTTGGTATCGATCCCCCCGCGATAGCCGCCCAACTCGCCAGTTCCGCGGATCACGCGGTGGCACGGGATGAGAATAGCTACCGGATTTCGGGAGCAGGCGCCGGCAACCGCGCGGCAGGCGGCGGCGTTCCCGATGGCGCCGGCTACTTGGGCGTAGGAACGCGTTTCGCCGTACGGGATGGCGCGCAGATAGTTCCAGACGCGCATCTGAAAGGCCGTAGCACGAATGTCCAGCGGGAGATCGAGATGCGGCTGCCTGCCGGACAAATGCGCCGTAAGCGCGCCGATCCACTGGCGGAAGGACGGCGGCGCGGGCTCGCGCATGGTCTCCAGCAGCGCCGCCGGATATTCCTTTTCGAGGGCTTGCAACAGTTCCTCCCGGGTGCGCCCGAACTGCACGAAACAAATGCCGCGGTCGGTTGCGCCGATCATCATTTTGCCGGCTGGCGAATCGACCGTCGCATGGGTGATGATCTGGTTGGACCCTCCCTCGCGATACTGCTTCGGGGTCATACCCAGATGGGCGTCGGCGCGTTCATAGACGCGGCTGGAGGATCCGTAGCCAGTCTCGTAAATGGCGGTCGTGACATCGGCCGCATGGCGCAGGTTGGTCTTGAGTTGACGGAGACGGCATGCCTCGGCATAATGCTTGGGCGTCACCCCGACGATCGCCTGGAAGTTGCGCTGGAATTGAAAGCGGCTGAGCCCGGCGCGTTGCGCCAGGTCTTGTAAAGTCGGCACGCCCGGTTGAGAGGCGTTCTCTTCGATATAACGGCAGATTTGTCGAATGCGCTCGGCGGCGTTTGGCATGTTTTGATTCTGTCGCATCGGAGGACGCACGCGCTATCCGATTATTGCAAGCCCGTCACCAGGAAAAAACGAACCTTGCGGCTGCGATCGGCGTTGTTAGAATTAGTAAAACGTGCTACGCCATTTTCCGTTCATCCTGAAGAACTGCTGGCGCAACCGGCGGCGGACCATCCTGACCGTGTTGAGCATCAGCGTGTCTCTTTGCCTGCTGGGCGTAATGATGGCGATATATCACGCCTTCTATTTCAAAGCTCCATCGGCTGACCAGGCGCGGCGGGTGGTGGTGCGTAACCGCGTGTCGCTGGCCATGGTGATGCCGCAGTTCTACCGGGAAAAGATCCGCCAGGTCCCCGGCGTGCAGGAAGCGGAGATCGAACAGTGGTTCGGGGGGAAGTATATCGATGACCGGCCGGAACATATGTTTGCCCGCTTTGCCGTGGAACCGGCCAAGGAATTTACTCTGCGCGGCGAGATCCGGATGCCCGAGGATCAGAAGAAAGCGTTTCTCAACGAACGTACCGCGTGCATCGTCGGCCGGAAGTTGGCTGACAAGCAAAATTTCCATGTCGGCCAGAAGATTACCATTCAAGGCGATATCTTTCCCTTCAACCTGGAGCTTACGATCCGCGGAATTTTCGATGCGCCGGAGAACGAGGAAGTCCTGTACTTCAACCGCGATTACCTCGAAGATAGTCTGCCGGTAAGGCGCCGCGGCAGCGCCGGTATGATCTATGTTCTGGCCGACAGTGCGGACAACGTTCCCCGAATTGAAGCCGCCATCGACGACATGTTCCACAACTCCACGGTCCAGACGAAGTCGGATTCGGAGAGCGCTTTCTCGCTGAGTTTCGTTGCCATGCTGGGCAATGTGAAAGCTTTTCTCCTGGCCATCGTCGGTGCGGTCACGTTCACGATTCTGCTTGTTTCCGCCAACACCATCGCGATGTCGGTTCGTGAGCGGACCAGGGAAGTGGGGATTCTGAAGACGCTGGGATACACGCCGGGCGCGATTCTGGGCATTATCTTGGGCGAAGCCCTGGTAATTGCCGTGGCCGGCGGGCTCATCGGAATCGTGTTGGCTTCGCTGATGACCGGAATGGTCCGCCGCGCGCCGACGTTTATCGGCGAGTTGCAACAACTGACGCTGGTTCCAACGGTGGCGGCGCTGTGCCTCGCCGTGGCGGCGTTAATTGGTCTGCTGAGCGCGCTGGTGCCGGCGTTCTCCGCATCACGGTTGTCGATTCTGGACGCGCTACGGTCTACCGACTAAACGCCATGGGCATTCCGCTGAGTTACAACTTTCGCAATCTGCTGGTCCGCAAGACGACCACCATCATGACCGCGCTCGGTATCGCGTTGACGGTTTCCGTGCTGCTGGCCGTTCTGGCCTTGATGAGCGGACTCCAGGCGGCGCTGCATTCAAGCGGCGATCCCTTGGACATCCTGCTGCTGCGCAAAGGCTCCGATTCGGAACTGGTCAGCAACATGCAACGGACGGATTTCCAGACCGTCAAATTTCTGCCGGGGATCGCGCGGAATGCGCATAACGATCCTCTGGCGTCGTTGGAAATGGTCACGGTAATTAACCTGGCGAGTGTGGACGCGCCGGACGGAACCAATGTGACGCTTCGCGGTCTCACGCCAGTGGGTCTGGAACTGCGGCCGGGATTGCACATCGTAGCGGGCCGCTGGTTCGACTCCGGCAAGCGCGAAGTGGTGGTAGGCGAGTCGATCGCCAAGCGTTTCCCCGCTGCGCGGATGGGCAACAAACTTCGCTTCGGCAAGGGCTATTGGGACGTGGTCGGGGTGATGGCAGCCGGCCAAAGCGTAGCAAATAGTGAAATATTCGCCGATCTCAACCAGGCCGCCGCGGATTATGACCGCACGTCCGTGCTCAGTTCCATTCTGGTGCGGGCGCAGGATGAGGTTGCGGCCGATGCTCTCATCAAGCAGGTTGCGGCCGACCAGCGCGTGAACATCGACGGCCGGTCGGAAAAGAGCTACTACGATGCCCAGACGTCGGCAGGAATGCCGGTGACGTACCTGGGGATTTTTGTATCGGTCATCATGGCCGTCGGAAGCAGTTTCGCGGCCATGAACACGATGTTTGCGGCTGTCGCGCGGCGGGCCCGCGAGATCGGGACGCTGCGCGTGCTGGGGTTCTCGCGGGGAAGCATTTTGCTCAGCTTTTTTGTCGAGTCGCTGCTGCTATCGGGCTTGGGCGGGTTGATCGGCTGCCTGCTGGTGCTGCCACTCAATGGCGTCACTACGGGAGTCGGCAATTTCAACACCTTCGCGGAAACGTCCTTCAACTTCTCGGTGACGCCGGGAATCATGTTCATTGGGGTCGCGTTTGCCATGTTACTAGGAGTAATGGGTGGATTTTTCCCGGCGCGTTCGGCATCCAAAAAAGAGATCCTGACTGCGCTGCGCGAGACCTGACATGGAAGCCGAACTCAAGAATCTGAAGATCGACCGTTCGCGGAAACGATCGGATGAGCCGTCAAAGTGGGCCACGCGCTGGATCATTGGCGGGGTCGCACTTCTGCTCGTCCTGGGCGCCGCGCGTTTTGCTTACACGCGCGTGAACGCGCCGCTGGAAGTCAGCGTGGTGCGCGTGCAGGCAACCGGCGGAGGATCGGGACACGCTGCCGAAGGGGTGATTCTCAATGCGACCGGCTACATCATCGCGCATCACAAGATCGAAGTGGCGGCCAAAGTGATCGGCCGCGTCGAATGGATCGGCGTGGACCAGGGGGATATGGTTCACGAAGGCCAGGTGATCGTCCGGCTGGAAGACGACGATTATCGCGCGCAGGTACAGCAGGCCAAGGGCAACCTGGCGAATCTTGAAGCCAAGCTGGCGGAGGCGATGCATGGCTCGCGTCCCGAGGAGGTCGCGGTAGCGGACGCCAATATGGTCAACGCGCAGGCGGATCTGGAAGACGCCCGCGTGACGCTGGAACGAACCCGCAAGCTGGCGGAAGCGAAAGTAGTGTCGCGGCAGGTGCTGGATGACGCTCAGGCCAAGTACGACGGAGCGGTGGCGCGGGTGAACTCGTTGAAAAAGACGTTGGATCTGGCCAAGCTGGGTCCGCGCCAGGAACAGATCGATGCTTTGCGCGGCCAGGTCACGCAGGCCAAGGGAACTGTCGATTATGCCGAATCGCAACTCGCCGATACCGTCATCAAAGCTCCGGTCACGGGTACGATCCTGGAACGTGCGGTGGAAAAGGGCGAGTTCGTCACCACCAGTTTCGTTGGAGATAAAGGCGCCAAAGGCTACGTAGTCTCGCTCGCCGATCTCAACGATCTGCAGGTCGAATTGGATATCGCGCAGAACGATTTCGCCAAGCTGCACGCCAAGCAGAAGGGCATCATCTCGGTCGACGCCTTCCCCGACCGCAAGTACGACGGCTACATCTACGAGGTCGCACCGGAAGCCAACCGGCAGAAGGCGACCGTACAGGTGAAGGTGAAAGTGGTGAATCCGGATGAATATCTGCGCCCGGAAATGAATGCGAGCGTGGCGTTTCTGGCGGACGAGCAACCCAAGACCGGCGGCGCGCCGCAGTCGCTGATTGTGGTGCCGACATCGGCGGTGAAGGATGGCGCGGTGTTCGTGGTGCTCAACGGAAAGGCCGTGCGGCATCCGGTGAAGACCGGCATGACCATGTCGAACGGCGTGCGCGTGACGGAAGGATTGATCGGCGGCGAGGATATCATTGTCAATCCGCCGGCGGGGCTGGCTGACGGCGCGAGCGTGAAGGCGAAAGGCTGAGGATATGACGGAAGTAGTCATCGAAACACGCAAGTTGCGGAAGGAATTCATCCGCGATGAGTTCCACGTCGTCGCGCTCAAGGATGTCGATATCGAGATTCGAAAGGGCGAGTTCGCGGCGCTCATGGGGCCTTCGGGCTCGGGCAAATCGACGCTGCTGCACCTGATTGCCGCGATGGATAAGGTCACGGCCGGAGAGATCACCGTGCTGGGTGAAAACCTGCGGCAACTGAGTGATCGAGCCATTGCCCATTGGCGCAACGAGAATGTCGGTTTCATTTTCCAATCGTTCAATCTGATTCCCGTGCTCACCGCTCTGGAGAACGTCGAACTGCCGCTCAAGCTGACGAATCTCACCAAGAAGGAGCGCCTCGAGCACGCCCGCACCGCGTTGACGCTGGTCGGCTTGGGTGATCGATTGAAGCACTATCCGCGCCAGCTTTCGGGCGGCCAGGAACAGCGGGTAGCGATCGCGCGCGCCATCGTGACAGACCCGGCGCTCATCCTCGCCGACGAACCGACGGGCAACCTGGACGCGGCGTCAGCGGATGAAGTGCTGACTCTGCTATCGCGTTTGAATCAGGAGTACGGCAAAACCATCGTCATGGTTACGCACGATCCTCACGCGGCCCGTTTCGCCTCTCACATCTATCACCTCGAGAAAGGTGAACTGCTGGCGCAAGACGCCGCTGTTTAGATTAGCGGCCTGTGGCAGAAGTCCCTCCAGTAGGCGGGAGCAGGCGAAAACGCCTACTCCACGGCGAAGAACCAATCGTTTGCAAACCTTGTACTCCTAATAGTCTGAATCTTCGGGGCCCGCGAAGAATTCCGTGGAGTAGGCCTTGCGGCCTGCTCGCGGGGCAGACCATCGTCTTTCGTGGTCTGCAAGTGATGAGCCACCGGCTCACGAGCGCGGCATGAAAAACCAGCCCACGACTGTGGGGCGGGATGGCATCCTGCGGCTGATTGGCAATCGGCCGTCGCGCACGCCGCGGAACTGTTTTTTTTTAACGGTGCCCAGATGCGCAGCTCTGCCACAGGCTGCTTAGGGGACTGGAGTTGCCGTCACTTCAAGCTGGAGCTGGTGCTTCGAGGAAGGGTCATCCGAGGAGAATACCGTCGTCGCTTTGCCGATCGGGATGTCCACTTTTATATCCCATCTCGTCTGATAAATCATGGGTTGCCTGGTGAACGGCGTGGGCGTGCCGGATGCCGCGACACTGCTCACGTCCGCTGTGATTTGAAACGCCAGCCCGTCTTTGATTGGCGGGAGGCTCCGCACATCTATATTCACACCAATATCGATGTAGGTCGCAGCGCCTTTCGCGTCAATCGCCGGAAGGCGCGCCCCGCTGCGAATCTCGCTGGCACTGCGGTCGCTTGTCGAAACCATCATTCGGTAAGTACGCGTTAGCACCGCCTTACTGCCGTCTACTTCCTTCAGCGAGAAGTCGAGCCGGTAGAATTGCGGGGGCTCACTCTGGGCACCGCTTTGTGCCACAGCGGACGCGGCAAGGTAAAAGAACGCCAATAAAACTGCCGATTTCTTCATTTGATTTCTCCTATTTCCAATTCGTCGATATGCAATGGCTGGATCGTGATTGCTTCTATCTCCAAAGGCTTCTCGGGTTTGGCCAGTTGCGCGATGTCGAGTACGACATACTGCCCGGCATTGCGGTGATGGCGTGCAGGATGAGTTGCGACTTGCGAGACGGGCACGCGCGGTGTCACGGGTGCCTGCACGGGTACAATCCTCTCCGGTTGCTTCGCAGGCCGGACCCAGATCGCCGAGGCTACGCTTGCCAGCACCAAGGCCGCAGCGAAGCATTGTGGCCAGGGAAAATGCGGCCGCGCCTGGGCCATAATTCGCGCGCTCAATCCTGGCCTCGGCTCGCACATGGTGTACGAAGCCAGCGCTTCATCCAGCATTCTATCCAGATCGTCTTGCAAGACCCGCCTCCAGTTTCTGTTTCAGCAATTGCCGTGCGCGCATCGTTCTCGTGCGCACCGTACCCTCCGGAATCCCCATCATCTCCGCGATCTCGCGCGCACTCATTTCGTCGATGGTGGAGAGCGCCAGCGGCTGGCGCAACTCCTCCGGCAGCGCGTCAATCAACCGGTGCACCGCGGCAGTCTCATCGGCGGTGATGGCGGATTGCTCGGGATTCTCTCCCTCCAGGCTCTCCACCGGCAATGTATCCCGGCGCCTGCGCGCACGAACCCCAATGGCAATTCGCCATGCCGTCCGCGCCAGAAATGCGCGCTCATCCTGCATGCGCTGCCAAGCCTGCGATCGATAGATCTTCAGGAAAGTCTCCTGGGCTACATCCTCGCTCTCGCTCACATCACGCAGGATGGCGTGAGCCACGCGGAACACAAACCGCGACTGCCGTTCAACCAGATCTGCGAAATCCGCCCGCTCATCGGCGGAAACGGAGAGAGCCGGCGCAAGGGATGGCGAGAATTCAAACACGTTCATCAGCTAAGACCGCGCCGCGTCCTGAAACGTTCAACTATTTCTTTCACTGACAGGGCCCCAACGGCCCGCATGATAACCTAAAGTTTCCGCTCCTGTGTCAGGAAAATTACCGCTGGTCGTTCCGCCAGGCGGCCGGCGGAAATTGGCAATGGATACTTACCAGGACATTATTTTCAAGCTAAAACGCTACTGGGCCGACCGTGGTTGCGTGATTCAGGAACCTTTCGATATGGAGGTCGGCGCCGGTACCATGGCTCCCGAGACCTTTCTTCGCGTGCTGGGACCGAAGCCTTACCGAGTCGCCTATGTGCAGCCCAGCCGACGTCCCGCCGACGGCCGCTACGGCGAGAATCCCAACCGGCTCTACAAGCACCAGCAGCTTCAAGTGATCCTCAAGCCGGCTCCGGAAGATGTCATTGAGCAGTATCTGGGCAGCCTCGAAGCGATCGGCATCGATCTTCGCAAACACGATCTCAAACTCGAGGAAGATAACTGGGAATCACCTACGCTCGGAGCTTGGGGCGTGGGCTGGCAGGTGATGCTGGATGGCCTGGAGATTACGCAGTTCACCTATTTCCAACAGTGCGGCGGGATCGATCTGGATCTGGTTCCCGCAGAGCTGACCTACGGTCTCGAACGCCTCACGGCTTTCCTGCAAGTGCGCGACAGCGTGTACGACATCGCCTGGACCAAAGATGTCACCTACGCGGATGTCCGGTTCCAGGATGAGCTGCAATATTCGGTCTACAACTTCGAAATGGCCGAGGTGGCGACGCTGTGGAAGCTGTTCGATCTGCACGAGGGTGAAGCGGCGCGGTTGATCGTCCTGTTTAAGAAATCGCCAGACAAGCAGCGTTTCCCCTTGCTGCCGACCTATGATCACGTGCTGAAATGCAGCCATCTCTTCAACACGCTCGACGCGCGAGGGGCGATTAGCGTGACGGAACGCGTCGGCGTCATTGCGCGAGTGCGAAAGCTGGCGGTCGGCGTCGCCGAAGCATGGGTGGAGGCGGCAGCATGAGCGCGGACCTTCTGCTCGAAATCGGCAGCGAAGAGATTCCCGACTGGATGATCCCGGGTGCGCTCGATCACCTGGCGAAACAGGCGGCGGAACTGGTCAAGCACGGCGGGCCGGTGCACGTCGATGCGACTCCGCGGCGACTGGTGGTGCGGGTTTTGGGACTGGATGCCGAGCAGAGCCTGGTGACGTACGAACGAGGTCCGAAGACAAGCGCTCCAGCCGGCGCGGTCGCGGGATTTGCGAGGAAATGGGGTGTCGAGCCGGATGCTCTGACCCGCATTGAAACGCCCAACGGCGAGGTTTTCGCTCACCGGCGCAAGCTCGACCTGGCGCAGATGCTGACGCGGTGGATCGAGACGATTCCCTTCCCCAAGACGATGTACTGGACCGGGAAGAATGGCCCGCGCTTCATCCGGCCCATTCGCTGGATCGTGGCGCTGCTGGGTGATGAGGTCATCCCATTCGAAATTGCCGGGGTGAAGTCAGGAAATCTGACCAACGGTCACCGTCGTTTAGGCGCCAGCAATGTCCCGGTCACGGTCGCGAATTACGAGGCCAAGCTGCGCGGGAACTTCGTCATTCTTTCGGCTGATGAACGCAAGAAGAAGATACAGAGCGAGATTCACGCGACTATCAAACCCGATGCCGGGTTGCTGGAAACGCTGGTCTACCTGACCGAATACCCGACTCCCATCGCTGGCGAGTTCGATCCCTCCTACCTCGACTTGCCGGAAGAAGTGCTGGTCACTGTCATGCGGCATCATCAGAAGTACTTCTCGGTGGTGGACGCGAACGGGAAACTGGCCAATCAGTTCGTCGCGGTGATGAATATCGACGCCGATCGCGAAGGCCTGGTCAAGCGCGGGAATGAACGCGTGCTGCGGGCCAGGTTCAACGATGCACGCTTCTTCTGGAACCAGGATCAACATAAGAAGCTCGCCGATCGCGTGCAGGATTTGGCGAACGTCACGTTCCAGGCCAAGCTTGGCAGCTACCTGGAGAAGACCAAGCGCGTCGTCGAACTGGTCGCGCACCTTGGCGGCGACACCCACGCTCAACGCGCAGCGCTGCTGTCGAAAGCCGACCTCACTACCGAACTGGTGAAAGAGTTCACTGAGCTGCAAGGTGTAGTCGGCGGACGCTATGCCGAGGTGCAGGGCGAGCCGCAGGAAGTCGCGGTCGCGATCTACGATCAATACAAGCCGGTCAGCATGGAAGATTCGATCCCGCGCACGCAGGCTGGCCAGATTGTATCCATCGCCGATAAGCTCGATACGCTGAACGGCTGTTTTTCGGTCGGCCTCATTCCGACGGGATCAAAGGACCCCTTTGCGCTGCGCCGCGCGGCGCAAGGCATTGTCAAGATTCTAGTCGAAGGAAAGCTGCGGCTGCCGGTGCGGAAGTTCCTCTCGCCCGATGTCGAACCGTTCGTGCTCGACCGCATCCGCTATTATTTCCGCGACGTCCGCGGCTTCAAGTACGACGAAGTGAATGCCATCCTGGCATCCGGCTGGGATGACCTGGTGGATGTCGAGGAACGGATGGCGGCCATCCAGGCAGTGCGATCCACTCCCGATTTCGAGCCGCTGGCGGCCAGTTTCAAACGCATTCAGAACATCCTCAAGCAGGCCAAATTCGACGGTGCGGGCCGCAGCATCGATCCAATGCTGATCGAGCATGGTCCGGAAGCCGACCTGCATATCGCATTTGTGGCGACCAAGCTCGAAGTGATTACGCAGGATTATCGCGAAGCGCTCGAATCCATCGCGGCACTGCGTCCCAAAGTCGATCTGTTTTTCGATAAAGTTCTGGTCAACGCTCCCGATGAGCGCATCCGCCAGAACCGGCTCACGTTATTGCACTCGCTTTTGGCCGAGTTTTCGACCATTGCGGATTTTTCGGAAATTGTCACGAGTTCATAGGAGAAGCAACTTGATGAAGAAGCACGTGTATATGTTCGGCAACGGTAAGGCCGACGGCGACGGCAAGATGAAAGACGTCCTGGGCGGCAAAGGCGCCGGGCTCGCGGAGATGTCGCGCGCCGGATTGCCGGTCCCGCCGGGATTCACCATCGCTACCGATGTTTGCGTCCTCTTTTTCGAGGGCGGCAACAAAGTGCCTACCGAGATCGAAGAAGAAATGGATGCCGCTCTGGCCAAGCTGGAAAAGAGCATGGACCAGAAACTTGGCGACCCCGCTAATCCGCTGCTGCTTAGCGTACGGTCCGGCGCGAAGTTTTCGATGCCCGGCATGATGAACACCATTCTCAACCTGGGCCTCAACGACGAGACCACCGAAGGTCTCGCCAACAAGAGCAACAACCCGCGGTTCGCGTACGACTGCTACCGGCGCTTCATCCAGATGTTCGGCGAAGTCGCGCTGAGCATCGACATGGAAAAGTTCGATCATATCTTCGATACGCGCAAAGCCAAGGCGAAGGTCAAGCTCGATACGGACCTTAACGCTGACGATTTGAAGGCGATTATCGGCGACTACCTGAAGCTGGTGCAGAAGGAAACCAAGAAGCCGTTCCCGCAAGATCCGCACGAGCAACTGGTAATGGCCCGCGACGCGGTGTTCCAGAGCTGGTGGAATCCGAAGGCCTGCTACTACCGCAAGATGGAGAAGATCCCCGATGAGATCGGCACTGCGGCCAACGTACAGACCATGGTGTTCGGCAACCTGGGCGAGACGTCCGGAACCGGAGTCGGCTTCACGCGCGATCCCGGAACCGGCGAAAAGAGATTCTACGGCGAGTACCTGCTCAACGCGCAAGGCGAGGACGTCGTGGCCGGCATCCGTACGCCGCAACCCATCACTCACCTCGAAGAAGTCATGCCCGAAGCGTACAACCAATTGGTTGAGATCACGAGCAACCTTGAAAAGCACTACAAGGACATGCAGGACTTCGAATTCACCATTCAGGAAGGCAAGCTGTACATGCTGCAGACCCGCAACGGTAAACGCACGGGTCCGGCGGCGGTCCGCATGGCTGTCGACATGGTGGACGAGGGCATGATCACCAAGAAGGACGCCGTATTGCGCGTGGCCCCCGTTCAACTCGAGCAGCTTCTGCATCCGGTGTTCGACCCCAAATCGCTCAAGGCCCTCACCAAGCTCACTACCGGCAATGGGACATCTCCCGGAGCCGCCGTGGGCCGCGTGGCTTACAGTTCGGAACGCGCCATCGAGATGGGTTCCGAGGGTCCGGTGATCCTGTGCCGCAAGGAGACCACTCCGGACGATATTCACGGTATGGACGTCGCTAAGGGCATTCTCACGGCGATCGGCGGCGCGACGAGTCACGCCGCGGTAGTTGCCCGCGGTATGGGCCGGCCGTGCATCGTGGGCGCCGGAGCGTTGCGCATCGACGAGAAGAAGAACATCATGACGGTCGCGTCGGGCGACAAAACCATCACCGTGAAAGAAGGCGAATGGATCTCGTTCGACGGCACCTTGGGCGATGTTTACCTGGGACAGGCGACCACCGTCGAACCCGACGTGAAGTCCGCCTACATGGGCAAGTTCATGGGATGGGCCGACGAGTTCCGCGGCAAGTTCGGGGTTCGCGCCAATGCGGACATTCCGCGCGACGCCAAGGTCGCTCGTCAGTTCGGCGCGGAAGGCATCGGCCTGTGCCGCACCGAGCACATGTTCTTCGCCGAGGATCGTTTGCCGCACATGCAGGCGATGATTCTGGCCACAAACGAGGCGGACCGGCGCAAGGCTCTGAGCAAATTGCTTCCCATGCAGCGCTCCGATTTCGCCGGCTTGTTCAAGGCGATGGATGGGCTCCCCGTGGTCATCCGCACGATCGATCCGCCGTTGCATGAGTTCCTGCCCAAGCGCGAGGTCCTCATGGTCGATCTCGCCAGGCTGCCATACGCCGATGCCAAGACCAAGAAGGAGATGTCGGCGTTTTACAAAATCCCGGTTGGCGAATTGAAGAAGACGCTGCCGGCACTGCTGCGCCGGGTGGAAGAACTGCACGAGTTCAACCCCATGCTGGGGCTTCGCGGCTGCCGTCTGGGAATTCAGTATCCCGAGGTCACCGAGATGCAGGCGCGGGCCATCTTCGAAGCGGTCGTACAGGTCGCCAAGAAGGGCGTAAAGGTGGTTCCGGAAGTGATGATCCCGCTGATCGGCAGCGTGGAAGAGTTGGACAACCAGAAAGAAATCGTGAAGAAGATCGCGGATGAGGTTCTCGCCAAGGCCGGTATGCAAGATCAGCATTACATGATCGGCTGCATGATCGAGATTCCGCGAGCGGCATTGCTGGCGGATCAGGTGGCGAAATCGGCGGAGTTCTTCAGCTTCGGCACCAACGATCTGACGCAGACAACGATGGGGCTGTCGCGCGACGATTACACCAAATTCCAGAAGATCTACGAAGAGAAGAAGATCTTCAAGGCCGATCCGTTTGCCGTACTGGATCAGCAGGGCGTCGGCAAGCTGGTCGAAATGGGGACCAAGAACGGCAAAAAGTCGCGTCCGGAACTGGAAGTGGGAATCTGCGGCGAGCACGGTGGTGAGCCGAGCTCGGTCGGGTTCTGCTACAAGATCGGGATGGACTACGTGTCCTGCTCTCCGTATCGTGTACCGATCGCCCGTCTGGCGGCTGCGCAGGCGGCCATTTCGGACGAACACGGCGAGTCGAACCGGACGGCGTAACTGCACAGACTGAAGTCTGTGTTACGGGCGGCCTCTCGTGAGAGAGGCCGCCTTTTTTTGCGGAACGAAGCCAATCCGGGGTTGATTCCGGGGTTTGGGGTTTTCAAATGTCAAAGAACTTTTGCCGCCACGATAATGATCGCGAATCGCGGGCCCATTGCGCCGGCGGCGTACGTATACAATTCCACGTTTAACATGCAGTCGGACGTAATTGGAGGGGGTGTGCTTGTAAAGTGCTGGCAGTCCCGGAGATCTAATTTTCCAAACGTCGTCATCGGGGACGCGATGCCACCGGCGCTGGGGCGTCAGCGGAGATGTATCTGAGCTGGCCAGTTTCCGGTAATGCCACGTATCGTCCCCGACTAGGAAGGAACTCGCCAAGTCCTCGAATTCGGCGCAAGCTATTCTTGCGGATCTGAGTTGTGCTTGCGAAAGTGGCGGGATGGCCGCGCAGGGCGACGTTCTACAGTCTGCCCGCCTGCGCGTACCGCAGAAACGTTGCCGCCTTCTCCCATAGCCCGGGGGAGCGATTGCACATCGAGGCGCAAGGCCGCTGGCGCTCCCGGATCACGCCACGTACCGCGCGGGCCCGTTCGCTTCTCCACGATTGCCGAACGGGACCGTCGTTTACATGCCCGAACGCCGTCTGCTTGACATCGCACATATAGAGGATGCCTGAGGGATCGATCTGCAGGTCCGTCTGCCCCGGCATGCAGTGGCCCTGCCTGATTTGAAACGTTTCCGGACGGACGAAGTACTGCCGCATCTCTCGCAGCGGGCCTAACGGCACCTCGATGTGCGCCGGGCGGCAGCTCAACGCATCAATCGAGTGATCGAGCGTCTCCAGGTCGTGGACGAACAGGTTGCTTTTGCGGTACCAGTCTGCCCGTTTTTCCGGCCGGCCCAGATTCTCGGCCAAAGGCTGAGACAGAATGCGATCTACGCCGAGTTCTTCGGCCCAGTGCACATATTCGGCCAACTGCGGCACGGTTTCCCGCATCAGAATACAGATCAGCGAGACGCACATTGCGGGCCGCTCGCGTTTAATCCGGCGAATCACTTCGGTTACTACGTTGTGGAGCCCGGGGGCTCCGCGATTACGGTCGTGAATGGCCGCATCCTTGCCGTCCAGCGAGAAGGTGATGTACCTCTGGCCCGTGTTCATCAGGTCGCGATAGTTACGTTCGGACTGAAGGGCCAGACCATTCGAGATGAGGTTGACCGTGAACCCGAGATGAACAAGTCGGACGATTAGCGGTGCGTTCGGGTCGCAGGGCCGGCTAAAACCCGCGCTACCGCAGCTTGGCGTTATACGCCGCAATCAGATCCATCACATATTGGAACCGCGTGTACTCCAGGCTGACGGCCCCGATCTTCGGCGTCGCGTAGGGCGTCAATGCCCAATATGCGGCGATGGGGACCCCGGCTTCGTAGATGGCCTGAAAATAATCGCGCAGATTTTGCTGGTAGGTGGCGTCGTCGAAATCCTCCGCCGGCGCGACCCACTTGTCGGCGATACCAAACTCGCCCAGGAACAGCGGCGCATGCAGCTTCGCGGCCCACTCCACGCGCTCCTTTAATGCGGCACGAACCGCCGCCGGATCGTACTGCGACGGCGACACGTAATGGTGAATGGAAAGCAGATCGACCGGCGCGGGAACCGTCCATCGCACCGTCTCGAGGGTCTGTTCGGGCGTATCCTCGCCCCATTTTTCGCCCGGCTTCATCGGCACCGTGGAAATACGGAACTGGCTCGCCCGCGGCTCCGAAGTGCCAGACGAAATGGGCCGCACGGGATCATATTTGCGCACCTCTTCGGCGAACGCGCGCTCCGCCACAATCCCGACATACGACCGCACGATGTTGCGGTTATCCTTGCGGCCCTCGGGCAAAATCGTAATCGAATTGGGCAGGTCCCAGCTGAGATTGTTTTCGTTGGAGAACTCCCAGAACCACACCACGTCGCGTTTGCCATAGCGCGTGACAAACTCGCGCACATACTGCTGCATGAACAGCCGCGTCTGGCTCTCGGGATCGACCCACGCCGTACGGAATTCGCCGAACTGATAGGGCAGATTCCAGACCGCCCAGAAGAGCGTCGGCACGACGCCCACATGGGCCTTCTCGCAGGTGTAGATGAGGAGATCCATGTTGCGCCAATATTGCGCGGGATCCTGCCGGTACGGTTTCCAATTGTCGAAATAGGACGCCCAGAAGCGAATGAACGGGACCTTCCTCTGCCCCAGGTATTGAATCGCGGCCAGGTTCGCCGTAGCGTCTTCGCCCTTGGCCAGAATCTCGTCCGCCAATGACGCGGCATTGATGCCCATCGCCCGAAACGGCCGACCATCGCGCAATAAGACGCCGTCCCGTACCGAAAACTCTGCGCCAAAGCAAGGCGCGAGCAGCAGCAGGACGGCGACAACCCAACCGAATCTCACACATCAATTCTGACACTGGCGCGAGGATCGAGATGAGTCTCGATCCTGCAGACACGAGCGGGAGCCCGCCTTTCGGGTAGTCTTCTAGCGGCACTGGCCAGAGTCGCTTGGGCGAGGGTCGGGCGCCTTTGGCGCCTGAGCCGGATAGCATCCGGTGCGCAGGATGACATCCTGCCCCACAGTAGGAGAGAGAGTGTGTCTGCGCCACTGCGAGATAATCAGTTCTGACAACGGCCAAAGACTACGCATGCAATCTTGCGGTTGGTTTCCGAGCCGCAATCCCCGCCCGGCTTGGCGTAATTGCGCCAGAACATTACCCCGGAGAATCCGCGCGACACAATCAAGCCATGCGTAAATTCGGCCTCCGCCATGGTCGTATTCGCCAGCTCAAACAGCGCCACAATGCGCTTGGGATTCATGTCACCCATCATGCCGAGCTGAGACTCCGCGCTCTGCTGCAAATCCTTCTGACGGTTGTTGTGCCACAAGAACAGCAGCATGCGATCGAATGCCTCATAAATCGCATGCGCATTCGACGCCGCGACGCCGGTGTGCCTCTCGGTGGGCGCATCCCACGGATTGGTCAGCAGCACCGCCATCTCGTTTCTCCCATGCACCAGCACGGTGAACTCCTTCAAGAAGCGCAGCGTCTCCTCGGGGCTTCGGTCATCCCGCACCTCGTAATCCAGAACAATCCCCTTGCCGCGAGGATTGAGCGGCTCTTGCTCCAGAATGCAGACGTTTTCGAGCCGGTTGTCTTTCTCGAGTTTCAGAATGTCGTCCGCGCGAGTGACGTAGCGCAGACCCGACCCATAGCGATCCACCTGGTTCTGCCCATATCCCAGAACTCGCGCCGCCTGCGCCAGTGTGCAGCGGTTGGCATGATCGAGATCGCTGAAGAATGTTCGTACTTGGACCTCGCCATTCTTCAGCGGAGGCAGCACCACGTTGCCTTTTTTATTCCAGCCATCCTCGCGCCGATTGGCCCACAGGAAGAAGTACTCATCAATCGGCGCATGCGTGCTGTTCAGCGCTTCCATCTTCGTGCTGGCTGTCGCCGTCATGGGAAAGTAAGTGTACCCGGCCTCATTGAAACTGCGCGGCGGAGGCACCTGCCACCACACTTCAAAAGCAAGTTTCCTATTCGGCGACGCGTCGAAACAAGCCTGATCGGCCGGAAATGCGAATCTCACTGCGGCCAGCAAGACAACCAGGTGTTGGCCGCCCATCGTTTACTTGAGTTCTTCCGAATCCACGGTATGCATGACGAATCCGCCCATCATCTCGTCCACGGTTCGCTCGCCATACGTGACCTCGCGATTGGGGGTGTCATACTTCACCACCAACGGATTGGCCGCCGAATTATCGTAAGTCGCCAGATAATGAATCACCGTCCCCGCCGGCAGGTGTACCGGCTCGGCCAGATCATACATGAGCTGCCAGTTGAAATTGAACTTCCCGACATTCAGCAGTTCGATCTTGCGCCCATCCGGCAAAACTGCCTCGATCCGGTAGGCTTTCCCGCGCAGATGCATGTGCGCGCCCACCTGGTATACCGTGATCGGCTTCGCCACATTCTTGGTGCCTTCGATCTGATAATTTGTGTCTCCCGCCGGAATCTTCATGGTCAGCAGCCGGCAGTGCAGATCGTTCCAGTGCTTTTCGACGCGCCCTTTGGCCAGATACAATCCGACTTGCGTGAGATCGGTCTCCGCGGTGCGCGACGGCGCATAGTGAATGTTGATGCGGATGCGCGAGCCTTGGGGAATCAGCACGGCCGACCGGTCGACCGTCTCGAAGAACAGCCGTCCCGGCAAGCCGACCAGTATTCCGGCCGAACGGAAGCCTTCCAACGTCCCCGGCTGATTCTCGACGGCTTCCATATCTTCCGGAACCTTCGACCAATCGGCCGGACCCGCGCCAATCGGCGTTACCACCGCAATATTGGCATGATGCACCACCTTGCGATTTCCCGGCCGGATCTCCAGTCCACGGATCCAGGTGTCTTCGGTGAAGACCTTCTCGAAGAAGATGAACTTCCACAGGTCCTCGCCGTTGCCGGGAATGTGCTGCTTTTTGGGCAGCGTCAACACCATATCCGGCTGACCCAGTTGCCAGCCTACCGTGAAGGCGCGCGCAGGCGGTGCATCCTTCGGATCTCCCGCCGGCGCATGCGACTCGGCCCATCGCCGGACGGTGTCGATCTCCGCATCGTTCAACCGCCAGTCGTTGGAAAAATGTCCCAGCGGGGCATCGGCCGACCACGGAGGCATCTGGCGCAGCATCACCGCCTCTTTGATGGAAGCGGCCCAGGGACGCACGTCGTTATACGTCATCAACGACATGGGCGCGATCTCTCCGGGCCGATGGCAATTTACGCAATGCGACTGTAAGATAGGCGCGATATCTTTGTAAAACGTAGGATTCGA
>Ga0326727_10012188_pt1 | contig 19671 bp, 18 predicted proteins | sample MB2enrmetagenome_FD_207643 | JGI IMG/M metagenome (GOLD analysis project Ga0326727, IMG submission 207643) | Lab enriched peat soil microbial communities from McLean, Ithaca, NY, United States - MB29MY | ecosystem: Environmental > Terrestrial > Soil > Wetlands > Peat | place: USA: New York...
GTAGGTGAAAAGGATGAGGGCCAGCTTCGACCTGCCGTAGGCGCCGAGGCCTCCGGTCCCCATGTCCCCCTTGCCGTTGATGTTCCCAAAATCGAGCGAGGCCCCGTAGTGCCCAGCGGAGGAGACGTTCACTATCCTGGATGGCGTGCTCTTCCTGAGGGTGGGGATGAGAAGGTTGGTAAAAAGAAACTGCGAGAAGTAGTTCAGCGCCATGGTGCGCTCGATCCCGTCCTCGGTCTCCTGGTAGCTAACGAAGTCAGAGCCTGCATTGTTCAGCAGGACGTCGAGCCGGGAGCGCGTCGAGATGAACTCGGATGCCGCCCTCCGCACCTCATTCTGGAGGAGCATGTCAGCTATTATGAGGTCCACCGGCCTGCCAGATGAAGAGGTGATATCCGAGACGGCCTTCTCGGCTTTCTCACGGTTCCTGCAGAGCAGGACCACTTCAGCGCCCATCTCGGCAAGGGACGTCGCGGCAGCCTTTCCTATGCCAGAGTTCCCCCCTGTGACGAGGACGACCTTTCCATCCATGGATGAGTTCATCAATGTCGCAGACGCCGAGTCGATGATAAGAATTGAGCGCCAGCTCCCCTGCACGCGCTTACGGCAGGGTCCGTCCAGAAGACCTCAAGGTGGACGGGGAGTGGGTTCCCCACACCGAAGACTGGGGTTCATGCTCCCGATGGCAGAAATGGAGAAGAAACCAGTTCGGTTCCGGCGGATCATCTACCAGCACGAGCCTCCCCCGCTGAAGCGAACGCTCGCGAAGGAGGAGCGGGAAAGCCTCATTGGGGAGATAGTCAAGCCTTCCTGCGGAGCGTCCTAGGATGAAACGATACACGATCGGGGTCATAGGCGACGTGCACCTCACCGCTCGAAAGCGGAAGCTGACGGTCGCTCTGGGTAGGCGCCTGATCGATGAGAACTACAGGATAGTCTCCGGCGGTCCCGAGGACCTGGCCAGGGCGCTCGCCGAGGGAGCGAGAAGCTCTGCGCGCTACCACGAGGGAGACCTCGTCGCGGTTCTCCCCGGCTTCGACCCGTCCGAGGCAGAGGGGTACAGCGACATTACAATAGCCACAGGAATCGATCTTGCGAGGAACCTCATCGTGGCGAACAGCGACGCCGTGGTGGCGATGGGTGGAGGAGCCGGCACTCTTTCGGAGATCGCTTTCGCGTGGACTCTGAAACGACTCATCCTCGCCTACCGGGTCGACGGATGGAGTGGCAGACTCGCGGGGGTCCGCATAGACTCGAGGAGACGGTATCCGGGGCTCAGGGACGACAGAGTCATTCCCGTGGAGAACGCCGACGATGTAGTCCGACACCTCAAGGAGCTTCTTCCGAAGTACAATCGGCGGCACACAGGGATCAAGGTGCGAGGAGGGGCGATTGAAGAGGTCGCGAGAGCCAAGAACGAAATGAACCTCGACATCAAGCTAAAGACGGTTGACGAGATTCTGAAGGAGACCTGACCCTAATTGTTTTGGGAGACAGCGAGCTGGATAGCCAACGTCGTTATAGCTTGTGGAGTCCTTCCCACTTTGCTCCTGACGTGGTGGGGAATCAGGTCAGCCGCAAGGAACGAACGCTACGCACGTTACGTTCAACGATACGAAGAAATCATCACGCACTTGCCTTTCGGAATTTTCGACGAGGAGAATGAGGAAATCAAAATTGGGGATGAACAGAAGGTGTGGCTCGTTGCTTACATCGATTTGTGTTCTGAGGAATTGTTCGATTATCTGAGGGGGGCGATTGGGGGTAGAATATGGAAAGATTGGGAGAAATACATAGTCAGCGCACTCACTCAAAGCGACCCACTGAAGGAGTTATTCGAGACATACAACGAGACTGATTACTCAGACCTGAAATCACTTGTGGAGAAGAAAATTGCCCCGCGAAGACGGAACGCTTGGCAACGTCTTCGGGCCAACTGACGCTAAGTTACCAGAACCCAAAACAGATGGGCCTTCTCTCGGGAGACGACCGTCTCCCCCTTCTCCCAGACGACCCGACCTCCCGACGAGGACATAAGATCAGACCAACCTGCCGACCGTACTGCAGAGGCTCCTGTCCGACGGCGAGGCTGACGCTCTAGGTCGACACGCTGTCCTCGCGCTGCGTCCCCCCTGCCAGGAGCTTGACCTGCTCCGCGTTGCAGCCGAGACCGGCTGACTCTCGGCTGCGTCAGCTGCTTCTCGACTGAAACGCGGCTGGTCGGTTGGTCCTCGACAGAACCGCTCGGCTCCCGCCCAGCCGATGGACCCGACCCCGGGTTTGACCAGCCGAGAAAAGCCCGGGTCGAGCCGACCACTGGTTGGTTGGACCCCGGAGACCTGGGGCTGGTTACCCCGCACGCAGGGCCAACTGGTCGACCCCGGGTCCCAACCAGGGTGGTTGCCACCGACCAGGAAAAACCCGGGGTAACCCAGAGTCTGATCTGGACCCGGGGTGCTTTCCTGACATGCTGCTGCAAGACCAGCGCTGGCAGGCCCAGAACCTAGTCAGACCCCCAGAGGGCAAACCAACCCTGGGTCGACCGCCAAGTCCAGCACCCGTCCCCCAGCCTAGGTCGGGTCGCGCGCGACACCGGGCCCGGTGATCGGGGCGGTTCACGGCGGTTTTCGATGACCGTACTGCGATAACCGCGATCATCGGCAGTCGGTCCCAATGCGAAAACAACCGCTCCTTACTGGCCCGGTCACCGCGGCCGGTCATAAAACACCGGAAAAGACCGCTCAACCATCGTTCGACCGCAACCGCGGTGCTGAGCATAATGGCCCCCCATATACCTAGGGGACGCCAGGCTAGAGACAGCGTCGCGTCCTAGTGCCCGGTCCGACCTGATGCCGACCGATGGATTTCCCGACTTGGGACCGGGAGCGATGCGTCAACCCGGTCGATTGCCAAGTCCGGTCACTCGACCGGGACCTGGTCGACCGGCAGGTCCTCGGCTCCGTCCAGCTCCGCGGCGATCGCCCAAGTCCGACTGGTTTGGACCCCGGCTCCGGCTGCAGCGCGCGCTCGGCCGATTCCTCTGTAATCTTCCTCGTTAACCGAGGAATGCTCGACTGAATCCTTGACAAATTCCGTGGCAAATTCCTCGGTAATCCCGGAGCATACTCCTCTGCCTCTGACCGCAACACTGCTTAGATGAAGTCCGGCGCCGTCATAGCCTGCCGTCATTTCAAGCCTGCGTGGCGTTCGATCCGAAAATCTCTTGGTTCCAGCGCTCGCTCACCACGTGGGCCAGGTAGAGCAGACTCGGAGACATCGGCCTCCTCCCGGACACGGGCTGGACGACCACGTGGTAGGCCTTCACCGCCTTCCTAGTCTCTGGGTCGTAGACCAGGTCCTCCGCCACCAGCCCGAGGTCGACGAACCTGGCCAGTATCGTCTTGTAGAAGTTGGTTCTGCTGAGCCTGACTCCCAACCTCCCCGAGGCGAGGTCATGACTGAAGCGGTTCATTTCGCTCTTTGAGCAGCGCCCGTTCTTTCCCTTGAGCCAACTGACGAAGGCCCTGGCCGCGAGCCTGGAGTCCTGCCTGGCGAAGAGCATGCTGACCAGGTCCTGCTCCGTCACCCGTTCGAGGCTCACCGACAGCAAGAGGATGCCATTTAGCCAAAACGCGCTACCAGTGCATAAACCTTCGCCGCGTCCAAGTGGAAAAGATTACTGGATACGACGGCAACAATGGACCGCCTGGGCATCCACCCTCTTCGCCGAAGTTGGTTCGCTCGTGGCGCAACTACGGGCCCGTAAGACGTCCGGACAGCAAAGCGCATCCAGTCCAGCGATAGCACGCCGAAAGGTCTCGAATGTGATCGCGGTCAAGGGAAGCACCATCCGATTTTGATCATCCACCTACTTCACAAACGCTCGCCAGCTTGCCCAGCGAACTTAATGGGTAATGTCACGGACAATGCCCATGGCCGTGGACAATTTAGTGGACAGACCTTGTGGACAAACCTTGAGCGGTAATTGTCCATGTTGTCCGGACCAATGCTGATTGTCCTAAGCAACGGGAATTAGAGGGGTACTAGGGACGTCCCTCGGGTGCCGGCGTTAGGACAGCGTGTCGACATAGAGCTGCAACCAACCCAGGTCGACCTCTCGATCCAGGTGCTGGTCCTCGACTTGGGTCAGGTCGACTTGGTGGGTCTGGCTCTCCGCGCGCGCGCGCGCGCGCGCGCTTGTCAATATCTTCCTTCTTGTATCCAGCCACCTTCAGAAGAGCTGAACATACCAGAGTACGTTGAGAACCGTTGAAATGAGCAGCTCGTCTAGACAGCTGACACTCTCGAAGTGCCGTTCACCTTCTCGACGAGCATCATCTTGTCGGCCATCGACTCGAGCTCCTTTTCATGGGATACGAGGATTACCTGTCTCGAGTGCAGCTCTCCGACGACATCGCGCAACTTCAGCACCTGCTCCTTGCTGAACCCGTCCGTCGGTTCGTCCAGGATGACGAGGTCGCCCGTCCCCGACCCTATGTCCTCCTGAACGATCGCACTAAGCGCGAACCTGTAGGCCAGCGCGATGCTGGTCCGCTCCCCGCCGCTGAGGGAGTCGAACTCCTGGAAGTATCCCTGCCTCTCGAAGACGGGGGAGAAGTCTTCCATCACCCGAACGCGGAGGTCGGGGTCGTCGACCAGAAAGGAGAAGAAGCGCTGGAAGTGCTCGCTGAACCTCGCGTTGGTCTGGACCATCACCTGCTTCTCTATCAGTTCGACGGTGGGCTTGAAGAAACTGTCGAGCCATGAGGCGTACGACTTGAGGCGCTGCCCTTTGGCCCTCTTCGTCTTCTTTTCCTCGATTTGGGACGTCAGCCTCTTCAGAGACTCGGTTCCCTCGCTCCGCTTTGTGACCGATTCGACGAGTTGCCTGCTGGCGGATTCTTTCCTGTCCTGCGACCTCTGGAGAGCGGCTGCGATCGCATCTATCTTGCTCGTGAGCTCCGACAGGCGGGCTTCCTCGGCTTCCGACCTCGAGAGCTCCTCCTCGAGGCGCTTCATCTCTCGACGCGACTCTGACTCGTGGTCTCTTCTGTCTGCGATCTCGGTCTGCATCTCTGCCTTCCGCTTGAGATTCCTGCGATACTCTCTCTCGTCTTCCGCGTAGAGGAGCACCTTCTTCATCAGGTCGTCCAGCTCTGAGACTTCGCCTTCGAGCGCCGAGACCTCTTGGGTCATTCCTTCCAGCTCTGTTTGCAGGTGCACAGACTGGTCCCTGAAGTCGTCCGGTATCCGCTGCCCGCAGCGCGGGCAGACTCTGCCCTTGACGAGCTCCTTCGTCTCCTTGAGCTGTGCCGCCAGCAGCGCCAGCGACTCGCGCTTCTTGTCCAGGGCCTTCTGCCTGGACTTCAGGCTCGCTTCGAGGACCGCGGCGCTCCTCTTTGACGGGGGCTCCCTCGCCTGGAAGGACTTGATCGAAGGGAGGTACTCCTGCTCGAGGCTGTCCTCGAGTTCGGAGGCGCGCTTCTTTTCCTCCTCAACGTCGGAACGCAGGCGGGCTATGCTTCTCCTGAGCTCCGGGATTCGCCCGGCGGCCGCGCCGACCTTCTCGCGTTCGTCCCTCGCATCTTCCCACTGCTTCGTGAGCGAGCCCAGCTCGGCCTTCGCTGCGACTTCCTCCTCCTGGAGCCGAGGGATGCGGGAGTTCAGTTCCTCGATCCTCGACCGCTGCCGCGCGGCTTCGGCCTCCGTCTCTTCGAGGTCCTCGGTCGCCGCCTCGATCGCCCTTGCCTCATTTCGCAGACGCCTGTGGATGAGATCCGAGTTCTCGGCAGCCACCTGGTAGCTCTGTATGCCGAGGACGCGCCTGATCACGAGGAGCCTTTCGTCCGCTTTGCGCAGGATTATCTCCTTCATCTGCTCTTGAGGCGTGAAGACTGCGTACCTGAAGACGAGGCTCTCAGCGCGCGGGTGCGACGGCTCGTTGAACCCGAGCAGGCTGATCACGCGCTGCTTAAGGTCCCCGGGCGAAAGCTCCGTCTTGGTTCCGTCCTCCGATATGTAGCAGTTCTCTTGGACGACATTCTCGCCCGTTCTTCTGAGCCCTCGACAGACCTCCAGGCTCCTCCCGCCCTGGCTGACCCTCACCTTGGCGTGGCCTGAGTTCGTCCCTTCGCTCAGGAGGTAGCCGCCGCTCATGTCTCCCAGACCGAAGAGGGCGAACTCCACGGCGTACAGGATCGTGGACTTGCCGGAGCCGACGTCTCCTTCGAAGAGGACCGTCCCTTCGGGGAGGTCGATGCTCACTTCAGAACCGTCGTTGAAGCTCCGGATGTTCTTCAGCGAGAGGTGCGTGAGCAGCGTCACAGGTCACCCGCCAGACCGAGAACGCTGATCCCAGTCCTTTCGGTCCTCGCCTGATAGTCGCCCTTCGTCTCGTCCTCCTTCCTCTCTTCCTTGAGACTCTTCAGGAGTTCGAGCGAGAGCTCTGCCCCGCTCTCTCCGTTCAGCCTCGGTTCGGAAGACTTCACGGAGGCGATGCGCTGGGAGAAGAACTCCTGCTCCGTCTGGTGCGGCGCCTTCGGAGGTCCGGCCGGAATGCTCAGGTCTCTCGAGGTGAGCTGGCTGAAGTTCGGGAGGACGCAGATCGGGCCCCTCGACGCCAGTTCCTTCCGGATCGAAGGGAAACCGATGTCTGACGTCGACCCCTCGGAAAGCTCTCCCTGCACCCTGAGAAGGACGACCTTGCCCTCGACATCCGAGGATCGAACCAGGTCAGACAGCTCGAGTCTGGTCCGCCGCGCGTCCTTTCCTTGGGCGGAGTACTCCAGCTCGAGCACGTCGCAGACCTTTGTCGGGGTGAAGGTGACACCGTTCACCTCCTTCTCGAAGTCCACGATGTAGAATCCGCTTTCAGCGCCCTTCGCCAGCGGCTCCAGGTCCCTGAAGTCTGTCGCGAAGAGGTGGCCCGGATAGACCACGTTCCTCCTCCCTGGAAGGTCCTGCGAGCTGTGACTGTGGAGGTGGCCTCCGGCATAGTAGTCGAAGCCTGCCGGGAGGTGGGAGGCCGGCATGCTCTCCATGGCCGAGAGGGACTGGGGCTTCAGCTCGTCGATCGCTCCGTGGAAAACGAAGACCTTGAAGCCCGGCTCGGATTCCAGTTTCTGTCTGTCGAGCGACGCGTAATCGGCCCTGTCGAGGGAGAGCTTCTTGCCGGAGATGCCGCAGATCTTGGCCCCCGTCTCGTCAACTACGAAATCCAGTTCGAGCCTGCCGTCCTTCACCTTCCCCCGCTCGACCTTGGTGAAGAGGCCCGCGCTTTCGAGCACGTCGACAATGGAGGCATGGTTGGGACTGTAATCGTGGCTGCCGTAGACCACGTAGAATCTGATGCCTCTCTCCCGGGCCTCCCTTATCCTGCTGGTCGCCTTCCTGACCGAAGAAAGGTCAGGGATGTTCGAGTCGAATACGTCACCCGACATTATCACGAAGTCGACGTCTTCGTCGATGCACTTTCCGATCGCCAGGTCGAAGGCCCTGGTCACGAGGTCCTTGAGCTCAGGCTGCCTGAAGGCCCCGATATGAATGTCCGACATGTGAGCGAAGCGCGGCAACCACTACGCGTGGGAGCGGCATCCTATTTAGCAATAGGCGCGAGCAGTTTCAGTCCGGAGTCCCTCCGAGGAGCTTAAGAGGAAAGGACGCCGAGATCGGCACTCGGTTGCCCAAGAAGATAGAGTGGCTCTCGAGCGTGATGCCTTCGAGCGTCACCGGACTCGAGGAGGACGTCGCCCGGTCGATCGAGGTGGTGGAGAGCCCTCCCGCCTGGATGTGCCTGCAGTGCAGGGGGGCGAAGCTGCTCTGCGGCAAGCCGCGGTGCCCGATAATCGTCAAGGCGCAGTCGATGGCGAGGCAGGGCGCCTCGATGGCGACCAGCGAGGTCGACGGCTCGTCTCCCCCGGGTGTCTTCGTCGGCAGGCTCGGCTACCCCAAGGTCTCCATCGGCCCCATGGTGCCGGCCCAGTTCGGGGACACCGCGATCCTCGACACCCCCGAAGACTGGCTCGGCAGGCCGGTCGACCAGATAGTCGACTACCGCTTCTCCCTGGTGAGGGGCAATTCGAGGATGAAAGTGGAGGCGGCGGCGAACCCGGGCAGGCTCCTGTCCTCCCTCCAGGAGCTCGCCATGGCCGCCAAGCCCGTAGACACCCAGCTCAAGCTGACCAAGCCGCCCAGGAAGGTCCTGACCTTCTCGGAGAACGTCCAGCCCTTCGGGCCCTCGGCGCCGATGGACCGGTTCAGCATCAGCAACGCCTCGGCCGACAGGCGGATCGAGACCGCGCACTACGACCGAGACCTGATGGCTGCGGACGCGGTCGAGGAGCTCTACTCGAAGGGGGTCCTGGTGACCCGGATCCAGAAGGCGTTCTCCCTCGGGATGTTCGGGAGCGGCGCGAGGAGGAGGATCGTCCCCACGCGGTGGAGCATCACCGCCGTGGACTCCTCGATCAGCCTGAGCCTGCTGGAGAAGGTCAAGCACCACCCCACCATCGACGAGTTCCGCACCTACGGCTTCAGGGTCTACGACAACCAGTACGTAGCGATCCTACTCCCCGAGCCCTGGAGGTTCGAGTGGATCGAGGCCTGGTTTCCCAACACGACCTGGAACCAGTTCTCGAGCTCCCCCTATATGATCGGAGACTACGAGGAATACTTCGGCAGGACGCGGTACGCCAGGGTCGGGGGCTGCTACTACTCGACCAGGCTGGCCGTCGCCGAGGCCCTCGAAAGGGAGGGCAGGCAGGCAGCCGCGATCGTCCTGAGGGAGACCTACCCCGGATTCATCATGCCTCTGGGGGTCTGGAACATACGGGAGAGCATCCGCCGGATGATGAAGGAGCCCTTCGAGCGGCACGAGACGTTCCAGAGTGCGATGCACTCGGCCCTCTCCAGGCTGGTGATAACCAGTACGAAGTGGATGCAGGAGAGCGTGCTGATCTCCAGGGAACTGACGCAGACCAAGATCACGAGCTACTGAGGCCGGGGATCTCGCGAGCCATGGGGACACGGATCGGGGTCTTGTCCCTGTCAAGCGTCGGGCGGTGAGTATACGCGAAGACCGAATCCCATCGCCCTGTCGGCTGCTATGTGGCCCAGCCACCCGAGGATGGGCCAGTACGGAGCTCCGAGCGCGAACGACAGCACGGCGAACGCCAGACCCCACGTCAGAGCGGTGTGGGGCACGTTGTAGATGTGGCTTCCCCACCGTGGCCACTCCTTCCTCTTCGACGAGATTCCAATCGGTATGAACGCGACCAGGTCCGGGAAGACCGCCCAGAAGATGGTCGACGGCCAATCGAGCCCTCCTAAGTAGAGCCATCTGTAGAACAGATAGGCAAGAATCACGGCCGTGGCCGCGGCGTATTCTGCTCTGTAGAGCTTGGAGCCCGAGGGTTGAAAACTTGGTCCGAAACCTCGTCTTTCGCCCATGCCCAACAAGTCCGAGGAGGCTCTGTTAAGTCTGCGGCTCATCCTCCCGAGCCGTGTCCCGATGAGATGACCTGTCAGAACCGAAGCCGGCCGACTCAACGTTATAGAGCGCGGCCCTCGACCTCCCGTCGTTGACCCGGCGCCTCTTCTGGGAGGACATGTACATGAAGATCTTCGACGCGATGGTCGTCTCCTCGCAGGGCGACAGGGTGGTCCTCGACCAGACGGCGTTCAACCCCAGGGGCGGAGGGCTGGTCTCCGACCTGGGCACGGTCAACGGAGCGAAGCTCGCCGAGGCGGTCAAGGAGGGGGAGGAGGTCGTGCACGTGATGGAATCGGCCCCCGATTTCAAGCCAGGCGAGACGGTCCACTGCGTCCTCGACTGGGACAGGCGGTACAGGATAATGCGGATGCACACCGCCGCCCACATACTGAGCGCGGTGGTGAACGGAGAGACCGGCGCGCTGATCACCGGGAACCAGATCGCCCCGGACGAGTCGAGGGTGGACCTGAGTCTCGACCAGTTCGACAGGGAGAAGCTTGCCCACTACGTCGAGAGGGTCAACGAGGTCGTCCGCAGCGCGGTGGACGTCAGGACCTTCTTCATGAAGAGGGAGGAGGCGCTGGCCACGCCGGGCCTGGTCAAGCTCGCCAACGCGATGCCACCATCCCTGGAGATGCTGAGGATCGTGCAAATCGGCGACGTCGACACTCAGGCGGACGGGGGAGTACACGTGAAGAACACGAGGGAGATCGGAAAGGTCACTGGCCTGAAGTCAGACAACAAGGGGAAGAACAACCGTCGCATCTACTTCACCGTGGACTGAACCCGTTAAGCGAAGGAGATACCACGACGCCTCGGAAGTGGCGCTGGAGATCGGCCCTTCGTCGCTACCTTCGCCGGGCTACCCAGACCGGCATCCTCTTCGCGGTGCAGTTGCCGCAGAAGGCCTTCATGGAGCGCGTCGCCTCGTCGAATATCGTAGTTGAATGCGACATGCAGACCTGTAGACCGCACTCGGAGCATGAAGTCACGGCGTGACCCTTACAAACCGAGCATCTTGCCATTCACTTCACCCCCAATTTTCTCTTTTGTCCAACCGACGCGGGACCGCCCTCTTCGAGTATTCGATGTCGTCGGAGGGGCGAGCCGTGCGGACTTGGCGCAAATAGAACGGGATTAGTTCCGGTTAATAAAGGCGCGTTCCAGAGGCTCTCCTAACTTGTCGGCAGATGGGAAAGGGCGCTAACTGTCGGCAGTTACGGAAGTGTTAGGCTTCTATTCGTCCGAGTTTGTTCTGGGCTCTGGCAACTTGTCGGTTGGTGAAATCCTCTCAAAAGCCGGTTGGTGGCTCGCTCGCTCTCAGAGTGTTGTTCAGGCCAAAGGTAACTTGCTCTGGGACGAATCGACACTCGGGAACGGTTCGACCCCCAACGCGTTGAAAACCGTCCTTGCGGCCTCGACCACGAGCTTCGAATACATGCGCCTGTCGTAGTTGTCGGAATGACCAGGGAGAACCACCCTGCAAAGCGGATTCTGGTGTTCGGCGTTCGCATATACGAATCCGATTCCATCGCCTGCCTCGACTTCCTGTCCAGAAGCGAGTAGCTGCACGGCCGCCGAGGCGTGCGCCGCACTCGCCCTATACTGGTTCACGGGTTTTCTCAAGGTTCTTGTCACGGTCAGCATGTCGCTCTCTATCTTGCCACCGTTAACGAGCGCGAGAGTCTTCCTCACCAACTCTCTTCCCCTCTCGATTCCCGCCGAGTAGACCTCGCGGAGGCCCTGGCAGTCGAGCATCTGGCCAATGAGCAATGTTTGGAACTCCCTGATCAGCTCAGGGGTGTCCGACCTTCTGAGTTCAATCCCCCGCGCTTCCACCTCGCCGTCATAGGTCAGGCCGAAGTACCTCTTCAGGGCGGAGGAATTTGAGTCTCTCCGGAGCGGCAGGAAGCCCACGAATCTGAAGTGCCTGTCGAGAGACATCGGGAGGTTGCTCGCTCTGGCCATCTTCGCAGCCAGCTCCTCGTAATCCTCCTTGGTTGCTCTTGACTTCTGGACGAAGAGCGAGTCTATATCACCATAGATTATCTTGAACCCTCCCGCCTCCGCAGTACTCTTTGCCGTGATCATCGCGTTTCTGGACGCCTTGTTTATCTCCTCGAAGGTCAGCACGTTCCCGAGCCTGTTCCAGCAGCATCCCGCTATTCCATACTGGGTGACAGCTATCATCTTGAGCGTCTCGATTCTCTGCTCGCAATAGCGCCGAAGGTCGGTTCCCTTCGGGAACGTCTTCTTGAGCTTCTTCAGCCACAGCCTTCGATTGGTGAAGGGCGCTATGACCGTGGGGATTAGCCTGAACGCCTGATCGTCGTAGCCGTTTCCCTCGTAGCTGAGCCCGTCTCTCATGATGATGTTCGGAAACTGGCTGTCAAAGTCGAGCGCGGCGACGTTCTCGTGCAGCCCCACTTCAGGAGTTATGGTGATGCCTCCTCTGTCTCGTCGGACGAGTTCGGTAAGTCTCCTTGCAGATTCGAAGTAGCTCTCCCGTGGTATCACGTAGCCCCTCTCCATCAGCTCGAAGGAGTTGCGGGTGTCGATGCTCTTGTTGCTCTTCCATCGCGTCGCCAGCCCTATGGGCAAGAAGGCGAACCTGGCACGCTCGACGAGCCCTGCTATTCCCCAGTCGTCTGAAGTATAGCCGTAGAACACGTCTCCGAGGACGGCTCTGCCGCTGAACGAGCCCTGCGCCTTCACCTGCTCGCCATCGTGAGCACGTCCCAGTTCCAACCCTGCGTGATTCGCCATCGCTCTGCCTTGAAGAAGAGGGAAGGTGAACTCGTCGCATTTGGGGCAGAAGATGATGTCGGGGTCCACTTGCTTGACATACGACACGAACGAGGCGATGATTTCGTGTTCTGCACCCTCGAAACGCTTCTCGCTGTTCTTGGAAACGGTGTCGATGCGAGTGATGACCCTCCCTCTCCCTGTGGGTTCGTAGCCTACCCTGAAGCGAAGAATCGTGAAGGGTGGGGGAATCAATTCCCTTGAATCGTCAACCTTCTCCAGCCTCGTGAGCCTTCCGTCGTCGTGCTCGACCACCACCTTGCTTGTTGGTTCGACTTTGAGTTGAGTGAGCAGGTATCGCTGTGAGTGGCGAAAGTCCACCCCGTAGACCCGCTCCACGAATCGGCTTGCTTCAAGTCCATCGACCAGGCTCCTGAACGACCCTGTTCCGCTCGCCTCTACCCTGATTACCGCGCTCTCGGCTGCGCTCTCAAGCGAAGTCTTCTTTCGTTCTGAGAATGCCTTGCCGACGCCGTCTAATTCTGGAAGATGGTAGAGTAAGTCCTGTTCCGCCTTCAAATCTACTGGCTTGACGTGGAAGAATGGAACATAGGCGTCTTCGAGCCGAAGCATCCTCCCGTCTTCGCACCTTATCCACAGGATGGCATGGTCGTTCTTGATGTAGACATCGAAGAGCCATCCGCTATCTTGTCTCAATCTTCGTCAGTCTCTCTTCGAGTCCCTCTACGCGTCTCTCCAGTCTCTCGTTCTGGCTCTTGTTGTGCACGTTTGCCATCAGATTCAGAGCGTCGAGCAAGAGAGCTACCTCCGAGTTGCCCATGGCCGCCCTTTCTCTATCCCATGCGTCGGTTAGCATCGCTTCGAATGCTTCTCTGTGTTCAGCGTCCCTAAGCATCGGAACGAAGTCTCGCCTCAGTCTCTCGATGAGTTCTTGGTACACCTGCGTGAAGGAAGGCGTCACCCTGCCCATTAGAGGGTCGTCCCCCTGAAACAGCTCGACGGTCTGAGGCGTGGGCCTGCTCGGATGCTTGACGAGCGTGGCCTGGGTTGACCTTCCTCGATCAGACCCACGAAAAAACACCATGATGTTGACCAGATGCCAGAGCATGTGACTGCCAGATGGTCTTGGAGTCGTCCAAACTCCATTTCGGGAGGCGTGCGCCGTAATCATCAGGACGATCTTCCTCTCCGCAGCGAGTTGCCAGAGCGGAGCAAGCGATTTGTTCAGGCTCTCGACGGCCTGTTTACGGTTCTTCGCTTCGGGCAGGAATCTGGCGAGGTTGTGCATCACGATGAGTCTCGTCGTCTCTTCCTTCCGCAGCATCTCGGTCAAAGCATCGACCGCTTTTCCCTGTCTCAGTTCGTTGTAAGCCGCAACGAAATAGACTCGGTCGAAGACAGACTCGGGTTCCACCCCTGCTCTCTTCGCATGGAAGGCGAGTCTGTCTGGCCTTACGAGCGTCTTCTCCGAGTAGTAGTCCGTATTGTTCATGTAGGCGACCTTCCCCTGAAGTGCGGCCCGAACAATCAGAGCAGGGATAATACTGTCCATGAAACCTCCAGAGTCGTAGAACAGGTAAGACACCCCGCCTTTCAGACCTCCAATCAGTTCATCGAGGCTCGCCGAACCAGTGGATAGCGTTAGGGTGTCTTGCCTCACTAGATCCCGCGCCGACACGAACACGCTATGGTTCCAAGACTCCCGAGCACTTATCCACCACGACTCACTGAAGGTATTCGCAGGAGAGGGTGAGGTGAAAGTGAGGGTTCCGTCAAAGATAGCGGCTCACCGAGTTCTCCGTCAAGCGTCGGCTCACGGGCGAGGGGAAGGCGTTGGCCGTCGGCAGGCGGGAACTTCAGCGTAAGGCGTCCTTGTCCGAGATTTCTGCGTCTATCTTCACGGCAGGGGGCATCCATCCGCACCCCGCGCATCTGATTTGGACGGTGCGCTCGTCTATGTCCTTGGCCTTGAAACTGGTAGAACCGCACTTGGGGCACTTCGCCGTCGATTGTTCACCTGTGGGTTCGGCTTTGGGAGACTAGGTACATGAAGTATTCTTCATGTGCCTTGAGTACCGATCTGTTCGGCCAAGGTACGTGAAGAGCAGAGCGCGCGGATACAAAATGGGGCTTCGATCCGAGTTCAGATGCTTTGCCTGAAGTCCCTGATACTCTGCAATACCGAGGCCACGAGTGCTACCGTTATGATGACAAGGCTGAAGACATAGCCGCTTGTCAGATCCGCGGGTCGAGTCAGAGTCAGGAGGATGACCAGACCAGTCGCCAGGAATCCCGCGAGAGCGGCTTGTAGGGGTATCGCCGTTTCCCTGATTCTCATGAAGTTGTTCATGAACACCCTGTCAACAACGTAGCCGTCGTCTTTCTCCTGCACCAGGCCTCGCGCGAGGAGTTTTTGGACGTGGTAGTGCGCTGTGGAAGACGAAGCCATCTTCAACGCGTTTTGAATCTCACGAATCCCAACGGGATGCCCTTGCCTGTAGATGAATCGGTAGACCTTGAGGGTCGTCCCTTGAACCGAGTTGTCGTCTGGCACCTCGGTTCCCATGAGGAGAGGGACTTGCCGTTGAGATTTACACGTTCTCCCGTTCTAAGCTTGGAACGACCCGTTCCAAAAATAGACTAAAGAAGAGAGAGCTCTTCAACCAAGGAATAGTGGTAGATTGACAGGGTATAGAGCGAAGACTGCCGCAAGTATTGTGATCGCCGTGGCTCTCGCTGTCGCTCTTGGAGCACTTGTGTCGTTCAATTATCCTGCTGAGGCTACGAAAGCGACCCAGGCGGGAGCGACCTTCTCCATTCAGATAGTGAACGGCTCCACTCTGGCTCCAGTAGCGGGATTGACTGTATTCGCTGGCCCAGCTACGTCTCCGAGTGACGTGGTCGCCACTTGGGGCGGACCGACGCTGGCAGAATGTGTTCACATAGTGCAAAATGGATCGGTTGTCGAAGGTAATGGGTCGGTGCTCTTCCCGAATGGAACCCTGGTTACCTTCCCGCCCTGTTCACTGAAGGAGTATGTTACGGACAGCTCTGGTTGGGTCCATATCAGGAATGTGACGAGTGATTACTATTTCGTCAGAGCTGTCAATGTCATGCAGGAGAACGACGTAATCATAGGATTCAATGGAACCAGCGTGGTCAATTTGAGCATGCCGTGGCCTTCGGGGAAAGTCACGCTGACGCAATCGAGCTCTTCAGCAAACTGCGCGGTTAGCTACTCGCACGCCCTATCGGGTGTCGAAATTCTTTACGAAGCATGTTCGTCCTCGCCTACATAGTTGATGCAAAACAAGAAGGCGAGAGAGAGCTTAGGCCCTCTCTGCTATCAGCTTCGTGAGTTTCAGTAGCTGCTCTTTGAGTTCCGCGTTCTCATGCTTGCGCGCACGTCGGGAGATTCGCTAATCTCCTGTTCTTCTGGTGTAACTCGGGAGACGCACACGATTCTGTAGTGACTAACCCGAAATGAATGTGCAAACGGTGCTATTCCAGATGGCGATTGGTCCCGTCCAGGTGCCTGTGTTAGAAGTCGTGGTGGTGGTTTCAAACCCCACCGGCTGCTCGACCGAAGTCGAGGTCTGGTATGTCCGGATGGCAGAGCTCTGTGTTGAAGACCCTTGAATGGTTGAGCTACTCGATATCTCCTCAACTGCCCAAACGGTGTAGTCGCTGACGACGCATCGTTCTACGCCCGACTCTCCTGAGAGAGTTGTGGTGTATGTCTTGATGACCGTCTCGGTCGTCGTCTTGGTGGTGGTACTGCTCCCGAAGTAACCAATCCCCGTTCCCACTATCAGAGCGACTACTATCAGGAGAGAAGCGATTTGTCCCTTCAACCAAGACTGAGAGAGGGGTCTGTCCCTTAAAGCCTTCATTATTCGGTTCTATCAAATCTGTGGGATTTGCTCCGTGCCGTTCTTGCTGTCAAGTGTCGGGACTTCAGTGGGCGATTCTCGTAGTTGATGGGTTCCAATGCGTTGACTGTGCATCGGCTTTTCGTTGTCGCAATTGCGTTGGTTGTGCACGGCTTGCGCCACTTTGTCATTTATCTTGAATAGCCTTATTGAGCCGCCACTCTTTGAGAGACAAGACTTTGGGCGATTGGCATGACATTCTGTACGTCCAGAACGCTCGCGTCTATCAACCCGTACTGGAAGCTGGCCTTTCTACAGCACCGTCGGAGGCGAGAGGACTGGCAGAGATATTCAGCCACTTTAGCCTCCGAGCGAGAGTCGGAAGCAGACCGAAGATCCTGGACGTCGCGTGCGGAATCGGACGGCACTCGATCAATCTGGCGAAGCTCGGCTACGAAGTCGTCGGTTTTGACTTCTCTCCCCACTTCCTGAAGACGGCACGAAAGCTCGCAAGACAAGAAGGTCTGAACAGGCGCAGTGTTCTACGCTTCAACGAGGGAGACACGGCGCAGATTCGGGAGATACTGCAGGCAAACGGAGAGACCGATTTTGACGCAATCATCTGCATGGACACTTCGATAGTCCGTCCGACCTTGAAAGAGGAGGTTGAGCTTCTGCGGTCGCTGCACGAAATCGGACGCGAAGGGTCCTTGCTCGTGATCGAGACCGCGAACAGAGATTCCTTCTTGAAGCACGAGCGTTACTACCCTTTTCCCATAATCCAGTCTTTTCCTGCCGCAAGGCTTCAAAGGCATCTTCAAGCCAGTTATGACCCCAAGAACAACCACATCAAGGGGGATTGGAAGTTCTTTCGAGAGCTGCCTAATGGGGACTTGAAGCATCTACTTTCAATCAAGACGGAATTGACCATCCATTCGCGAAAGGACTTGAGAACCACTTTGGAGAAGGCGGGATGGAAGTATCTTCGCAGTTACGGAAGCGTCCGGCGCCTCAACAGGCTCGATTCTGATTCATTTCACATCGTGATGGTTGCAGAGAAAGCTTAGCCGATGCGCTCTAATTGGACAGAATCGTTCCAGGCGATTCTGACAACTAACTCGTCTGCGTGGGCGTCTCAAGGCGATCCCAGCTCGCGTAAATATCTCGCCTTGGAACTCACCGGTGTATCGGAAATGAGAGACGAGGCGTTCGCGTTCGTGACCGTCGTTCTGGTCGTGATCAGCGCCATGGCAGGGTATTACGCCGGCGGCGCACTGAACCACGGCACGACCACGACCACGACCACGACCACCATGTCCTTCGTACCCGCCTCCTGCTCTACTCCGGTCAGCGCTACTGTTCCCACCGAAATGATCCAAGTCTACCAGATGAACCCCGGGTCCGTGGCAGTCATCTGCATCAACTATCAATTCGCGAGCGCTGGGAACTCCTCGTTTGGGCTCTTGGGCGGGCCCGAGTGTGTGAGCAGGGCTGAATCCAGCGGACTATCCCCGATGTACTCTTGCGACCTTGAACTCACTCCTTCGATTTCATCGTTCGACCACCTTGCAGGGCAGAATGTCACGGTCGCGTATTTGATTCAGTCAGACGAGAACGCCACCGGGGTGTACTGGTTTGGGGGTGTCTGCTCCCCTGTGTTGATTCCGTTCGTCGTCGGAACGCTTCCCACATCCCTGACCTACCCCTTTGCCCCTGTCTTTTGCATCTACATGGCTGACATGCCGAGCGGGGCGACCGTGACGGGTGTCACTGGCTTGAGCGTCTCTCTGGTCACCTACAAGTGAACTCAAGTCTGACCATCGCGCTGACAAGCTAACGGAGTCGTTCTCGATCGAACCTGATTCCGCCGTCGAACTCGGCGAGCCCCCTCGGTTCGAGCTTAAGAGCCGAGCTCTGAATGGACGAACCCATGAAGATGGATGCCGAGATCTCCGCCGACTCTCCTGCGGCCATCGGTGCGCTGTCAAGGCTGGCCGAGCAGTACGGCTTTGATTGCCTCTGGGTCAACGAGACCAAGCACGACCCGTTCGTGCAGCTGGCCCTCGCGGCGGCCGAAACGAAGAGCATCAGCGTCGGGACTTCGATCGCCCTCGCGTTCACCAGAAGCCCCACCACGCTCGCCTACACCGCCTGGGACCTGCAGCGGCTCTCCTCGGGAAGGCTGATTCTGGGGCTGGGGAGCCAGGTCAAGGGCCACATCGAGAGGAGGTTCGGCATGAAGTGGGAGCCCCCCGTTCCGAAGATGAGGGACGTCGTCTCGGCCATCAGGTCGGTCTGGGAGAGCTGGCAGACGGGAAGACAGCTCGATTACAGGGGGACGCACTTCAAGCTGGACCTGATGACACCCTTCTTCAACCCCGGTCCACTCGAGAGTCCGAGGATCCCAATCTACATCGCGGGAGTCAACGAACTGATGTGCAGGCTGTCGGGAGAGCTGGCAGACGGGCTCCACGTCCACCCTCTTCACACCGTCAGGTACCTCCGGGAGGTCGTCCACCCGGCCCTCATAAGGGGGCTCGAGAAGGGCAAGCGGAAGAGAGAGGAGGTGAGCGTGACGGCGTCGGTCTTCGCCGCGGTCGGAGACACCCGGGAAGAGATACGCGGCGTGAGGGAGGCCTACAGAGGGCAGATAGCGTTCTACGCCTCGACGAGGGCGTACCGGGGGTTGATGGAGCGACATGGATGGGGGGACGTCAGCGACAGGCTGCACGGCCTCTCGTTGAGGGGGGAGTGGGGCAGGATGGCAGGAGAGGTGACGGACGACGTGCTGGACGAGTTCGTCGTGGAGGGTCGGTGGGACGAGATAGGGCAGAGACTGAAGGGCAGGTACGGCGGTCTGGCGGACAGGGTGAGGCTGTATCTCCCGTTCGACGGAACCGAGAGGTGGCGTGTTGCGGTGACCGGCTTCAGAGAGTGACGCTGGTCTCCGGTGCATCGGTCAATCAACCGAAGACACTACTGAGCCAACAAGGACCAAATGCACTAACGTGAAAACCGGGGGCATTGTCGACGACTGCCACCCGCCCCGAGTTGCACCACACGAGGCCTTGAGCGAGCAGACTCCCGCTGAGCTGGCAGGAATCAAGGTCGAGGGCGAGAACAAATGAATAACGATAATACAGAACGCAAGCCATGTCAAGAAGGAGGAAGGACGAGGGAGTGAGTAAAACGCTGAGCCAGCACGGGTTGTCTGCCCGGTATGTCACAGCAGTGGTTCTCTTTTTCGCGGTCCACTTTGCGCTATGGTTCGCATACTCTTTGCTCCACCTGTTGTCAACTCCTGTGTTCGTCGTCCTAAACGCCATCAATATCGGCGTCTTTCTCTGGTTCGTATGGGCCCATGCCCAGCCAGTTAGCAGCGAAAAGAAACTGGAGGCTGAATCCTGACGTCCCGCCAAGTTAACAGAACCGAGTCGAACGTTTATTGCTCGATGCCGGAGAGGATACAGTGATGGCGACAGACGATGTTGTGTTGGAAGAGCTAGAACATGACAAGGGTAAACCCATACTCCTGAAGCTCAA
>Ga0326727_10012189_pt1 | contig 19671 bp, 21 predicted proteins | sample MB2enrmetagenome_FD_207643 | JGI IMG/M metagenome (GOLD analysis project Ga0326727, IMG submission 207643) | Lab enriched peat soil microbial communities from McLean, Ithaca, NY, United States - MB29MY | ecosystem: Environmental > Terrestrial > Soil > Wetlands > Peat | place: USA: New York...
TCCTGCTGAAAAAAAAATTATAAACGACTTGAACCAGCGGCTTATTTTTATAACATTTGAGTTGGAAAAATTAAAATCAACAAATCAGCAGCTAAAAGATGCAATAATGCTTGGTGACTCAACGTTAATTGATTCTTTGAACAAGCCAAACTCAATGGGAAATACTAAAGAATCCCCTTATGGCGGGAACATTTTTTTTGTGATGCTTCAGCTTGTTTCTATAGGACAAGATCAGCAGGCAATTCCTATTCATTTTTTAAGGCCGGTTGACGGGTATATAAGCAGAGGTTTTAACCCTGACAACGGGCATATGGGCATAGATTTTGTTATAAAGACTGGCACGCCTGTTTATTCTGCGGCTGGCGGCTATATTGTGTTTGCAGATTATACTATAAATGATGGATATATGATTATAATTGCTCACCCGGATGGATATATGACGGTTTACAAGCATTGTTCTGTCTTGCTTAAAAAAACAAGGGATATTGTTTCTGGAGGTGAGTTAATTGCTTTAAGTGGAAATACCGGTGAGTTATCCACCGGGCCCCATCTTCATTTTGAAATTTGGAAAAATGGAAAACCAATAGATCCTCAAAATCTTTTAATAAATAATTAAATGGAGACTTTAAAGTGAAAAATACAAATACAAACATCGCACAGGATTCCGTGAGCATTATTAGTGAAGGTGTAAAACTTGAAGGAAAACTTATTAGTAAAGGAAATGTTCGAATCGACGGTGTTGTAAATGGGGATTTACAAGCTGCGGGTAATATTACAATTGGACAACATGGTGAGATAATAGGCGAAGTTAAAGCCCAGGTAATCATAATCGGTGGAAAAATTGCCGGTACTGTTATGGCAAACGAAAAAATTGTTCTGGAATCTTCAGCAAATATGAAAGGGGATTTAATCACTAAAATTCTTGTTGTGGAAGAAGGCGCGGTATTTGATGGCAAAAGCGCCATGAGTTCTAAGGATAAACCTACTTCTCCGGATGCTTTGTTAAAATGAAACAAAGTGAACAAAATAGTAATAAAAGTGAAAATGATTCCGGACCGGGCTGGGTAAATTATCTGGGGCTGGGAATGCAGCTTGCCGTTACAGTTACTGCAATGGCTTTTTTGGGAATTTGGCTCGATAAAAAATATAATACCAACCCCGTGCTGACAATAGTATGTTCATTTTTTGGTATTACGGCAGGAATGTATAATTTTATCAAAACTGCGCTTAAATCCCGGTAATATGACTGCAATTCGGGTACTTAAAATTAATTTTATAATTGTTTTTTCTTCATTATTAGCATTGTTCCTGTTAAATCGTTTTTTCATTATTACATATACTGAGCTTCTTTCTATACTCCTTCCGGCAATTTTTACAACTGTAAATTTTGTGTTAGCTGCTGTTTCCATTGACAAATCTTCTAAAAAACCGCATAAAAATGTGTTTGACGGTTTTTTGAAATGGATGGGGGTTAGAATGCTGATTTTGTTATTTTTTATTATAATTTCGCTTAAATTCTTGGAAATAAACCGGAATAGTTTTATATTTTCTACCTTAATTTTTTATGTATATTATTTAGTAATAGAGATTATTTTCATAATAATCAAAGAATCCTGAATTTGTTATATGTTTTTTGGTACCACAGGTGAATCAAATGCTGTTGCCGATACTTTAAAAAAAGCCGCACAGGGTAGCAGCGATCCAGGTTGGATTATGCATCATGTTATGGATGCCAATTATGTTAACTTTGAGCCGTTCGGAAATTTATATTTGCCTCATTTGCAAATATTTGGCATTGACCTCTCAATAACAAAATACATTTTTTTTATGTGGATAGTTGCAGCCGTTTTGCTGATTTTATGCTTGGTTGCTGCAAGAGGGTATAAAAAATCTTTAGTACCTAAAGGTTTTTCGAATTTCTTCGAAATTATAATTCTTTTCGTGAGAGATGAAATTGTTAAACCTTCAATCGGGAATGGTTATGAAGCATATCTTCCATATATGCTTACACTGTTTTTCTTTATCCTTGTTAGTAATCTTTTTGGGTTAATTCCTTTTTCTACTACAATAACTGCCAATGTCGCTGTAACAGGTACATTAGCAGTCATTTCTTTTATTGTAACGCAATATAGCGGTATGAAAAATCATGGGGTATTAAATTATCTTAAAGGTTTAGTCCCATCTGGAATGCCGGTTGTAATTTTACCATTAATGGCAGTTATTGAACTTATAGGCCTTTTTACAAAACCTTTTGCTCTGTGTATTCGTCTTTTTGCAAATATGGTTGCTGGCCATATTGTAATATTTTCATTGGTTGGGCTGATTTTTATTATGCATACAATTTATGTTGCCCCCGTTTCAGTCGGTTTTGTTCTGTTTATTGAGATACTTGAACTTTTAGTTGCAGGTATTCAAGCTTATGTGTTTACTATGTTAACTGCGCTCTTTATTGGGATGGCAATTCATAGTGATCATTAATGTTTTCAATTAAATTAAATTAAAAATTCAAAGGAGATAAAAATGGAATTAAGTTGGTTAAGTGCCGGTATTGGTGCAGGTCTTGTTGTAATTGGTGCCGGTTGGGGAATTGGTAAACTTGCCGGTTCTGCCCTGGAAGCTATGGGAAGACAACCTGAAGCTATTTCACCAATTAGAACTGCAATGATTATTGCTGCAGCTCTTATTGAAGGTGTTGCATTTTTCGGACTTGTTATTTGCATATTACTCGTTAGTAAGCAAGTTTAATTAGGTAATTTATGCAGGTTATTATCCTGCTGATTTTTAAAGCTTAACAGGAAATGAAATTATGCTTATTGGTTTTTATTTATCGGTTCTTGCTTTAGCTGCTGAAGGTGGTGGCAGTTTAATTGACGTTAACCCTGGAGTCGCAGTATGGACTTCGGTTACTTTTTTGATTCTTTTGATTCTTTTGAAAAAATTTGCGTGGAAGCCGATTTTAACGGCATTAGAACAGCGTGAAAATACTATCCGCGAATCGCTTGAGAAAGCCGAAAAAGCAAAAGAAGATGCACAGAAAGTACTAGACCAAAATCAGGTTAATCTTGCAAAAGCAGAAGAAGAATCAAAACAAATTATAAATCAAAGCAGGGCATACGCTGAGAAATTGAAAGAACAGATTGCACTGGAAAGTAAAGTACAGGCAAAGAAAATGATTGAAGAGGCCGCTGCTGAAATTGAACGTAAAAAAGATGCAGCTTTCGCTGAATTGAAAAACCAGGTGGTTGAAATTGCTATTAGCGCTGCCGAAAAACTTTTAAGGGAAAACTTAAATAAAGAAACTCAAACCAGGATTGTAGATAAATATATCGGTGAGATTACTAAGAATTAATTTATGAGCGAATATAAAGTATCAAAAAGATATGCTGTTTCAATGTTGGAATCGGCGGGTGAAAAGAAAATTGTTGATGCCGTGTTCAACGATATGAGTTTGATAGCATCCGCCCTTAAAGCAAGTAAGGAATTAAAGCTCATTCTATCAAACCCGGTTATAAGGCCTAATGTGAAATTTACAATATTGGAAGAAATATTTAAATCAAAAGTTAAACCGGATACTATTGCTTTTCTAAAATTTCTTGTTGACAAGAATAGAGAAAATCTTCTTGAGAATATTGCAGAGATCTTTCTCGATTTAAAAGATGAACAAGATGGAATTGTAAATGTGGAAGTTACAGCGCCTGAATCATTTACCGGTGATCAACTCAATAAAGTTAAGGCTAATCTTGAAAAAACGTTAAGTAAAAAAGTCAGGTTGAGTTTAAAAATCGATTCTGAAATAATAGGCGGTTTTGTTGCCAAAGTCGGCGATACCGTATTTGATGCATCGCTTAATCATCAGTTGGATTTGCTGAAAAAGCAATTATTAAAGGGTGGAGCGTCGCTAAATTAAAATGAATATTTGAAGGGAATCAAAATGGCTGAAGTTAGACCGGATGAAATTTCGGCGATCTTAAGAAAACAATTATCTGGTTTCGAAAGTGAAGTTGATATTTATGATGTGGGTACTGTCCTCCAGGTTGGTGATGGCATTGCACGCGTTTACGGCTTATCTAAAGTAATGACGGGTGAATTAATAGAATTTCCGAACGATGTATTTGGAATGGTTCTAAACCTGGAAGAAGACAGCGTTGGCTGCGTTCTTTTCGGTGAGTCCACTCTTGTAAAAGAAGGTGATACCGTTAAAAGAACTAAACGTGTTGCTTCCATGCCTGTTGGCGATGAAATGCTGGGAAGAGTAATAAATCCTCTCGGTATTCCCATTGACGGCAAGGGTCCTATAAACTCTGATAAGGTGTTGCCGATTGAAAGAAAGGCACTTGGAGTAATCCAAAGGCAGCCTGTAAAAGAACCTATTCAAACAGGTATTAAGGCTATTGACGGAATGATCCCAATTGGAAGGGGACAAAGAGAACTTATAATTGGCGACCGTCAAACCGGTAAAACTGCCGTTGCTATCGATACGATTATTAATCAAAAATATACTCATTCTGATGAAGCAAAAAAGCTTGGTATTACACCGGTTTATTGCATTTATGTAGCGATTGGGCAGAAGAGTTCTACAGTCGTTCAGGTTGTTTCAAAACTCCAGGAACTCGGCGCTATGGATTACACTACCGTCGTTTCAGCATCTGCATCCGAGCCTGCGCCGCTTCAGTATATTGCTCCTTATTCAGGGGCTACATTAGGTGAACATTTTAGAGATAATGGGAAACATGCTCTTGTCGTATACGATGACTTATCAAAACAAGCTGCTGCTTACCGTGAACTTTCCCTCCTTTTAAGAAGGCCACCGGGACGTGAAGCTTACCCGGGTGATGTCTTTTATTTACATTCAAGGCTGCTTGAAAGAGCCTCAAAACTTAGTGAAAATCTTGGCGGAGGAAGTTTAACCGCTCTTCCGATAATAGAGACTCAGCAGGGGGACGTTTCAGCTTATATCCCTACCAATGTAATTTCAATTACCGACGGGCAGATTTATCTTGAGTCTAACTTGTTTAATGCCGGTGTCAGGCCTGCCATTAACGTGGGTATCTCGGTATCTCGTGTAGGAGGTAATGCCCAGATTAAGGCTATGAAAAAAGTTGCGGGAAGTTTAAAACTTGATCTTGCACAATATAGAGAATTGGAAGCTTTTGCTAAATTTGGATCCGATCTTGATAAGTCTACTCAAAAAACTCTTTCAAGAGGAGCAAGATTGGTTGAGCTTTTAAAACAAGGACAATATTCACCTATGCCTGTCGAAAAGCAGGTAGTAAGTATTTATCTTGGTACAAATGGTTTTCTTGATGAGGTTCCGATTCATGAACTAAAAAGATTTGAAACTGAGATACAGGATTATATTGAAGTGAATTATCCTAATGTTTATGAATCTATAAAAAAAGAAAAACAGCTAAATGATACTGCTATAAATGATATTAAGAAAGCAGCACAGGAAATGTCAGCAACATTTAAAGCAAACGTTTGATATTACAATTATAAAACATGGCGACATTAAGAGACATAAAAAGGAGAATAAAAGGCGTTCAAAGTACGCAGCAGATAACCAAGGCTATGAAAATGGTAGCTGCAGCCAAATTAAGACGAGCACAGGAAAAAATTATTAATGCCCGCCCTTACGCCCGGGAAATTTTCGTTATGCTCTCTCATTTGATAACTGAATCTGACCTGGCTTCTAATCCATATCTGAAGCCACGCGAACTTAGAAATGCTGCATTGGTGGTAGTTACTGCAGACAGGGGGCTTTGTGGTGCGTTTAATACGAATATTATTAAAGAAGCTTCGCGTTATATAGAGGAAGAACTTTTACCTAATAAAATACAGCCCGGTATATTTTGCGTTGGCAAGAAGGGGACAGAGTTCTTTACTAAAAGAGATTTTAATGTCGTTTATAAAAAACAAGGTTTCTTTTCGTCTTTAAAATTTGAATCCGCACTTGAAATTGCAAATGAATTAATTAATGGCTATTTGCTGGGATCTTATGATAAAGTAGTTATCATATACAATGAATTTAAATCAATTATTCAGCAGAGAATTGTAGTTGAACAGTTCTTGCCGGTACCGGTCGATAAAAGTAACGGTAAACAGAATCAAATTTTATCTAATTATATTTACGAACCCGGCCGGCAATACATATTCAATAACCTGCTTCCTAAACATCTTAAAGCACAGCTTTGGAGAGTCCTGCTGGAGTCTAATGCTGCCGGATTCGGTGCACAGATGACGGCTATGGATAATGCTACAACAAATGCTAAAGAATTAATTCGTGCCCTGCAGTTGAAATATAACAAGGAAAGGCAAGCTGCCATCACCAACGAAATTCTTGAAATTGTTTCCGGCGCTAACGCTTTGAAGGGTGGTTAACCCGCTTGTGCCTTTTTTGCTCTTATTCTTAATCTTGCCCAGGTTTACCGGATAAAGAAGTAAGGCCGGTGTCGAAAGCAAGTTTAAAGTAAGATATTGATGAAAAAAAGTTGTAGATTATGTTAGAAGAATTATCTCTTAAACTGGAAACGGCGTTAAAAAAAATCCGTGGCCAGGGGAAATTAACGGAAAAAAATATTGCCGATTCATTAAGAGAAATACGGCGTGTTCTTTTAGATGCTGATGTAAATTATAAAGTTGCTAAAGAGTTTATTGAAAATATTCAGGTTAAAGCTCTTGGTAAGGAAGTAATTGCTTCAATTACGCCCGATCAACTGATTATTAAAATAATTTACGATGAATTAACCCGGCTCTTAGGCGGAACCCGCAATGAAATAAAAATTAATGGTTCCGGAATTACAACAATTTTAATTATAGGGCTGCAGGGTTCCGGTAAAACAACTTTTTGTGCAAAATTGGCTAAGAAGTTGAAAGATAGCAACAGGAAAGTCCTGCTTGCGGCTGCAGATGTATATAGGCCCGCAGCTATTGAACAATTGAAAGCGCTGGGTGATCAGGCAGGCATAACGGTTTTTTCCCTGGATGAAAAAAATGCCGGGAAAGTTGCCGTAGATTCTTTAGCATTTGCACAGGAAAAAAATTTTGATACGGTTATAATTGATACTGCAGGCCGCCTGCATGTTGATGAAGTAATGATGGCGGAAGTCGCAGATATTAAAAATCTTGTTAAACCGGACGAATCGCTTTTTGTAGTTGACTCGATGACCGGCCAGGATGCTGTTAATTCTGCTAAAGCTTTTAACGATATAGTCGGTTATGACGGCATTGTTCTTACTAAACTTGATGGAGATTCAAGAGGCGGTGCAGCTCTTTCGATTCGGTCCGTTACGGGTAAACCCATAAAATTTATTAGTAATGGCGAAAAGTTAAATACTTTAGAGTCGTTTTACCCGGAAAGGCTTGCCTCCAGAATTCTTGGTAAAGGAGATGTAATTTCTTTAGTTGAGAAGGCCCAGGAAAGTTTTGACCGGCTCGAAGCGGAAAAGTTTGAAGAAAAATTAAAGAAAAATAAATTTGATTTTGATGATTTTCTTAAGCAAATTAAAGCAATTAAGAAAATGGGCTCTTTAACATCGCTGTTGGGAATGATACCTGGCCTTAATTCCCAGCTTAAAAATGCAAAAGTTGATGATAATGCGCTCATAAAAGTTGAAGCTATTATTAATTCAATGACTTTGCAGGAACGTGCAACGCCGAAAATATTAAACGGAAACCGGCGTAAACGAATTGCAAAAGGCAGCGGAACTACAATACAGGACGTTAACCGGTTGGTAAAACAATTCGGTGAGATGCAAAAAATGATGAGTAGATTTTCAAAAAGCGGCTTTAATGATTCCTTTTTGAATAATTTAAAAAATTAATTGATTGAAACAGTATATTATTTGGAGGTTCAAAAAACTTGGCTGTAAAGTTAAGACTTAGACGAATTGGAAAAAAGAAACAACCCGTATATAAGGTTGTTGCTGCAGATTCCAGGTCGCCGCGTGATGGTAAATTTCTTGAAGCAATTGGTATATATAATCCTTTAACTGACCCGCTTACTCTCGAGATTAAAGAAGACCGGGCTATGTATTGGTTAAACGTTGGCGCTCAACCAACCGATACGGTAAAAAGTCTTCTTAGCCGGAAAGGGATTATCCTAAAAAAGGAATTGCAAAGCAGAGGTTTGTCGGAGGAAAAGATCCGGGAAGAAATGGATAACTGGGCAAAAATAAGAGAAGCTAAAGTTAATACCAGGTCCTCAAGGAAAAAACGCAAATCTGAAGCCGATTCACAGGAAAAGGCAGGCAAAGAGGTAATAGAAAATGTAGAGGCAGGTACAGCAGAAGTGAAGGGCGCTGCTTCTGTTAAAGAAACTACCGATTAAGAATTATTACTAATTCTATCCCGGTTTCTTTTCTGTACATTATTTCTTAAAGCTCCCGTGCTGTAATATAGGAGGCTTCTTTCTATGAAAGAATTCATTGAATATATCGCAAAACATTTAGTGGATTTCCCCGATAATGTGTCCGTTGAAGAAAAGAAAGAGGATGAGAATAAAATTGTTCTCTCTCTAAAAGTTCAACGCGAAGAAATTGGGAAGGTTATCGGGAAGCAGGGCAAAACAGCGCAGGCTATGAGAACGCTGTTAACTGCTGTTGCCGCTAAAGAAGGAAAGAGAGTCATTTTAGAAATATTGGACTAAGGAGCGTTTCCTTTTTCTATTGTGAATGAATATTTTTTGATCGCTAAAATTGTTTCTGTTTACGAAAAACCCCTCGTTGTGCAGGGTAAACCTGTTCATGGATTAGACGGAGAGGGCTTCGTAAAAATATTTTCTTATTCGGATTTTCCGGAAAGATTTTATGATCTTAAAAGGGTTTATTTAGAGTTCTTTGATGAAAAGAAAGAATTTTACGTTGAGAGAGTTGAGAAAATTAAAGATTTCTTTGTACTGAAATTTAAAAATTTTAATACTTTTAACGATGCAAATGTTCTCGTTGGTAAAGAAATTTTTGTTGATAATGAAAATTTAGTAAAATTGCCGGAAAATTATTTTTTTGTGCATGATCTGATTGGCAGCGATGTATTAAGAAATAATGAATTTTTCGGAATAATTAAAGATGTGCTTTCATATCCTGCTAATGATGTTTATGTAATTGAATGTAGAGGAAATGAAGTTTTAATCCCGGCTGTTCCGGATTTTTTAGAAAGCTTCGATCCGGAAAAGAAAATATTAGTTCTAAAACCGGGAGGTGAGTTGTACCAAGATGATGAGGATTGATATTATATCCGCTGTACCCGGCCTCCTGGAAAGCCCGCTTAATACAAGTATTATTAAGAGAGCGCAGGATAAAGGAAAGATCATACTGTCTGTACATAATCTTAGAGATTATGCGTTTAATAAACATAAACAGATAGATGATAAACCTTTTGGCGGTGGTGCGGGTATGGTTCTTAAACCGGAACCGTTCTTTGAGTGTATTGAAAAGCTCTTTCAAGAAAGAAATTATACTCACGTGATTTTTACGACCCCTAAGGGTAAAATATTTAATCAGAAGGAAGCAAACAGGCTTTCTCTTGCTGAAAATATCCTTTTGGTTGCAGGGCATTATAAAGAAATAGACGACCGGGTAAGAGAAAAATTTGCAACCGATGAAATTTCAATCGGAAATTATGTTCTTACCGGCGGAGAGCTTCCTGCTCTGATAATTGTGGATGCCGTGATCAGGCTTATCCCCGGTGTTCTTAATGATAGTGAATCTGCTCTTGATGATTCATTCCAGGATGGTGAGAAAATTGAAGCGCCGCTTTATACAAGGCCGGCGGAATACCGGGGCATGAAAGTTCCCGATGTTCTTTTATCCGGCAACGAAAAGGAAATAAAAAAGTGGAAAGATGAACAATCAAATACACTTACTGAGAAGTGGAGAAATTATAATAATTTGTGGAGAATACAATGATTGATATAAATAATATATTACCGGATCAAATAAAAACAGATTTGCCTGCATTTAACCCGGGTGACCATATACGCGTGCATGTCAGGGTTATTGAAGGCGATAAGGAAAGATTACAGCCGTTTGAAGGAGATGTTATAAACATCAGGGGCGCCGGAATGAATAAGACATTTACCGTTAGAAAAATATCGAGCGGCGTCGGTGTCGAAAGAATTTTCCCTTTTAATTCGCCTAAAATAGCGAAAATTGAACTGATCAAGGAAGGTAATGTAAGAAGAGCGAAACTTTATTACCTGCGTAACCTGTCGGGTAAAGCTGCAAGAATTAAATCTAAAAGCTGAATAGGGTTGTTTTAAAATTCTTCTTAACGAAGGGCATATTTATGCCCTTAATTTTTTTTCTGCCTGATATTGCGAACTTTTATTCGTACCGGTAAAATGAAAATACTTTTCCCGCAAAATATTTTTTCAAGGCTTATTGCAGGCAGCCTGCCTTTGCAAATAAAAAATAATATCCGGTTCCATTCCTCAGCGCTGCTAACTTCGGAATTATTAAAATCAAAAGATGACATAGCATTAATACCCACAATGGATATTATTAATCACCGTGAGCTTTTTATTTCAAAAAATTTCGGCTTGTCTTTTGACGGCTCTTTATGCAATTCATACTTCTATTTTAGCGGTTTAAACCGGCAGTTGAAAGAAATCGGCTTATCCGGAGATGTGTCTTCCGTAGAAGTTGTATTGAGTAAAATCTTATTTCGCGAGTTGTACGATATGGAAATAGAAGTAAAAATCTTAACGGATGAATCCAAAATTAGTTGCAAAAATCTTCTCATAGCCGGCGACAATAATTTTTTGCTTCAAAGGTACGAAGCCGGGATCAGTTTCGCAGAAGAATTTGTTGAAGCTTTTTCAGTTCCGTTTGTTAACTACGTCTTTGCGTCTAAGGATAAATCGTCGGTTGAATTTATTAATGAGCAGTTGGAAGGAAAGAGTTCGGTTATATATTCTGATGTTGAAAATGAAAATACCGAGGGGAATCTTACGGGTGAATTAAAAACTTATATAAAAGATAATATATCGTCTTGTGTAATCGATTTTGATGATCAGGATATTGAAGGGATTAACTACATAACCCGCCTGCCTTATTTCTATGGAATGATTAAAGATATTATTGAAGTAAATTATGTTTAAAAGCAGGAGGCTGTCCAAAAAGTTTTTTTTCTTAGTGTTTCTAAGTGGCCTTAGTGTCTTAGTAGTAAAATGGTTTATTTTTAAGCTAATTTAGAACTTAACCACTTAGACACTCAGAACACTAAGGATCACTAAGAACTTTTTAGACAGCCTCTGTAAAAAAATTAAATAGCTACATGCGAAACACTCAGGACATTTGAACTTTCATTCATTTGCTTAAGCATTTCTGTAGTCATAGGAGATTTTAATTTTATTGTGCAGCATGCAACCACTCCGCCGTCGAATATAATATTTTCTATTTCTTCGATATTGATATTCTTTTCTCTTATTATACTAAGTATGGACGCAAGAACGCCCGGTTTATCAAAATGTTTCACAACAAGTTGGTAATGAGCGTCAGAAATTTTTGCCCTGTTAACCCAATGAGCTATCACTCCGCTTTGAGTATACTCTTTAATTATTCGTATAGTTTCAGCAGCAACGGCATTCTGAGCCTGCTCCGTAGATGCCCCGATATGATGAGTAAGGTAGACGTTTTTCAGTTCTTGTAAAGGTGAAGTAATATCTGCCGATTTATTTTCCGGTTCATTTTTAATTACATCTAATGCCACGCGGATGTTTTTTTCTTTAATCGCTTCAATCATTGCATCCTGATCTATTATGTCCGCGCGCGCAGTATTAATAAGCATGGAATTTGGCTTCATATGGCTGAACATCTCTTTATTGAACAAACCTTTAGTTTGGGATGTTGCCGGCAGGTGAATTGATATGATATCGCATAGTGGAAGGAGCTGGCTCATTTCGGAAAAATCTTTTATCATTACTCCTTCAATCCTGGAAATATCCTTGCCATAAACATTCATGCCGAAAGCAAGAGCACGCTTCGCTACTTCTTTTCCTATGTTTCCAACACCGATTATTCCCAGCGTTTTTCCCATTAGTCCCTCGGCTTTTGAGTATTCTCCTTTATTCCATTTACCGTTCCTGAAATCAATAACATTATCGGGAATACGGCGGTCTAAGGAAATCATTAACCCTATGGCTAATTCGGCTACAGCAATTGAATTCATCCCGGGACAATTAGCTACATATATACCTTTCTGATTTGCAGCCGGGATATTTATGTTATTAACCCCTGCGCCGGCACGAATAATTAAATTTAAATTTTTACTTGCATTAATAGTATCTGCAGTTACATTGGTGGACCTTACAACAAGAATATCAACGTCTTTAGCGGCTTCAGGCAATTCTTTTTCACCCAGCTTTGGAGAGTAAATTACTTCAAGCTCCATCTCTTTTAATTGATTAATATATAGATCCGGAAATTTGTCTGCAATAAGAACTTGTACTTTCATTTTATTCATTCCCATTAATAGTTAATAAATTAATTTATTAAGAACGGACAAACTCTCCTGCCGGCAGTAATATTCAAAATTGGAGTGCACCCTCCGGCAGATAAAAATCAAAAATTAATTCGTCAATGAAATTCTAATTTTTGAATTTTATGTTATTTCAACATCGGCATTTTTATGCCATGAAACTTAGCATTTTTTACGGCACTTTCATAACCCGCATCGGCATGACGGACAATTCCAAGCCCCGGGTCGTAAGTAAGTACGCGTTCCAGCCTTTCTTCAGCTTCTTTTGTTCCATCTGCCACTATAACCATTCCGGCATGGATAGAATTTCCTATTCCAACCCCTCCGCCATGATGAACCGATACCCAGCTTGCGCCTCCAATTGAATTTAAAAGCGCGTTTAATACAGGCCAATCCGCTATAGCATCGCTGCCGTCCGCCATTGCCTCGGTCTCTCTGTTTGGCGAAGCGACAGACCCGCAGTCAAGATGATCTCTTCCTATAACAATAGGCGCGCTTATTTTTCCGGTTGAAACTAAATTGTTGAAGATTTTACCGATTTTAACCCTCTCACCGTAACCGAGCCAGCATATCCTTGCAGGCAGGCCTTGAAAGTGAACTTTTTCTCTTGCCATATCAATCCATTTGCAAAGAGGTTTGTTCTCCGGGAAGGCTTTTTTAACTGCATCATCGGTAGTATAAATGTCTTCAGGATCGCCCGAAAGCGCTGCCCACCGGAAAGGCCCCTGCCCATTGCAGAAAAGCGGGCGGATAAATTCCGGAACGAAACCGGGAATGTCAAAAGCGTTGCTTACACCGCAGCTTTTAGCTTCTCCCCGGATATTATTACCGTAATCGAAAACAATGGAACCACGGTTTTTAAATTCAAGCATTGCACGCAGATGAACCGTTATAGTTGCTTGCGCTGATTTGATATAGCCTGCAGGGTCATTCTTTCTTAATAATAAAGCTTCATCAAGCGTAATTCCCATTGGCACGTAACCGTTAAGAGTATCATGTGCTGAAGTTTGGTCCGTTAATATATCCGGTATGATTCCTTTTTCTAAAATTTTTGGAAGCATTTCTCCTGCATTTCCAACAAGGCCGACTGATAATGCTTTTTTATCCGACTTGGCTTTAAGAACTAAAGAAAGAGCCTCGTCCAAATTATCCGTGAGAATATCTATATAACCTGTGTCAAGTCTTTTTTGGATTCTATTCCTGTCTACATCGATACCAAGAAATGCAGCGCCGTTCATTGTTGCAGCCAGGGGCTGGGCTCCGCCCATTCCGCCAAGGCCCGATGTTAACAGGAATTTCCCCGATAAATCACTCCGGAAGTATTTCCTTCCGCATTCGGCAAAAGTTTCATAAGTTCCCTGAAGAATTCCCTGTGTGCCTATGTAGATCCAGCTTCCCGCTGTCATTTGTCCATACATAGTTAAGCCCAGGTGTTCAAGTCTTCGGAACTCATCCCAGTTTGCCCAGTTCGGTACAAGCATAGCATTGGAAATAATTACCCGGGGAGCATTGTTGTATGTTTTAAAAATTGCAACGGGTTTGCCTGATTGGATTAATAATGTTTCATCGTTCTCAAGATTTTTAAGAGAGAATACTATCGATTCGTAACATTCCCAATTTCTCGCAGCTTTACCGCTTCCGCCGTAAACAATAAGTTCGGCTGGATTTTCAGCTACCTGAACATCAAGGTTATTCATCAGCATGCGCATCGCTGCTTCCTGTATCCAGCCTTTACAGGAAAGCTTGCTGCCGTGCGGCGCTTTAATATTCAACTTTTCAAACCCGGAAATCATTACTGTTTCCTCCTTCTTTGCCTCTGCGCCTTTGTTATGGACCCTTCTCTCATTGAAATACGAAAAGTGCAGGGAAATTAATCTGAAAAATGATTTATTAAAATATTTTCGTACTGAGTAAGCATTGATTTATAAAGAAACTTTTTTAAGAACCAGCTCTTTTGCATCTTTTTTTTAAGATAGTTTACATTCTCATGGAGCTGATATTTTAATCTTGTCCGTTCATCCTTGGTTAATTTAATAACTTCAGAGCTGCTGTTTAGTTTCTCAACTAAAGAATTAAATGTTTTTATTTCTGCAAAATACTTGTTGTCCCCTTGTATCTGCTTTAAGTTTTGACTGCAAAAAGTCTTTAAAATTTTCTTTTCGCTTTTATTAAATTCAAAATTATAATTTGTGAAAAGTTTCTTCATTTTTATCCGTGTATGTTTTTAGTGATAGTAATTGATCTTTAATTGCCTGGTAGCCCGGTTTAATTATATTATAAATATAATTTAATCTTTCTTTATATGGTATAAAGGCTGACTTCATGGCGTTTAAACTAATCTTTTCAACATCATCAAGATTTAGGTTGAAATTTCTTATAGCGGTCATAAACTCCTGCGTCATGTTTGTGTTGCTCATAAGCCTGTCGTCGGTATTAATAGTTACCCTGAATTTTTCTTTAAACAAAATACCGAATGGATGATTCTCAATTTTATCCACTGCGCCTGTATGAACATTACTGAGCAAACATATTTCAAGCGGGATTCTTTTATCCAGCACGTACTGAGCTAAATCCCCGAACCTGACAACATTCCCATTGTTATCTAAAAAAATATCTTCCACAAGATGGGTAGCATGTCCAATCCTGTGAGCTCCGCACCACTGAATAGCCTGCCAGATCGATTCCTTGCCGAAAGCTTCTCCTGCGTGAATAGTAATATTAAAATTTGCTCTTTGGATGAAATGAAATGCTTCAATATGTTTTTTAGGCGGGAAACCGCCTTCCTCGCCGGCAAGGTCAAATCCAACTACCCTTTGATTTCTAAAATTTACCGCCAATTCTGCAATCTCCAGGGTATTTTTCATGTTTCTCATTCCGCATAGAATCAGCCCGTAACCAACTCCAAAATCCTTTTCTCCCTGCTCCAATCCTTCAAGCACAGCCAGTACAACATCTTCCTGGTAAAGCCCTTTTGTTGTATGGAAAGCAGGCGCAAACCGGGTCTCTACATAACAGACTCCGTCGTTTTTCATATCTTCAAGCATTTCATAAGCGGCCCGCCGGAGAGCTTCTTTTGTCTGCATGACAGCGCAAGTATGTTCAAATCCTGCAAGGTATTCTACCAGGTTGCCTTTGTTTGCTCCGTTGTGAAACCACTCATTCAGTTCTCCCGCATCTTTTGTTGGAAGCTTATTGTACTTTTGATCGGCAGCCAATTCAATAATTGTTTGTGCGCGCAAACCGCCGTCGAGATGATCATGGAGCAGAACTTTTGGAACTAATCTGACTATTTGTTCGGTTGTCAAAAAAAACTCACTTTTAATTTTAAAAATATCTTTTTAAAGAAGGAAAATCAATTTACCTGAAAATTCCCGTTTAATGCCTGGATAGTCTTTAATTACATATTTAACCCATAGCAATAATAAGAATTCAGCGTGTGCATCCGGAAATTAAATATAAACAATAGCGGCTATACCCGGCGGTTATTGGAATATTGGATCTGAAGCTCATTTGAAGCCCGTAAACAAGGGCTCCGGCAAGGGTTCATGCAATATGATTATTAAATATTATTACACGTGATTCAACCGGGTGTATTAAAAATTTTTTAATTAAAATGTACCCGGGAAAAAATAATATGCCGGAATATGCTTTTATTACCTGCGGAATAGCGTTAAAAATTTTCTTAAAAATAACACTCAAACAGTTGCATATTAAAAATAAATGACTTTAATTTAAAGCGTTCTTTGAAACAAAATTATTGTGTTTGATATTAACGGTGAAATGATTATCTTATTTCAAGAGAAATTGTTGAGTTAAGTCAGATTTAAGAATTAGTGAATTTCCGGTGTTTGAGTATTTTTCAACAAATTGAGGGTAAGGGTGAAAAAGTAGCGGTAGAGTATTGGGCAGAACTATTAAAAAATTATGATTTTTTTTAGGTTCGTCATTTAACCCGCTTATTATTCAAACAACATTTAGGTTTTAACTAAGAGCTTAACCGAAAAACTAAAGCTATAATTCATTGATACGGGCTTAACTTATAAACTATATTTAATGTGAATAATAAATTAACTAAGACTAAATCGATAAATTTATTGATGTTGAAATTTAATCGATTATTAAAAAATTTTAATTTTTAAATAATAAATATTTATTGACAAAGGTAACAAAAATACATATTTTTTGACCGTGAAGATATTTGTGCACGCAAATATTAGTCTTATTTTCTTGAAAATGGATATTTTATCGTTTTTTTGTTACTCTAATTAAGATTAAATTAGGAAAAATATTGAACTTTACTACAATTAGGGCACGGGAAGAATATCATACGCACAAAGAAAATATTTCAGAACGGGACTTATTCCTTTGGAGCAGTTATTTAAAGATTATTTTTATTACTAAGATTTTTGTGTATATACAACGCATTACGCCGGATAACAATATAAAAATTAATTATATAGAATAAACAATTACAATGGAATAAAGGAAAGAGGAGAAATATGATTAGAAATTTACCGCCATAGTCTTCATCCGTTCTTTCAAGGGGAGAATAGCAATGAAAGTTGTGTATTTCGGTTCTCATGTTACTTAAAGATTTAGTTTTAAATTATTATCCAAGGAGGATACATGTTAAATAAGAAACAATTCAGTTGGCTACGATTAAGTGGGCTGCATCTCCTGATAGGTGTCTTACTTATAGTAGCTTTCAGCTTTTCAACCGCGCAAGCGGGATCGGGAGTGTCACTTACTAATACTATTTCTGCCGGTATTACTACCTACATCCCGTATAAAAGTACAACGCATTTTAAACTCGGCGCTGATACCTTACTCGAGGGTGCTGCAGGGAATTTAGTAGCAACCGCCGGTGACTCAATTCAAATTCAGGCACCGACAGGATTTACTTTAAATAAGGATTCCATTGTCACGATAACTGCCACAGGTGGTTTAGCGTTTGATACTAACGGATTTTTTACAAAATTTGGTATCACCCAAACTTCTGCTTCAACAATTCAAGTGAAAGCAAATACCGTTTTATCTGGTGGGACAGGAGTTTATTATCTTTCTGTTGATGTTAGTACTGCTTCTACCACCGCCTCTTATCATCAGCGGTTTGTACGCGCAGTGGTTAACTGCAACCACCGCTAAATACGACTCATCAACTACTGCGGTCAGAGTAGCATTTAGTCAAATAAGCGTTGCGGCGAACGCTCAAAATCTTAATTATATTGTTGCTGTTCCCGGTCCAGCTACCCAAGTGGTGTTTGGTGCGCGGATTCCAGCAGCCACACAAACAGTGGGTAATTATATCAACACCACCGCAGGCGGCAAGACGTCAGTCGATACAACAGAAGGTATTGTCGTTTTTTACGAGGATGCAGCAGGAAACCTTACGGCATCCGGTCTTTCCGCACCTACAGTAGGTGTGCTTCTAACAGGCACAACAACTCCGGGTAATGGAGTACTAAGTGGTTCCGGTACTACGCACTCTCAGTTGGCTAACCACAACGATATTATTGGTATTTCCTTTGACGGCCTAACTTATACCAAGACACAAACAGTAGACTTAACATTTACGCTTGGTACTTCAACAATCAATACAGTTACAACGTCTCTAGCTACGGGTATCGCATTTGCTGGTGGTACCGCAGCAAACATTTCTATTGCTTTAGATCCTGCTATTACGGGTAACAGTAACACTATTACTGTAACTCAGACAACTCCATCCACATCTTGGATTATAGCTGTAACCGATAAGTATTCAAATCCGGTTAGTGCTACTGGTTTTTCTACAACTGAGAAAACGCTGCATGAAGGTGCCGCTTCTATTACCGGTGGTACAGATGGTGCTGGTGGTGGTGTTGTAACAAGTGGTAGTTTAGCTGGCGATGTAGTATTTACAGCAGGCACAAACTATGTTGGTATTGATACATTGGTATTTGCAGTAGGCACGATTAAAGCGACACAAGTTGTTGTAATTAATCCGGGTCCGGTTGCAGGATTATTTGTTGACTATGCCGGTACTGCCAGTGGTTCTGCGGTATCGGAGAATATTGCTGCAGGAACAACCGTATATGCACGTGCGTTCCTTAAAGATGTTTACGGCAACCCCGTAAATGCAGCAAGCGCATCAGCAATTACATTTACTATTAATGGCAAAAATGGAAAGAACACAGCGCTTGGAACACCGGTATTAACAAACCTAATTACAGAGTTACAATATCCTAACGCAGTTCAAACTGCGGTCGGTGTAGCAGTGCCATATACTGTTTCTACAAACGTTATTCCAAACCCTGACAGTGTTCTTGCTACAACAGGCAGTTACTCGCTTCAACTCACGATTCAGAATCGTAGCCAGGTACCTGTAACGTTTAAACTGTGTCAGTTACCGGGAGGAGACAGTTCGGTTGTTGTAAAGGCGAAATATGCTAACTCTATCGCTTTCCAGGATTCAGCATGGGATACTTATGGTAACCCTGTTAACAATCCGGGGACGCCAACTATTGCTCCAAAAGCAAGCAGCTATAATTTATATGGATTAACTAACGGACTTACAAAATTTGCCGGTACAGTAGATACAGTTTCAGCAGATACTTTATTACCTACTAGTCTTGGTGTTTATACGCTAACAGTTTCAGCTGGTACGAAAACGGGGATGGATACTTTAAAAACATCAGCGGCAAGTTCAGCTGCTACTAATTGGGCGCCTGTTTGGGTTACTCCTGCAGTATTTGCCAAAGTTTCACTTACGCCTGATACAGTTTGGGGTTTGATTGCTGGGCAATCTCAATCATTTACAGTTGAAAAACAGGATACTTTTGGTAATCACATTGATTGGGGCTTAGCTGGTGGTAATTCGCGCGGAGTTATCCCTTATACCACGCCAAACACAACCCAGAAAAACAATGATTCTTCGCTTGTAACAGTTGATACAGTTTCAACCGGTAAGAATCGTGGCGGTTATGTTTCGCTATCCAAAGATTTAATAATCGGTAAAGCGGGTGTTGCAAGTGTTGGCGGTTCATTAGATATGTCGGTGCCGTTCACCGCATTTGTTGGCGGCGTTGATACTCAGAAGGTTTATGCAAGCCTCGGCGGTTTTAAGGATACTTCAATAGTATATTCAATCGCTACCGGGCTTCTGAAATCATTCTTAGCTAAAATTGCTGCGGCTGATTCAGTTCACACTGTCGGTGATAG